>Ga0315331_10001880_pt1 | contig 15883 bp, 13 predicted proteins | sample M160m34915metaG_FD_203456 | JGI IMG/M metagenome (GOLD analysis project Ga0315331, IMG submission 203456) | Ammonia-oxidizing marine archaeal communities from Monterey Bay, California, United States - M1 60m 34915 | ecosystem: Environmental > Aquatic > Marine > Intertidal zone | place: USA...
CCAGCACGGAGTCGTCGTGCTGACCATGTGCGACCTCGCCGACGAGGAGATGCGAGAGCTGGCCTCAGAGGACGTCCGCGACGCCATCGAGGGCACCTTCCTGGAGGACGCCCCCCTGCTGTACACCTCCGCCGAGACCGGCGAAGGGCTGGATGCGGTTCGCGCCGCCCTGGACGCTGGGAGCGCACGCATCCGGAGCGCCGAGGGCCCCTTTCGCCTGCCGGTGGACCGCAACTTCGTGCAGCGCGGCTTTGGCGTCGTGGTCACCGGAACCGCCCTCTCCGGCGCAGTGAAGGACGGCGACGACCTCATCATCCTGCCCGCCGGCCAGAAAGCTCGGGTGCGCGGCATCCAGGTGCACGGAGAGAAGCACGGAGAGAGCCGCGCCGGCCTGCGCACGGCTTTGAACCTGGCCGGACCCGCTCGTGAAGAGCTGCCCCGCGGCACCGTCATCGCCAGCTCCGGCGTGCCCGTCACGTCCATGCTGGACGTGTCCCTCAGCCTGCTGGACGACGCGCCGCTGGAGGACGGCGACCGGGTGCGCCTGCTCCTGGGAACCGCCGAGGTCATGGCCAACGTCCACCTGGTCGGCCCCTACGCCCAGGTCCGCACCTCCGAGCCCGTGGTCGCCCTGCCGGGCGACCGCTTCATCCTGCGCCGAGAGAGCCCCATCACCACCCTGGGCGGAGGCGAAGTGCTGGACCCCTGGGCTCCTCGCCTGCGCAAGCGCGACCACGACACCGCCGAGGCGCAGCTGGCTCGACTGGAGCGCGGCGACCGAGCGGTCTACCTGGAGCGCGCGGGCCTCCCAGGCCTGTCCCTGAAAGAGGCGCGAGGCCGCGGCGTGGACGGCGTCGCGCTGTCCGACCGAGTCTTCAGCCAACACGCCATCACCCAGCACACCGAGACCCTGCTGGCCCAGCTTCGGGACTTCCACGACCAGAACCCCCTCGCCCTGGGCGCCCCCCGGCGAAGCCTGAAGCGAAGTCGCCTGGAGGCTCTGGGCAACGCCGCCTTCGACGCGTTGCTGGAGAGGACCGAGGGAATCCTCCTGGAGGGACCCCGCGTCCGCTTGCCGGACTGGGCCGTCACCCTGACCGACCAACAATCCCGCGAACGTGACCGGCTGTTGAAGGTCCTGAACGACCAGGGGTGGGAGCCGCTGAAGTTCGAGGAGCTCCACGAGCACGACTTCGAACGCCCCCTGGTGGAGTGGTTGCTGGACACCCAGGTCCTGACCCGCGTGGCCGGACGGCTCTACCTCAACACCACGCTGGACGCCCTGAAGGTACGGGTCCGCGAGGTCCTGGCCGAGCGCGGCGAGTTCACCCCCGGCGACTTCAAAGAGCTGACCGGGCTCAGCCGACGAGGCGCGATTCCCCTGCTGGAGTGGCTGGATGCGCAAAAGGTCACACGACGGCAGGGTGACGTCCGGGTGAGCCACGGATAGCTGCCACGACCAGGAGGTCACCCCCCATGGTCGACGGCATCTTCACTCCGCCCACCCCCTCCAACGAGCCGGTCACGCCCTTCGTGCCCGGCAGCGCCGAGCGCGCCTCGCTGACCGCTGAAGTGGCTCGGCAGGCCGGCGAGGAGCTGGATCTGGGCCACTGGATCGGCGGTAAGCACGTCCAGACCGGCCGCAGCTTCGCCGTGACCATGCCCTGCGATCACGGCCACACCCTGGGCCACGCGCACTTCGCCCCGGCCGAGACCACCGCCAAGGCCATCGACAACGCCTTGGCCGCCCAAGCGGACTGGGCGGCGATGCCCTGGCAGGAACGGGCCAGCGTCTTCCTGCGCGCCGCCGAGCTGCTGCGCGGCCCCTACCGGGACCGCTTCAACGCCAGCACCATGCTGGGCCAGGGAAAGACGCCGCATCAGGCCGAGATCGACGCCTCCTGCGAGCTGATCGACTTCTTCAAGTTCAACGTCACTTACGCCAGCGAGATCTACGCCCAGCAGCCGCCGGTCAGCAGCAGCGGCGTATGGAACCGCCTGGACCACCGGCCCCTGGAAGGCTTCGTCTTCTGCATCACGCCCTTCAACTTCACCAGCATCTGCGCCAACCTGCCCGCCGCCGCCGCGCTGATGGGCAACGTGGCCGTGTGGAAGCCCTCGCCCACCCAGGCCCTGAGCGCCCACTACACGATGCAGTTGTTCAACGAGGCGGGCCTGCCCCCCGGCGTCATCAACCTGGTGCACGGCGCCGGAGCTGACGTCGGAGACGTCGCCCTGGCCCACCCCGAGATGGCCGGCGTGCACTTCACCGGCAGCACCGGCACCTTCCAGCACATCTGGAAGACCGTCGGCACCAACATCGCCAACTACAAGAGCTACCCCCGCATCGTCGGCGAGACCGGCGGCAAGGACTTCATCGTCGCCCACCCCAGCGCCGACGTGCAGGCCCTGAGCGTGGCCATCGCCCGCGGTGCCTTCGAGTACCAGGGACAGAAGTGCAGCGCCGCCAGCCGCCTATACATCCCGAAGTCTCTGTGGCCCGAGGTCAGGGAGCGCGTCACCGCCATGGTGGCCGAGATGCGGGTTGGCGATGTGCGGGACTGGAACACCTTCATCGGCGCCGTCATCGACGAGCGCGCCTTCACCAAGCACAGCGCGTACCTGGACGTGGCCAACACCACAGGCGAGGTGGTCTTCGGCGGCAGCGCCGACCGCAGCGTCGGCTGGTACGTCCAGCCCACCCTGGTGAAGGTGGACGACCCGCACCACCGCCTGATGAGCGAGGAAATCTTCGGCCCCATCGTCACCGCCTACGTCTACGACGACGCCGACTTCGAGGCCTTGCTGCCCACCGTCGACAGCACCTCGCCCTATGCGCTGACCGGCGCCATCTTCGCCAACGACCGCCGCGCCATCAACGCCGCGCTGAAGGGCCTGCGCAACGCCGCCGGCAACTTCTACATCAACGACAAGCCCACCGGCGCCGTGGTGGGCCAGCAGCCCTTCGGTGGTGGCCGAGCCAGCGGCACCAACGACAAGGCCGGAGCGGCCTTGAACCTGCTGCGCTGGGTCTCCCCACGGACCATCAAGGAGAACCTCAACCCGCCCAAGGGTTGGCGATACCCCTACCTGGGCTGAAGACCTGGAGGCGAGAACGTCCCCAACGAAATTCGCCTCTGCGCGAACACGCCTCGAGCATCCTGGCTTGACAGCGAGCGAGCGAGCGCGTACCTTGTTTTCCTGACCTGGGGTGTGCCTCGGGTCCAGGTACGGGTTGATAGGCTTATGCCCCCTCCCGAGACCGCCAGCGAACAGGTTGACGCCATCCGGGTTGTCGGCTGCTGGCCCTGAGTTCCACCCCTAAGAGGGGAGCAGAAGCATGCACGACGATGCACGTTCGGCCTGACAACCCGGTCATCGTACAGGGCGATGGGAAGGTCCTTCTGGAGACCGCTCACAAGAAGTACGAGGAGGCCCGCGACTTCATCGCGCGCTTCGCCGAACTTGAGCGCTCACCCGAACACCTCCACACCTACACCATCAACCCTCTCTCCCTGTGGAATGCCGCCAGCAGCGGCATGGAGCGGGCAGAGATCGTGGAGGGGCTGCGTGAACTGAGCAAGTTCGACGTGCCCCCCGGCGTCGACGAGAGCATCAGCGAGACCATCGAGCGCTACGGCCTGGTCAAGCTGATCCCGCACCCGGAGAGGCCCGCGGAGCTCATCCGACTGGAGTTCGCGACGGCCTACGTGGCCAAGCTCATCAGCCGCGAGCCCACCGGCAAGGAGATGCTGGTCCCCGACGGACGGCGCCACTGGGCCATCCATACGGGCCACCGTGGCCTCTTCAAGCAGCGCATGCTGCAGGCGGGCTGGCCCATCGAGGACATCGCGGGCTTCCTGCCCGGCGACCCCTTGAAGATCAAGCTGCGCGAGAAGATGAAGGGCAACGGCAAGCCCTTTGCGGTCCGCCAGTACCAGAAGGAGGCCGCGGGACGCTGGCACATGGACGGCGGCCCCGCCGGAGGCCACGGTACCGTCGTTCTGCCCTGTGGCGCGGGCAAGACCATCGTCGCCCTGCAGACGATGAACCTGTGTCAGACCAAGACCCTCATCCTGGCCACGAACGCCGCGGCGGTCGAGCAGTGGGTGAAGGAGATCCTGGACAAGACCCACCTGCGCCCCGATCAAGTCGGCGCTTACATGGGCACCCGCAAGGAGATCAAGCCGGTCACCGTCGCGACCTACCAGATCCTCACCTTCCGTCGCTCCAAGAAGGCGGACTTCGAGCACCTGCACCTGTTCAGCGACGAAGACTGGGGACTCATCATCTACGACGAAGTCCACCTTCTTCCGGCACCCGTCTTCGGCGCCACCGCCGATCTGCAGGGCCGCCGCCGCCTGGGTCTCACCGCCACGCTGATTCGCGAGGACGGCCGCCAGGGCGACGTGTTCAGTCTGGTGGGCCCCAAGCGCTACGACCTGCCGTGGCAGATGCTGGAGCGCGGCGGCTTCATCGCCGAAGCCAAGTGCTACGAGGTGCGCGTCGACTTCAGCCCGTCAGACCGAGCTCGCTACGAGACACTGAGCGAACAGCAGAAGTTCAAGGACGCCTCCACCAACCCGAAGAAGATGTCCGCCATCCGGGCCCTGGTGAAGCGCCACCACAAGGACAACATCCTGGTCATCGGCACCTACGTGGACCAACTGAAGCACGTGGCGAGGGCCCTCAATGCGCCCCTCATCACCGGCAAGACGCCACACTCCGAGCGCATCAAGCTGTTCCAACAGTTCCGAACCGGCGAGATCAACCTGTTGGTGGTCAGCAAGGTCGCGAACTTCAGCATCGACCTTCCCGACGCCAACGTAGCCATCCAAATCAGCGGCACCTTCGGGTCCCGCCAAGAGGAGGCCCAGCGCCTGGGACGCATTCTGCGACCGTCCGAGAAATCTGACGGCGCTTTCTTCTACACGGTAGTCACCAAGGACACCAAGGAGCAGGAGTTCGCGATGAAGCGACAACTGTTCCTGACCGAACAGGGCTACCGCTACTACATCGAGGAGCGTGCAGCGTCCTGAGGAACAGGCGCTGCCCCACCACAGGAGACCTCAGATGTCTGCTGACACCCCCACGGCTGATGACAGCGCCGCCCGCAAGCGACGCCGCCGTCGACGCCGACGTCGCAACAACAATGAAGGCCCGGCGAACAGCCCGGCCCAACAGCGCACCGAGGGAGGCTCACAGGGCCCCCCTGTCGCTACGCCGAACCCATCCAGACGCACGCGCAAGCGGCGTAAGAGGCGTCGTCGCGGCGCCGCGCTGGCGGGACTGAACCGCAGGCGGCGGCTGACCCGAAGCGAACTGGACGATCTGGAGGCCTACTTCAGCAAGATCGACACCGCTTTGCTCGGCAACCTGTACCGCGGACTGGGTGGCCAGCCGACGCGGGTGAACGAGCACGACCGCATGGTCCAGCTCGCGGTCCGCGCCATCGCCCAGGGCAAGCGCCTGGGCACGCTGTTGAAGCAACTGCACCAGAAGGAGCGCACGGCTCTGGCCCTGCTGATCCAGTGCGGCGGTCTGGCGCACTGCGAGGAGTTCCTGCGCGAGCTGCACCTGTCCCTTGGCGGCAGCGACCGCGAGTGGACCAAGGTGCTGCAGACCCTGGCCGCGAAGGGTCTAGTCTGCGCGACCGAGACCAAGGACGAGCAGTTCTTCTACCTGGTGCCCGAACCTCTGGTCGAGCACCTGGTCGAGCACCTCACCGAAGAGCTGGCAGTCAGCGTCTTCAAGAGCGAGGAGATCCGCGTCGTCAATGCGCGGCCCTTCTGCCCACCGATGGACTTCTCCATCACGACGCTGTGCACCTACATCAGCCAGCGACCACCCCGGCTGACCCAACAGCAAGACATCTTCAAGGCCAACAAGGTCGAGATGGACGAGTTCTTCGCCCAGCTGTGGGACGCGGGCAGTGAACTCTTCCACTTCCACATCGACTTCTTGATCAAGCACGGCCTGGTGGAGCTGCGCGGCGACCGCCTCGCGACGAACCGCGAGGTCGTCGAGGAGTGGCTGCGCCTGGACAACGAGGACCAACGCGACCTGGTCTTCGCCGGCCTGGACGCCCGCTTCACCTACAGCGAGTGGATCATGTGGGCCGTTCACAGCGGCAAGGGCGAGTGGGTTCCGGAGCGGCCTCTGCAGGCACTGTACCGTCGCTGGACCCGCGGCGAAGACTGGCGGACCCGCTTTCACAAGGGCGAGTTCGGCGCTAGCCGAACCCACGAGCGCGAGTCCTGGAGCTTCGCGCCCTTGGTCAACTGCGGAATGCTGGAGCTGGGCGAGTGGGGCCAGGAGAAGTTCTACCGACTGACGCCCCGGGCCCAAGCGATGCTGGAGCCCTCGGAAGAAGAAGGCTTCACGCAGTTCTACCTGACCCCCAGCTTCGAGATCATGGCCCCCGCCGGCATCTCGCCGCTGACCCTGTTCCACGTCGGTGAGTTGGCCGAGCTGACCAGCTGTGACCGCGCGAACACCTACAGGATCGTCGAGATCAGCATCGAGCAGGCCCTGGACAAGGGCTGGAAACGCGACTCCGTGCTGGACTTCCTGCGCACGGGCAGCCAGATCGGCCTTCCGGAGAACGTCGAATCCACTCTGAAGAGCTGGATGGGCGGCACCGCAGACGTCGAGTTCCACGACTGCGTGCTGCTGACCGTGCACAAGAGTCGCATCCGCAAGCTGGAGGCGACGCGCGAGCTGAAGCCCTTCTTGCTGCACCGCTTCGTGCCCGGGCTGTACGCCATCGACCGCACCAAGCTGCCTGAGCTGATGGCCCTGCTGGACGAGCACGGCCTGAACCCCGGCAAGGAGCTGCACCAGTACCCCGGTGACCCGGAGCAGGTCGGCGCTCGCGAGCGCCTGCACGACCTGCTGGGTCAGGCCCGCGCCGCCTCCGAAGACCCTCTGCAGCGGGCCCACGCCGCCGACACCCAGCCCCAAGACCTGTACCCGATTCCCGGAGCCGGAGGAGGCGGTCGCAAGCGCAGCCGCAAGAAGAAGGACCAGACCCAGCGGATGTCCACCCGCGAGGTCCGGGCCGCGCTGGACAAGGCCGTGGCCCTGCGCCAAGAGGTCAAGGTTCAGTACCTGGGCAAGGACGGCAACCGGACCAGCTACAAGCTGCGTCCGCAGAGGCTGGCGCTGAACCCGAAGGGTGACCAGGTGGTCGTCGCCATCAACAGCGCGACGGACGAGCTGCGGACCTACAAGCTGGCCAACATCGAGCGGATGCAGCCCCTGTAGCGATGTACAGCGGCTCGACCATCGTCATCACCGGCGCGAGCGCCGGCCTGGGCGCGGTGTTCGCGCGCGAACTGGCGGCTCGGGGCGCCAAGCAGCTGGTCCTGGTGGCCCGCCGCAAGGAGCGTCTGGAGGCCCTGGCCGCCGAGTTGCCCTGTGATGCCGTCGTGGAGGCGGTGGACCTGACCGAGCCAGACGCTGTCGCTTCGCTGATCCAGCGCCACAGCCCCGACGTCCTGGTCAACAACGCCGGCTTTGGCACCATCGGTCCGGTGCTGAAGAACTCGGCGATGAAGATGATCGACCTGAACATCCGCGCGCTGACCCAACTCGTGGAGGGCTGGCTGCCCGGAATGGTCGAGCGCGGCCGCGGCGGGATCCTGAACGTCGGCAGCACCGCCGGCATGGTCGCGACCCCGCAGATGGCGGCCTACGCGGGCTCCAAGGCCTACGTGAACCTCTACACCGACGCCCTGCGAACCGAACTGCTGGGGACCGGCGTGCACTGCACCTGCCTGGCCCCCGGCCCGGTCGCGACCGAGTTCTTCGAGGTCGCCGCTCCCGGCGGGATGAAGCCACCCGGCTTCGTCATGCAGGCGCCAGAAGCGACGGTCCGATGGAGCCTCAGGGCCCTTCAGAAGAACCGGGCTATCACGATCCCCAGCCTCCCCATCTGGCTGGCGATCTGGTCCCGAAAGTACAGCCCCGAATGGATGGTCCGCATGTTCATGCGGATCTACGGGAGCACCCTGGTGAGCATGACATGAGCGAAGAACCCCAGAAGTCCTTCGAAGAGCTGATCGAGGCCCTCGAAGACCGTGTCCGAAAGCTGGAAGCCGGCGAACTCCCCTTGGAGCATGCCTTGAAGCTCTTCGAGGAAGGCATCGAGTTGACCCGCGACTGCCACGAGCGGCTCGACGCCGCCGACCGTCGCATCGTCGAACTGGAGAGTCGCCGTAAGGAGTGAACAGTCCAGGCGTTTGCAAGCACCTGCATGCGGAGGCCGAGATGTTCATTGCTGCCCGCCGAACCCGTTCACGCCGCCTCCGCGCCGGCGCTGCCCTGTTGGCCGGGTTGATTCCCACCACCCTGGCTGTCGCCCTGCTGGCGACCAGCCAGGACGTCCTGCCCGTCTCCGACGAGAGCATCGACGTGGTCTTCTTCGAAGAGGCACCACCCACCGCCCCCGGGCCTGCGAACGCGGCACCTCCTAGCCCAAAGGCTGAACCCTCCAAGGTGAGCCCTTCGGTCGACGTGGAGGTCGAGCCCGACGAGATCACCGATCGGGACGAACCGCCCTCGGAGGACACCAACGCTCCGGTCGTAGCGGACCTCTCTCCAGCGGAATCCGGCGCAGGCGACGGAGGTGGAGGCGGAGGGTGCGAGACCGAGCCCTGTGATCCCGGCGGCTGCACCGGACCCGACTGCGACTCCGAACGCACCGGCCCCACGTCGGTCCACTGGTCCAAGGTGACAGTCAAGCGTCAAGTGCCCCCACAGATGCCCGCTGCCGCCCGCCAACTGGGCCCGATGGAACAGAAGTGCACCGTGAGAATGACCATCGACACCCGCGGTCGCGTCACCCACGTTGATCCGATCGACTGCCCGCCGGTGTTCCACCACAGCGCCACCACCGCAGCTGGAAAGTGGCGGTTCGAACCCATGAAAGTCGACGACCAGTCCGTCGAAGCCACCTTCCTGCTCACCATCCGCTACCTGGTGGAGTAGTCCATCGTTCGCGCCTGACGCACCCTTGTCAGCCCCATGACGGAGGGTCACAGGGCGCGGGTTATAGTCCGCCGTCTCTCGGAGAGAAGCGTGTTCCAGACCGTTGGAAGAGCCCGTAAGGTCAACCGCCGCCGCCAGGCCGGCGCGTGGCTGATGTCGTTGCTCATGCTCTCCGGCGCCGGTTCTGCTCTGCTGCTCACCGGACGACAGATCGTCGAAGAAGTCGAGGACGACGCGCCCATCGAAGTGACCTTCCTGGACGACGCCGCTCCCCCGCCGCCTCCCCCGCCCCCACCACCGCCTCCCGCCTCCTCGACTCCGGAAGAGGAAGAAGAAGAGGAGGAGGAAGAAGAGGAAGAGGAAGAGGAGGAAGAAGAGGAGGAGATGGACGAGGAGATCGAGGAACTCCCTGAGGAGATCCCCGAGCCCAAGGAAGAAGAAAACTCAGGCGGCATGGAAGGCGGCATGGAAGGCGGCGTCGACGGCGGCGTGGTCGGTGGCGTCATCGGTGGTGTCGTCGGCGGCGAACTCGGCGGCCAACTGGGCAGCGAGGTCACCGCCGTCCACTGGTCCAAGGTCAAGGTGAAGCGGCAAGTGCCGCCGAAGATGCCGGCCGCGGCCAAAGAGATGGGCATCGAGGGCCGGTGCCCGGTCCGCATGTTCATCGACGAGAAGGGCAACGTCTACGACGTGAAGGTGCAGGACACCTGCCCGAAGATCTTCCACGACAGCGCCGCAGAGGCCGCGTGGAAGTGGAAGTTCTACCCGATGAAGGTCGAGGGCAGCGCCCAGAAAGCCACCTTCGTCCTAAGCATCCAGTACCAGCTGCGTAAAAAGTAGGGTCCCCGCATGTCATTTGATCCTGCCCATCTCTGGGCCGAAATGGGATGGGTTTCCAAGTCCATCTTCTTCCTGATGCTCATCATGGGCATCGCCAGCCTGTACGTAGGCATCGAGCGTCTGGTCAGCTTTACCAAAGCCCGCAGCCAAAGCCGCTTGCTGGCCGAAGCCTTGACCAAGACCCTGGGTGGCCGCGACATCCAGGGCAGCATCAAGCTCTGCAAGTCCGACGAGTACAAGAACAGCTACCTGGGCCACCTGCTGGCCGCTGGCCTGAATGAGCTGACGGGCCGCTTCGACCGAAACTCGGTCAACGCGGCTACGAGAGCCATCCACCGGCAAAACAGCCAGGAACAGCTGGACCTGCGCAAGGGCATGAACATCCTGGCGACGGTCGGCTCGACCGCACCCTTCGTCGGGCTGGTCGGCACCATCTTCGGCATCATCAACGCCTTCGTCGGCATGGCCGAGAGCGGCTCAGGTGGTCTCTCCAGCGTCTCCGCTGGAATCGCCGAGGCGCTGGTCGCCACCGCCGTCGGCATCTTCGTCGCGATCATCGGCGTTTGGCTGTTCAACTTCTTCACCGCCCGCCTGGACGTCATCAACAACGACATCGAGGTGGCCGTCGACGAGTTCGTCGACTGGGCCGAGAAGCAACTGCTGGCCATGTCCGCCGAGGACCTGCCCACCCAGGCCAAGTAGGAACCCCCGATGGGAGCCAAGGTCGGAGGTGGCAAGGGCGGCGCGATGGGTGACATCAACGTCACCCCGCTCGTGGACGTCGTCCTGGTCCTCCTCATCATCTTCATGGTCGTTACGCCGATGCTCAGCTCGGGCGTCGACGTGAAGCTGCCGGACGCAGCAGAGACCAGTCAGGCTCAAGACAACGGCCAGCACATCGTCATCTCCGTCGCCAAGGACCCCCTGGGCGGCGACGAGGCCGCGGTCTACATCGACACCCGCATGATCAGCATGGATACGGTCGTCGACGAGGTCAACATCGAGTACCAGAAGGACCCCTCGCGGGCCATCCTCATCAAGGCCGACAGCGGGCTTCGGTACAAGCAGGTGCGCGCGGTGATGGACACGCTGGCCGAGGGCGGCATGACGACCATCCTGCTGGCCGCCGAGAAGATCAAGGAAGGCGGCGAGTAATGGGCGCCAAGGTCGGACGAAAGAGCGGTCCCGAGAACGAGATCAACGTCACCCCGTTGATCGACGTCGTGTTGGTCCTGCTCATCATCTTCATGGTGCTGACGCCGCGCGTGATCGAAGAGATGCAGGCGAACCTGCCCAGCAAGACCGAGACGGTCAAGAAGAAGAACGACAAGAAGGACCAGCTGGTCGTCGCGCTGTACGAGAACGGTGACCTGGCGCTGAACGCCAACGTCCTGGAGAAGCGCGACCTGCACGAACAGCTGCGCAAGCGCCTCCTCGCCAAGGAGAAGAAGGTCGTCTTCGTCGATGCCCATCCCAACCTGGCCTACGGCGACGTCATCACCCTGATGGACCTGGTGAAGTCCGCCGGCGCAGACCGGGTAGGTCTGGCTCGGCTGAAGGACGAAGGCCCCGCCCGCTCGGCGGCCGCCCCGGCGCCCGAAGCCCCCGCTCCCCCGGAGGAGTAGATGCAGCCCCTGGAGACCTGGGCCGGCCCTCGCCGCGCGGCCCTGGAGACCTTCCTGGCCGAGCTCTTCATGGACGCTTGGCCTGAGGTCTTCGGAGAGATGGCTCGCTATCCGCTGACGACTGGCGGAAAGCGCATCCGGCCCCTGCTCTGCCTGGCGGCCCACGAGGCAGTGGCCGGGACCTGGGAGCCCGCGATCCGCCCCGCTGCCGCGATCGAGATGGTGCACTGCTACAGCCTCGTCCACGACGACATGCCCTGCATGGACGACGACAGCGTGCGCCGAGGGCTGCCGACGACCCACGTCAAGTACGGCGACGACATGGCCCTGCTGGTGGGCGACGCGCTGCTGACCGAAGCCTTCCGGCTGCTGTCCCGCCCCTGGGGCGACGCGACGATGCAATTGCACTTGGTGCGCGAGCTGTCCACCGCCGCCGGCTACCACGGCATGATCGGTGGGCAGGCTGCGGATCTGGGTGCTCTGGGCGACATCACCGACGTCGAGACCCTGACCCGATTGCACCGCGGCAAGACCGGCGCGCTGATTCGCTGCGCCGTGCGCATGGGCGCCATCACCGCCCGCGCCGACGGCCGCGTCCTGGACGGTCTGACGCGCTACGCCAACCACGTCGGCCTGGCCTTCCAGCTCGCCGACGACGTGCTGGATGAAGAGCAAGACGCCGGCGACGACGGCCCGCCCAGCTTCGTCAAGCTGCTGGGCCGAGAAGAGACCACCCGACGCGCCCAGGCCCTCGCCGTAGACGCCGAAGAGGCGCTAGGCGAGCTCGAGGCCCCGATCCTGCGGCAGCTGGCGCGCTTCTCGGTCGAGAGAACCATCTGAGCAAGAAGCGCCTGGATGTGCTGCTGGTCGAGCGTGGCCTGGTCGAGACACGCAGCCGCGCACAGGGACTGATCATGACCGGCCAGGTGCTGGTCGACGACACCCCGGTCACCAAAGCCGGGACCAAGCTCCGAGAAGACGCCAACCTCCGCATCAAGGGCGAGGTGCTGCGCTACGTCAGCCGCGGTGGCCTCAAGCTAGAGAAAGCCCTGAAGACCTTCCCCGTGGACCCCACAGGCAAGGTGTGCGCCGATCTCGGTGCCAGCACGGGCGGCTTCACAGACTGCCTGCTGCAGAACGGCGCGGTCCGGGTGTACGCCATCGACGTGGGCTACGGCCAGCTGGCCTGGAAGCTGCGTCAGGACGAGCGCGTAGTGGTGATGGAGCGCACCAACGCCCGAACCTTGGAGTCGCTACCCCAGCCAATCGAGCTGTTGGTCGGAGACCTCAGCTTCATCAGCCTGGGCAAGGTGTTGCCGGCCATTGCCCGCATCGCCCCGGGCGCCGATTGCCTGGTGCTGGTGAAGCCCCAGTTCGAAGTGGGCCCCGATCACGTCGAGAAGGGAGGGGTCGTCACCAGCCCCGAAGCACGAGATCACGCATGCCGTAATGTGCAGCTCTCCGCCGAAGAGATTGGCTTTAAGTCTCTCGGTCTGGAAGAGAGCCCCATCAAGGGGGCCAAAAGCGGAAACACCGAGTACCTGGCGTGGCTGAAGGCCCCCGACGCACCCTTGGACAGCCCAGGGTAGACTTCTCTGCTGAGGAGACCCGATGCTGCTGCTGACTCTGGCGTGTACGTGGATCAGCCAGACCGACTACGACGCTCGGCTGGACGAACTGGACGATGACGGCGACGGCTTCGCTCGAGATGCGGGCGACTGCAACGACGCCGTCGCCGCCGTCAACCCTGCCGCGGCCGAGATCTGGTACGACGGGACCGATCAAGACTGCGCCGGCGACGACGACTACGACCAGGACGGTGACGGCTTCCGTCAGTCCGACGCTCCCGACCACGGCGGCAACGAGCCCGACTGCAACGACCAGAACGCCGACATCTACCCCTTCGCCCCGGACACCTGGTACGACAACGTCGACAGCGACTGCCAGGGCAACGATGACTTCGACGCCGACAGCGACGGCGTGCGCAGCAAGACCGGCGGCGGCGAGGACTGCGACGACGAGCCCTTGGATGACGCCGATCATCCCGGCCCCGGCGCGGCAGAGACCTACCCTGGCGCAGACGACATCTGGTACGACGGCGTCGATCAAGACTGCGCGGGCGACGACGACTACGATCAGGACGGCGACGGCTACGTTGACGAGCAGTGGTTCAACGGCGACGACGCCCCCGAGACCCTGTGGTGCCCCAGCTGCGGCGACGGCAACAAGGGCGACTGCGACGACGACCCCTCCGACGATGACAGCTCGGTGCTGCCCGCCGCGGACGTCCACGCCGGCGCGACCGACACCTGGTACGACGGCGTCGATCAAGACTGCTCGGGCGACGACGACTTCGATCAGGATCTGGACGGCTACGCGGACGACGACAGCCTGGTGGACGGGCTGGTCCCCGACACCGCCCACTGCGACGCCTGCCCCCTGAGCGTACCCGGCGACTGCGACGACACCGACGCCGATTTCTTCCCCGACGCCTTGGAAGACCCCAGCAGCTCCGATGATCAAGACTGCGACGGCGACGCCGACAGCGTCGGCGTCAGTGAAGCGGCCGACGTCGGCTGGACCCTGACGACGCCGTACTCGTTGCGCGTCTCGCAGACCAGCACCGAGGTGTGGTTCAGTGTGCAGGCCGTCTCCGCGACGGACCACACCGCCGTCACGTGGTCCAAGACGGCGACCGCCTTCAGCATCTCGCTGGCCAGCCCCGACCTGGGTCCCCAGAGCGTGTCGAACTGGCAGGTCACCACCACCAACGACATCACCAGCGGCCAAGGCTTCTTCATCGACGGCACCGACCTCATCGGCGCCACCAACACGATGGTCGGCCTGGAGCGCACGCTGAACGTGTCCGTCAAGCCGACGGGCCAGTCCGCCGAGACCGCCAGCGCGACGCTGAACACCGGCGGCGCCTTCACCGGCGTCGACGTCGATCTGACGATGGACAACCAGGACAAGCTGCACGCCATCAGCTGTCAGGAGAACCGCGGCATCGTCTACACCCAGGTCGAGGACAACGACCTGGGCAACTCCGTCGTCGGCATCAACTACAGCGGCTACAACCCCGGCGCCTGCGCCATCGAGACCGTGGGGACCGCCGGTCACATCTGGTACGCCGATCAGAACGACGGCGGCGCTCTGGTGCACCTGACCTTCAACCCCACCACCTCCACGCCCTCCTTCAACGAGGTCAGCCGCGACAGCTCCCTCGACGCCACCGACATCTGGCTGGTGAAGCGCGGAAGCGAGGTCATCAGCATCACCGCCGACCAGAACTCGGAGGTCATCGAGATCGCGGGGAACGCCGGGGTCGAGACGCTGAACCTGAGCGATGGACCGGTGAGTGTGCAGGCGGTCGCCGACCCCCTCGATCCAGACTGGCTCTACATCACCTGGGCAGACGAGAACGGGGACGCAGGCATTGCGTGGGGTGACTTGGACAGCGGCTTCGAGGTCGGTGTTCTGAACACGGACTTCAGCGTGCTCGAGACCGCACCGCAGATCAGCGCGGATGGCGCGACGCTGTTCGTCGGGCTGCTGGGCGACGCGGAAGTCGCCGTCGAGACCCTCACTCCCCCGAACTGATCGGAGTGGAGGGCAGGCCTCGGACGTACACGACGTCCACCTCTCGAAGGCCGTCGTCGTCGATGACCTCGACAACGTAGCGGTTCTTGCCCGGGGTCACCTCCACCGGGACCGTGGCGCTCTGTCGCTTTCCGTCTCCGCGGACGTAGGCGATCTTGTCCCCACCCGACCAGACGACGATGTGATCGACGGCGCCGTCGTCGCGGGCGTCGATCTTCAGGTCCAGTGGCCCCTCGGACTGTCGAGGCGGAGCCTTCACATCCACGGTGGGGGCCTCCAGCTCTACAGCTCCACCACGAGGCAACTCGAAGTCCCAGGCCACCAGCTCGCCATAGCGGCTGCTCTCAACGTGCACCCGCAAGGGCGCGATGTCCCCCTCCATGCGCGAGAGGTCCAACCCAAGGTCCACCACACCCTCGGCACCCGGGGCCAGGGACGGGATGCCTGCGTCGTACTCCAACAGGTCGATGCCGCTGCTGGAGGGGTACTCGAAGCGCACCCGCAGCTGAACCAGGGGAGCGCTCCCTTCGTTGCGTAGCGTGATGCGGGCTCGCTCCACGCCGTCATCGTCGGGAGGCTGCAGCACCACCGCGACGTGCAGCGGGGGTGCCTCGCCGCCGGCGTAGCCCAACACGGCGGGCTCGACCTCCAGCTCAGGGCGCCCCTCCGCCAACACGACCACGTCCACCGAGGACTCCCGAGACGCCGCGGCGGGAGAGATCCAGGTGGTGGCCTCGGTGACAATGGTCTCTCCAGGAGGCAACAACCCCACCGGCAAGACCATTCGGTTCCAGGTTCGGTCGCTGCTGCCCAGACGCACCTCAACC
>Ga0315331_10001881_pt1 | contig 15877 bp, 14 predicted proteins | sample M160m34915metaG_FD_203456 | JGI IMG/M metagenome (GOLD analysis project Ga0315331, IMG submission 203456) | Ammonia-oxidizing marine archaeal communities from Monterey Bay, California, United States - M1 60m 34915 | ecosystem: Environmental > Aquatic > Marine > Intertidal zone | place: USA...
CCAGGCCCTCGTAGCACTGAAGCCTGACCAAGGGACGGTCAACCACCATTGCACAGGTTTTGGCCAGTTCGGTTTTACCCACACCGGGCGGCCCTTCGATCAGGACAGGTTTCTCCAGCGCAGCCGCCAGTCGCACCACGGTGGCAATGCGGGTGGTGCAGATATAGCCGGCGGACTCAAAGGCCTGCTGAATCGCGTCGATGTCGCCCAGCGCGGGGTAGTGGGTATCAGTCACGGTACTCTCTCAGGTTGTGGGGCTCAGCCACCGGTGGCATTCATGAAACGAACGATTTGCGGCTCGTCGGGGCGATCAAACACATGACGCTCGGGTTTGATGACAAGGCTGTCAATGATAGTGGTTTTGATCTCGTCATCGGAGCGCCCCGAGCGCAGCAATGTGCGCAGGTCGATGGATTCTTCATTACCCAGGCACATTAATAGACGACCTTCGGCGCTTATTCTCAGTCGATTACATTGCGCGCAGAAGTTTTGGCTGTGGGGCGATATAAAGCCGACTTGCGTTTGCGACCCTGCAATCAGGTAGTCTCGAGACGGTCCCGCAGTATCCCTGGCGGTCATGGGGATCAGAGAAAAGTGCTCGGAGAGTTCGTCTTGCAGGGTATCCGAAGAGACATAGGCCAATGCCTTGCCGCCAATATTGACCTGACCGAGGGGCATCTCCTCGATAAAGGCAATATGAATGTTTTTGTCGAGCGCATACTGGGTCAGTGGAATGACCTCATCACGATTCAGGCCGTCGAGTACGACGGCATTCAGTCGAATACGCTCGAAACCGCAGTCGATAGCCTGATCGATGCCCCGCAGCACGGTCTCCAGTTCGCCGATGCGGGTAATTGCCTTAAAGCGCTCTGGTTCCAGGCTGTCGAGGCTGATATTGATGGAGTTCACCCCTGATTCACGCAACCTCTGAGCGGACTCAGCGAGGTGGCTGCCGTTAGTGGTCAGCGCCAGCGTCTCGAGGTTGGGAAATGCTCCGAGGCCGTCAAACAGTTCATCGATTCCGCGTCGGATAAGCGGTTCCCCGCCGGTTACTCGGATTTTTCGGACACCCAGTTCGGTAAAAAGGCGCGCGGTTCGCAGGAGCTCTTCGATCGTAAGCACTTCCGAGCGCGGCAAAAACTGCATGGTCTCGGCCATGCAGTATTGGCAACGAAAATCACACCGGTCCGTCACGGACAAGCGCAGATAGGAAATTCCGCGATCGAAACCATCGACCAGCTGTGTTGTCTGAGTGAGTGCCATTTGGGGAGTTTACACAAGGGCGCAGGTTGGAGAGCATACAGCAGATGAATAGTATGACCTATCTCGATCCCAGAAAGACGGTGTGGCCAGGCCTCGCAACGGCTATTGGATTAGGCTTGATGCTGCAGTCGGCGGGACACTCTCCGGCCATTATTATCACGGCCGTGGTGGCTTGGCTGTGCATGGCCTGGTGGATCTTCGAGCCGATCCCAATTCCTGTGACGTCGTTGCTACCCCTCGCCATATTCCCGTTAACCGGTGTGCTGACCCCGGAACAGGTGGGTGCCTCTGTGGGCTCGCCGTTAATCATTTTGCTGATGGGTGGCTTTCTCCTCTCTCGCGGCATGGAGAGTAGTGGGGCGCATCACCGCGTGGCACTCACGGTCGTCAATCTGGTCGGTGGTCACCGGCCGCATCGTTTGGTGCTGGGATTCATGCTGGCGGGTGCGCTACTCAGTATGTGGATCTCCAATACGGCGTCTGCGCTGATGTTGATGCCCGTGGCGCTGGCGGTGCTGGCCTCGTGCTCGGATCGCGGCACGCTTGCTGCGCCGCTCCTACTCGGGCTGGCTTGGTCGTGCAGCATTGGCGGTTTGGGTACGCCGATCGGGACCCCGCCCAATCTCATTTTTGTGCAGGTGTTCGAAGAGACGACCGGCCAGACGATCAGCTTTGGTCAATGGATGTCTTGGGGTGTGCCCGTTGTGGGCCTGTTACTGCCGCTGGCGTGGTGGTGGGTCACCCGAACGCTGCCCCGTGAACTGAATATCACTCTTCCGGCTGTCGGCCCATGGCGCAGTGCGGAACAGCGGGTGCTCATCATTTTTGCGCTGACAGCACTGGCCTGGATTACACGAGCGGAGCCGTTTGGTGGCTGGCAGCAGTGGCTCGGTTTGGCCTCGGCAAACGATGCGTCAGTTGCCCTGCTGGCGGTGGTCGCCTTGTTTATCGTTCGCGATGGAGAGGGCGATCGGCTCATCGATTGGCAACAAGCGAGCCAGATTCCCTGGGGCGTGCTGCTTTTGTTTGGCGGGGGCATCTGTCTCGCCAGAGCCTTTGTCGCATCAGGCCTGAGCGGTCAGGTGGGCGACGCACTGACCATGGTGGCGATGCTACCCGTTTTTATCATGATGCTTTTACTGGCACTGGCGGTGACGTTTTTGACCGAGGCGACATCGAATACCGCAACCACCGCGCTGCTGCTACCCGTTTTGGCGGCCGTGGCGCTAGCGGTAAACATTGATCCTTTGTGGCTGATGGTGCCCGCAGCCATGAGTGCCAGCTGCGCCTTTATGCTGCCGGTGGCAACGGCACCCAATGCGGTCGTGTTTGGCAGCGGCGAGCTGCCGATTCAACGGATGGTGAGGGAGGGGTTTGTACTGAACCTTATCGGTGCGCTGGTCATCGCGACCGTTACCTGGGCCCTGCTGACGTAGCCCGCTGGGTAGAAGAGGGGGTGAGCCCGCACCACAGCGGCTGTGGTGCGCGTTCAGAGACCTTGATCAGAGCAGCGCCATCATCGTCTCGGCAGAGCTGACATCGATCCCCGGGCCCTCCTCAACGTTGAGATGGGTGACCTTACCGTCTTCGATGATCATGGCGAAGCGCTGGCTTCGCGTGCCCAGACCAAAGCCGGAGCCATCTAGTTCAAGGCCGAGGGCTGCAGTGAGCTCACCATTACCGTCGGCGAGCATCATAATCTCATCGGCGTTTTGTGCCTTGCCCCATGCGCCCATCACAAAGGCGTCGTTCACAGACATGCACACAATACTGTCTACGCCCTTGCTCTTGATAGTATCGGCGTTTACCACGTAGCCCGGCAGGTGTGTCATTGAGCAACCCGGAGTGAAGGCGCCAGGTACCGCGAATAACAGGACTTTCTTGCCGTTACACATATCCGAGGTGGAAACCGGTCCGGGACCTTCATCTCCCATCACGGATAAGGTACAGCTCGGCATGCAATCTCCTACAGCAATGGTCATCTTTAATACTCCCAATCAAAATGGATCATGGACTCTCTGTGAGCACGGCAGGTGCGCAAGAGGCTGTTGGTTTGAATAATAACTCATGGAGACTGTGTATCGAGCAGTCTCGCATCGATTAATTCGCACTCTCGGTAAAATTCGCTCTGTTGATCCCCCAAATAGGGGGCACAGTGCGAGAGCACCTGCAGCACGGTGCGATGAATGGTTTGCTGCGGGCTTTGCGGTGTGCCGGCCATCTGCTCAAAGCTCAACCAGAACATCAGCGTCATGGCCATACTGTCCGCAACGTGATCCAGCCTTTTTGGATGTGCGCTGATATCCACAGATGCCAGTAGGGCAGTGGCGAGTCGGGAGGTGGCCTGGCGTTTCAGCGACATCAGCCGTCGCATCCCGCGATCAATCTCGGGGTAGCGCTGCATCAGGTCGCTCTGATTGAGATAAAGGAAGCGATATTCGTACATCGTCTCCATCAGTACGGTAAGAAACAGCCAGCTCCGCTCAAGCGGGTTACTGTTTTCTAGGAATGTTTCCTCAAGAATGGGGGCGGCCAACATGCCGGCAAGCTGACGATAGCAGTGGGCGAACACCCCGGAGAGGATCCCGTCTTTGCCGCTGTAATGGTAGTAGAGGTTGCCCGGGCTGATATCGAGCTCGAGGGCGATATCACTGGCCGTCACATTCCGCTCGCCCTGCTCGTTAAAGAGCCGGGTCGCGGTCACTAGAATACGTTGAGCGGTTTTCATTGCGCGTTAGTGTAACGTGATGCGCTCGGTCATAAAAAAGGGGAGCAGCCGCTCCCCTAAAAAAACGGACCAGAAAGTGGGGTTAAGCCACCTTGCCAAATTTGCCTTTTAGATCATCAAAGCGAGATTTAGCCTTTTTCATCTGGGCTTCCAACTTGGAACGATCAGCCAGCGAGTCCAGTTCAAGATCAGCCAGCGCCTTCAGGGCGTCCTTTTCTACCGCTGAGCCGCGCTTGATCAGCGACTTGTAGAGATCCTCAGCCTGCTTGCGGCGCTCGGTCAGACGGCTTTGTGCTTCGTCGACCTGCTCCTGCAGACTAGAGAACTGCTCGAGCATCTGATCATAGGCTTTTCCGTAAACGCCGAGGCCAGCTAACAGGGCGTTACGACCGGTATCGACGGCCTTGGGCCGGGCGCGGGTCTTGGCCTGCGTCTTTGCTTTGGCCCGAGTTTTTGCAGCCGGCTTTTTCTTCGCAGGTGCTTTTTTGGCTTTAGCGGGTGCTTTCTTTGCCGCAGTCTTTTTAGCCGCAGCCTTGGGTGCTGCTTTGCTTTTGGCTTCTGCCATGGTGTTTCTCCTCGTTGGAATAGCTGAAAACGGAAGAGAGTGTGGCGTGGAAAATTAGAATCTGCCCTCTAAAAACCGATGCGGATATGGCAATCTTCCGCAACTTGAAATGAGATAGCATCGTGAGTGCCAATTTAATTGTCTTCCAGTAGGTGATAGCCATGAGAGCGATTGCAAAAGTAGTGGTGATCCTCGTCGCGTTACTCATGGTGGCCGTCTTTGTGTTGCTGCGGGACGGCGATCGAATCACTCCCTCCGGTCAGGGGGTGGTCGAGCTTGAGGGGGGTAAATTCGAGGCATTTGCGCTGCCTGACTATGCGGAAGCTGTCATCGATGATGCCTATAAAAGCTATTTCATCGAGGTCGAGCCCGGGATCAAGATCCATGTTCTAGAGGTTGGGCAGGGGTATCCGGTCTACCTCCAACATGGCAATCCGACTACCGGTTTACTGTATCGAAAGGTCGCTGAGTCGCTGCCTTTGGATCGCGTCAGAGTCATCATGCCGACCATGGTGGGCTTGGGTTACTCCACTAAGGTGCCCGCGAGTGAGCACACACTCGACAATCATATACGCTGGATGAACAAAGCGTTGAGCGCACTTCATATTACTGAGGTGGTTTACGTCGGCCAGGATTGGGGAGGGCCCGTGGGCATGGGCGCCCTGTCATTGTCTCCGGGGGTGCTAAAAGGCGCAGTCGTTATGAATACCGGATTCACAGCGCCTCGCGCACCCATGGATCTGAGTCCAGCGCATGCGTTAGTTAAAACACCGTTGGTGGGCGAATTTGTGGTCGAGGCGATGTCTTCGTTCTTTTTTAAGCGTCTGGCTGCGGTACAGGGTGACCCGGCCAGCATGCCATCGGAGGTCATGGATCTTTATCGTCGCCCACTGCAAGACAGCGGTAATGCAAAGGCCGCGCTTGCACTCATGCGAATGGTGGCAGACGGACCTGAACACGCCAGTGCGCCGGCGCTGCGGGATATTGAAAAGTATGTCAACGGACTGGATATCCCGGTAGAACTGGTGTGGGGGATGAAAGATCCTATTCTGGCCAAGGGACTACCGGTGATGAGAGAGATCTTTCCTGCAGCACCTGTGACCGAGACCGAGGCCGGGCATTTTCTTCAAGAAGAGGTGCCAGAGACCGTCGCAGAAGCGGTGGTGCGCGTTATCGACGTCGTGCAGAAAAACTGAACACACTTTCTGCAACTTGCTTTTGGTAGCTTTGCACACTGGCCTGAATACCTTCGAGGCGCGTATAACGCTAAAATCCGTCGCGAAACGGAAGGCGTAGCGCGTTCTGCTGGATGTAGGGCTGTGCATCGCTTTCGCAGGAAGTCGAGCGCAATGTCTTGAAAGGCAACCACCTCGGCCTCATTCACTCCCTACAGGGACAGTAGTAATCGATAGATGACTGACTCCGGTATTAAAAGTAGCCGTTTTTCCCGTCGCCGACTGTTGGGCTCGGCGGTGTTCACTGCTGCCGGCTTGGCGGTCTGTTTTTTGGTGCTGGTGGGCAAGCCGCAAACACAGCCCACGCAATTTCCGGAACCCCGCCGCCCTCTGGTCGATGTGATTCTGGCGGCACCTGCAGAGCACAGCATTTCGGTTCGCACACAGGGTACCGTTGAGCCGGTCAGGCGCGTTGGGCTGGTCGCACAGGTCAGTGGCAAGGTTGAGGCCGTGAGTGATTGGTTCCTTGACGGTCGATTCTTCAAGGCTGGCGACATTTTGTTGGAGCTAGAGAAAGCAGACTACGAATTTGCTATCGCCAGAGCGCGGGCTCAAGAAGCCGCTGCCGCCCAGCGTGTTGCGGAGGAGCGTGGCCGTAATCTTCAGGCACAGCGAGAGTGGCGTGATCTTGGCACCAGCGAAGCGAACGACCTTTTTCTCCGTAAGCCCCAGCTACGAGCCGCCGAGGCGTCACTTGCCGCGGCTCAAGCGGACGTGGCTGCGGCCGAGCTGGCACTGGAACGGACCACAGTCCGAGCACCCTTTGATGGACGGCTTGAAAAGAAATCGGTAGATCTCGGGCAGTTTGTAGCGCCTGGCAGCGTTTTGGCCCAGATTTACGCGATCGACCGCGTTGAGGTGCATTTACCTATTAGTGATTCACAATTGGCGTTGCTCGAACTGCCGCTGTTTGAAACGGCGGTTGAAACTTACCCAAAGGTAACACTGAGCGCCCGATTTGGCGGTGAGCGCTGGCACTGGCAGGGCAAGATTGCTCGAGTCGAAGCCAGTATAGACCGGGACAGCAGGGTCACCTTTGCGATCGCAGAGGTGAATGAGCCGTTCGGCGACAATGGTACCCAGAGGCCACCGTTGACGCCGGGTCTGTTTGTAGAAGCCAGCATCAGCGGTAAGCCAATTCAGCAATCCGTCGAGTTGCCCGCAACGGCCCTGCGTGGCGATAACACCGTTCTGCTGGTCAATGAAAACAGCCGTCTGGAGCGTTTGCCCATCGAGCTTCTGCGCCGCGAGCAAGATCGTGTCTGGGTGCGCGGCATCGATGCCGGCATGCAGGTGGTCGCCGAGCAAAGCAGTGTACTGGCCGCAGGTGCTGCCATTGAAGTCGCTGAGACGAGGACGCCCAGTGGCTGATAAGCCCGGTCTGCTGGGCTGGTTTATTTCCAATCCGATCGCCGCCAATCTGTTGATGGTGGTGCTGGTGATTGGCGGTCTTTACAGTATTCCAGGCCTCGACAAGCAATTCTTTCCAACACCGGTCGTCGACCGCGTCAGTATTTCGATGCCATTTCCCGGCGCCAGCCCCAGTGAGGTAGAAGAGCAAATCTGTGTGCGAATCGAGGAGGCGATCCACGACCTCGACGGCATTAAAGAGGTGCGCTCGACCGCTTCAGAGGGTATGGGGCAGGTCATCGTCGAGGCGTTGACCGGCTACCCCACTCAGCGACTCACAGCCGAGATCAAGACACGGATCGATGCCATCACCACTTTCCCCACAGATGCCGAGCGGCCGGTCGTCACAGAACTCATTTATCGCCACTTGCTCGGTATTGTTCAATTGGCGGGCGAACTCGATGAGTGGGAGCTCAAGGAAATTGGCGAAACCTTGCGCGACGATCTGGCTCGTCAGCCTTGGATCTCTGTGGTCGACTTGGTGTCTCCACGACGCTATGAAGTGTCTGTGAATGTTTCCGAGCTGGATCTACGACGTCATAACCTTTCGTTTGACGATGTAGTGCGTGCAATCCAGTCTGCCTCCCTTAATTTGCCCGCCGGCGCCATAAAAGGGAGCGATGGCGACATTCGCGTCCAAACGCGTGGCCAGGCGTATTACCGCGAAGACTTTGAGCGAATCGTTTTATTAACGGCACGCGACGGAACCCAGATTTATCTCGGTGAGGTGGCGACCATTGAGGATGGCTTCGAGGATGTCGATACGGTCAGTCGCTTTGACGGGATGCCTGGCCATGGTCTTTATGCCTTCGTTACCACCAACCCTGATGTAGTGCAGTCTTCCCAAGTGATCAACGACTGGGTGGTGGAGCAGACGCCCAATTTGCCAGAGGGAGCGACGTTGTCTTTTTGGCGCGATGCTGCCGTGCCCTTCAAGGGTCGTGTTGAAACACTGCTCAAAAATGGGTTTGGTGGATTGCTATTGGTGTTTCTGGTTCTGGTGCTCTTTTTGCGACCGGCGGTCGCAATATGGGTGTCTGTTGGGATTGCGGTCGCATTCTTGGGCGCTTTCTTTCTCCTGCCTTACACCGGCGTGGGGCTGAATATGATTTCACTGTTTGCCTTTTTGTTGGTGCTGGGCATTGTGGTGGATGACGCGATTATCGTTGGGGAATCCATCCATACAGCCCAGTCGAAAGGGGTCCCCGGAGATGAGGCGGCCCTTTGGGGTGTCCGAGAAGTATTCAAACCAGTTCTCTTCGCGGTGATCAGCACCATGGTTTTTTTCGCGCCCATGATGTTTATGCCGGGTGAGTGGGCGCATGCCGCCAAGGGTATCCCCGTTGTTGTGTTGCTGGTTTTGACCTTTTCATTGGTGGAATGTCTTTGGATCCTGCCCGCACACCTGTCGCGACTGGGCCCAGAGAAGCCCGCTACGACACCTCTGTTGAAGCGGTTAGAGGCCTGGCGGCATGGCTGTGCTGAATGGCTGGTGACCTTTGCGAGGATACGTTATCGGCCGTTTCTGCAGTGGGCGTTAAAGCACCATTTGTTCGTAGCGGGATTTTTTCTGGTGATGCTCAGTTTGAGTCTCGCGCTATACGGCGGCGGGTGGCTCCGATCGGCTTTTTTCCCGCGTATTAACTCCGATTTTGTAGAGGCGAGGATCGTCATGCCCGAGGGCGGCTCATTTGCCCAGTCCGAGCTCGTCATGCAGCGCGTCGTTGCTGCGGCAGAGGCTTTAAAGACGGAGTGGAATGAGCGGCCGGAATTTCAGGGCAGCCCTGCCATCGGCAGTATTTTGGGCCGTGCCAACGATAATGACGTCGAAGTGATGGTGGCCACCGTCACCGAGGGTGTCGACACCGAGGCTTTTGCGCTGGAGCTGCGGTCGAATTCCGGTGCGCTCAGCGAAGCCAAAGAGGTCCGCATGGATTACACCATTCGAGACCCCGGTAAACCGATTAGATTGGTGCTGGCTTCACGTCAGGTGGAAGACCTAGAAGCGGTGGCGGGAGACGTTCGAGAGGCGCTGCTGTCTTACCCGGGCGTTTTCGATGTTTCAGACAGTTTTGACAGCCCTCGAGACGAGCTGGTGTTGGAGCTAAAGCCAGCAGCCGAAACGCTGGGCATTGGTTTGGCGGACGTCGCACGCCAGGTCAGGCAGGCCTTTTACGGCGCCGAGGCGCAGCGGATCCCGCGTGGGCGCGAGGATGTCAAGGTGATGGTGCGCTACCCCGAAGCAGAGCGATTGGCGATTGCCAATCTGAATGACATGTATATCCGCACCCCCGGTGGTGGAGAAGTGCCCTTTGAGGCCGTGGCAACCTACCGAGTTGAAGCCGGCTACCAGAAGCTGGAGAGGTTGGATCGTTTACGAACGCTTGAAGTAGAAGCCGACGTGCAAGCTAATGGACCTCCACCCCGGGCTATCGTGCAGTCAATCTTCCGCGACTACCTGCCCAAGTGGCAGCAGCAATACCCCGATTTATTTGTGAATCTGGACGGGGAATTGCAGGAAGAGATCGAGTTCCGGGAGGCTACCTTGCGACTGATGGGGCTAGCCATGATGGTCATTTACGCGCTGATGGCGGTGGCTTTCCGGTCTTATTGGCAGCCTTTGCTGATTCTGACAGCGGTGCCCTTTGGTCTGATGGGGGCGATTTTTGGCCATATGATTCTTGGCTGGCAGGTCAGCATGTTTTCCATCATGGGCGTGACCGCCTGTGCAGGCGTTGTCGTCAACGACAACCTCGTTTTAATTGACCGAATCAATCGCCTGCGGGATGAAGGGCAGGAGCTGGTCAGTGCGTTAGTTCAGGCCGGTGAAGATCGATTTCGACCGATTATTCTGACTTCAGTGACCACTTTCGTGGGGCTTTTGCCCATTATGTCAGAGACCAGTGTTCAGGCTCAGTTTCTGATTCCGATGGTCACGTCGCTGTCATTTGGCGTGTTGTTCGCTACCGGCGTGACGCTGGTGCTCGTGCCCGCTCTATACCTGATTGCCGAGGACGCACGAGCATTGCGGATAAAATGGCTGGGGGGCAAAGCCACGCCCGCAGAGCTCTCTCCAATGCCCTAAAGACGGCGTCAGGCTTTATCTATTTTTCCCTATCAGGCTGATCGGGGCCCGGCAGCAATGATCGCGTCGCTGACGTCGAAATTACGAATGTTTTCTAGGAAGAGTGCGGCAAGCTGTCCAGCCTGAGCCTCATACGCACTGTCATCACCCCAACCCGCTTTAGGATCGGTGTAGTGGTCGTCGACACCCGGAATGTTGACAGGATAGTCGAGATTGAGGCTTTCAATGTGCCGCGTTTCAGCGCCGATCAGCACCCCATCCTGGGCAGCCTTCACGACAGCGCGTGTGACTGGAATCGGGAAACGTGAGCCCGTTCCGCCCGGCGCACCGGATCCGCCAGTCCAGCCGGTATTGATTAAATAGACCTGGCTATCAAAATCCTCAATGCGCTTAATCAGAAGCTCTGCATAATCACCGGCAGGGCGGGGCATGAAAGGTGCGCCAAAGCAGGTCGAAAAGGTCGGATTAATGCCGGCAGCAGCACCGACCTCGGTCGAGCCAACTCGTGCGGTATAGCCCGAAAGAAAATGAAAGGCCGCGGCTTCCTTTGACAGAATCGAGATCGGCGGTAGAACGCCAAAGACATCGCAGGTCAGAAAGATGACGCACTTGGGTTCGCCACCTGAATTGCTGGTAGAACGCTTCTCGACATGCTCAAGAGGGTAGCAGCAGCGTCCATTTTCGGTCAGTCGGGTATCGCTGTAATCTGCATTACCCTGATCGTCGAGCACGACATTTTCGATGATGGCGCCACTGCGAATCGCATCCCAGATGACGGGCTCATTCTTGCGGCTGAGATCGATGGTTTTCGCATAGCAGCCCCCTTCTATATTAAAGACGGAACCTTTGGACCAGCCGTGTTCATCGTCGCCAATGAGATAACGGTCAGGATCTGCCGATAGGGTGGTCTTGCCGGTACCCGATAGTCCAAAGAATAGCGTTGTCGCGCTGTCCTCGCCGATATTGGCTGAGCAGTGCATGGGCATGACGTCTTTTTCTGGCAGCAAAAAGTTTTGCACCGAAAACATGGCTTTTTTCATTTCGCCTGCATAACGCATACCGGCAATCAGGACTTTTCTCTGCCCGAAATTGATGATGACGGTTGCGTCTGAATGTGTCCCATCTCGCTCGGGGTCACACACGAAATCGGCTACGTTGAGGATTTTCCACTCCGGCTTGTTGGCAGGGTTGTAGGTTTCTGGTCGGATAAACATATTGCGACCGAATAGCGACTGCCAGGCAGTTGCCGTGATGACTTTGACCGGGAGGTAGTGATCGCTGTGCTCGCCCACATGCAAATATTGCACCCAGCTTTCTGACTGACTGGCATGGGACTTCACCCTTTCCCAGAGCGCGTCGAAACGATCCGCATCAAACGGCCGATTAACGCCACCCCAATCTATTGCGTCTTCGCTTGATGGTTCTCTGACGACAAACCGATCTGCGGGAGATCGACCGGTGCGAGCGCCGGTTTCAATACGCAGGGCGCCGGTATCGGACAGCACACCCTCACCGCGTGCCAAAGCCATATCGATGAGGTCAGTGGGAGATAAACCGGTGTGAATGTCGGGGGTGGAAAGTGCTACTTCGCTCATGTTGGTTTCCGTGGTGAGTACTGTAGGTTTTGCTTTTATATGTTGTGTTGAAATTCGTTGCGTCTTCGTCGTCTTCAATGCAGCGTATTTCCTGCACTTTCTGTCGCCAACCCCTCTCGATCAAATCGGTAGGTCTTACCGCATAACTCACAAGTCATCGCAATATCACCTTCCTCGGTGAGGATCTCCTCGCGCTCGGATTCTGGCAACAGGGCAATGGCGGCGGCACTTCGCTCGCGACTACACCGACATTTAAACAAAATGGGGGCCGGTGGGTATACCGTTACGGTTTCCTCCTGATAGAGCTTGAATAACAAGTCCTCTGAAGGTAGACCCAACAACTCTTGAGTTCGGACTGTCTCTGTCAACAGACATAGGGTAGACCACTGCTCCTTCCGTACCGCTCCGTCTGTGATCTGGGCCGGCAGTTGCTGCAGCATCAGCCCGCCGCTTTGACGGCCATCTGAGGCCAGCCAAAACCGAGTACCTAATTGCTCACTCTGGGAAAAATAGATCTCCAGAGACTCCGCCAGCGAGCCTTTTTCCAGAGCGATGATGCCCTGATAACGTTGCCCGGCGTCGCGCTCCACCGTGAGCACCAGCTGCCCACCTGATAACAACGACATGGGGTCCGCGGCTTCGGCACTGATATCGCCTTGGGCAATCCCGCGAATATGACGCTCACTGGAACACTCAACCATCACCAGAGAGACGGCCTGATCGCTGCGCGCCTGCAGGGTAATCCGCCCTTCATACTTGAGATTATTACTGATCATGACTGCGGCTGCGGCAAACTCGCCCAGCAGGCATTTTAAGGTCGGGCTATAGGCCTGGTTTGCCAGCATGTCAGCTAGCGCACCATCAATGCGCACCGATTCACCCCGCACATCGGCTCCATCAAACAGGAACCGTTGACTGCTGTCAGCGTGTGCATTCATCTCATGGTGATACTTGTGAAAACGGGAGTGTAGGATAACGGGAATGTCACCGGACCCCAATCGGGTTATTGAATGTCTGTTATTCGCTTATCGCGCAGCCATAGCCTGAATGAGCACGCCCAGGAGGTGGCGCTTGAGCGCCTGGCTGCGCAGCTCGGTACCGCGCTGGGCGCCAAAGTAGAACGCTCAGAGCGCGAGTTGCGGTTTGCCGGAACAGGATTTTCAGGCACGGTCTCACTCAATGACAGCCGATTAGAGGGTGAGGTGCATTTGGGGATCTTGATGAGGCCCATGAAAAGGGCCATCACCAGAGAGATCGAAGCAGGGTTGTCGCAGTATCTGGGAGATACCTAACAGCCCCGAAAGGCCTTATGCGCTAGCCAGAGCCTTGACGCGGGCGTTGAGGCGGCTTTTGTGACGAGCGGCCTTGTTTTTCTTAATAATGCCGCGATTTGCCATTTTATCGATGACGGGCACGGCTGAGTCGTAGGCCGCGCGTGCGTCCTCTGCACTGCCGGTATCGGCAGCGGCAATGACCTGCTTAATCTTGGTGCGAACCAGTGACCGCAGACTCGCGTTATGGACCCGGCGCTTGTCATTCTGTCGGGCGCGCTTTCGTGCTTGGGGTGAATTAGCCAACGCTATGCTCCAAAGGGATCAAAAAAGGCCGCGAATCATCTGGGATACGCGGGTTAATGTCAACTGTGCTGCGAGCCCAGACACCCTGTTATGGGGCGTTTTACCCCTTTACCAGCCTAACCAGATCAGAATCCAGCCGACCAGTGCACAACCTAGCGCAGATCCGGCCTTATCGAGCCGAAAAAGCGCGTAGCCGTAGGCCACTGGAGGCAGCAACAAAGCAAACATTCCCCAGGCGTACTCTTCGCGCCAAGCAGTAATCAATAGCAATATCCAGCTGACCAACAGCGAGGCTGCACCGAGGGTCGTTAAAAATGAACTTGAAGCTTCCATTTACGGTCTCTGAAAGGTAGGTTGCCGAGCGATGCGCAGGGTATCAGAAACCCCAAAGCAACGGCACAATAAGCCAGCGCCCGATGACAGGATTAGCATGACAGATTCCACAGCGTCGGATCTCGAAGACCCCTTTGCGGAAATCAGGCCGTTCTCCAGTCCTGACGTTCCCCAGGTGCTGACAAGACTGGCTAATGATGCAGAACTCGCCGAGACCATCGCACTGTGGCGGCTGCCCCGGCTCAGTGCGATGTGGCCGGGATTGGCGCGGCGACTAGGCAGCCTATGGCTGCATCTAGCTGCGCGCCGTCTGTCGACTGTTGAGGATCTTCAAAATCTGATTGCGCCTAACCTGTCTCGGATGATCAAGAAGACGTCTCGGTTTTCAGTCGGCGGTATGGAACGCCTGAATTTGGAGCCTGCTCGCGTTTATTTGAGCAACCATCGGGATATTTTTATGGATCCCGCGTACGCCAACTACGCGTTTCACCGCCAGGGCTCGCGGACACTGGCTGTCGCCATTGGTGACAATTTACTCTCCAAGCCTTGGGTTGCCGACCTGATGCGCCTCAATAAAAGCTTTGTCGTCAAGCGAGATGTCGGTGGCCCACGGGCTTTACTGGCGGCGACCAAGCTCCTTTCGCAATTTATTCGCGATGCGGTGAGCCAAAACCGAGAGGCGATCTGGATCGCGCATCGAGAGGGGCGGGCCAAGGACGGGCGCGATGTCACTGAGCCGGCGGTGATCAAGATGCTCACACTATCTCGGGAAAAGGGTGAGTTACCCGAATCCGTCTTGTCCGAGCTTGATATCGTTCCGTTGGTCATAGCTTATGAGCTCGACCCCTGTGATGGGCTTAAAGCCGCCGAGCTGACGGCGGGGGAGGGTTATGTCAAATCGGAATTTGAGGATGTGGCTTCGATTGCGCAGGGGATCGTGGGTGACAAAGGCTGCGTGCACCTTCATTTCGGAGAGCCGCTGCCGCCGGGACTGCAGGTCAAGGAAGTGGTTGCCGAAATTGACCGGCAGATGGCGCTTCACTATCGGTTGTACCGGACCAATGTTTGGGCCTGGGAGTGGCTGCATGGCGCACCGGCACCTGAGGGCCTGCTTTTCCACGAGGGCTCGATTAGTGAACAGTCTTTCCGCGCTCGGGTCGACAGTATTGCGCCTGAGCACCGGCAATGGATGCTGGCTATGTACGCCAATCCGGTAGATCGCCAACTGGAGTTGCAGGCCGCGTCGCGGGATTCATCATGTGATTGATGAAGCGCTGCAGGATGAAATCCGGGCGGCCTACCAGCAGCTGACCGAGTCTTTAAGCTTGGTACCGCGGTGGGGCCAGCGGCAGATGATTGCAGAGGTCGCCAATGCCCTTGCCGATCCGGAGGTGGAGACGCCTATTGCCGTAGTCGAGGCCGGAACCGGCACGGGAAAAACCATTGCCTATCTTGTCGCCGCCCTCCCTGTCGCTCGCGCCCGTGGCAAGAAACTGGTGGTCGCATCGGCGACGGTAGCCCTGCAGGAGCAGTTGCTGTTTCGTGACCTGCCCGATGTGATGCGGCACAGCGGTCTCTCCTTTAACGCTGCTCTCGCCAAGGGTCGCGGTCGCTATGTCTGTTTGCTTAAGTTGGACCGCCAGCTCTCAGAGCGAGAAGGCGACCCGCTAATACCCCTTTATCCAGATGAATTTTTCTCGGCGGAGGACGTGGTAACTGGCCCCGTCATGGAAGAAATGATTCAGGCACTAGGGGACGGCGGCTGGGATGGCGATTTGGATGCCTGGCCGGAGCAGCTCGCGCCGGGAGTGCGGCGGCTGATTACAACGGACCAAAGCCAATGCACCGGCCGGCGGTGTCCCCATGTCGGGCAGTGCAGTTTTTTTCGAGCCCGGGAGGGCCTTGAAGAGGCAGATGTCATCGTGACCAATCATGATCTGGTGCTGTCGGATCTGCGTTTGGGTGGCGGCGTGATTCTGCCGGCACCCGAGGACAGTTTGTATATCTTTGACGAGGGGCATCAGCTGCCCGCGAAGTGTCTGAATCACTTCGCCTTACGTTTTCACGCGGGGGCCACACTGCAAGG
>Ga0315331_10001882_pt1 | contig 15875 bp, 21 predicted proteins | sample M160m34915metaG_FD_203456 | JGI IMG/M metagenome (GOLD analysis project Ga0315331, IMG submission 203456) | Ammonia-oxidizing marine archaeal communities from Monterey Bay, California, United States - M1 60m 34915 | ecosystem: Environmental > Aquatic > Marine > Intertidal zone | place: USA...
AAGAGATGACTTGGCTAGCGCCTCTAAAGCGGTTTTAGTTTGATCTGCAGAGAGACCTGCCTGAGCAAGAATTCTACTGACTTCTAAAAGTTTCTGAGAGCTAACACCAAGTCCAGTAGCTAAATTCCTAACTTCTCTAGTCAAGTCGGATAGTTGAGCAACAGACTTTCCAGTAACCTGCGACACTTTAATAAGCTGACGTTCAAAGTCTAGAGCTTCGCCAACTGCGTCAGAAAGACCTCTGGTGAACAGGCCAACAGTCCTTGTCGCAAGCGAGAAGGCAGCGAAACGCTTGAACGACACAGCGAAGGATCTCCCCATAGCTGCGGCTCTATCGCCCGCTGTTTTGGTGGCTTTTGATAAGTCTTGAACTGTTTTTGTGGCCTGCTTGCCTTGTTGAACATTAACTTTAACGTTAACGCCATTCTGCAGCTGCTGCTGCATCTGGCTAACTACTTGGCTAGTATTAGTAGGCGCTTGTAGTTGCAGTTGTGCAGTTAGTACAAACTTTGACATTTAAGTAACCTTTAAAAGTTGTAACTACACTACCCTTTTAGCTTTCCGTATCGCTATTTTCTTCTGGTTCCTCGCTAATCTGTTCCTCCTCTTCAGGCTCAGCATCAATGCTTACCTCTTCCCCTGTTTCATCATCTATATAAGAAACCTGTGGAACGAAAGACCCGTCTTCATTTAGAGGGTTTCCATCTACGTCAACACGATTGCCATCATCATCAAGATACCACCCTAGGTCGTTGATTTTCTTGCCCTTAGAATCAACTCTATTGCCGTCCTTGTCTACATACTGCATTTCGTCGTTAATCATGCCAGTAGCTCTAAGGAAGCTATTTTCGGGTAATCCCTTCTCAAATTCAGCGTCAATCGCATAAATCATCTCTGCCAACGTTGCCGCAGCTGTAAAAGCAAGCGTATCATCGCCGGAATCTTGGTACTCATCCAAATTATTATACACTTTATTTCCATTTTCCCATAGTGTACAATTTGCTACTAAGAAGTCAAATTTAGCGTTATCCGACAGTGCTTCTGCCGTATTACCTTCAAGTTCTAATCTCTTGGCAATGTGATCTCTTAGCTCAATTCTTTTCTCTTTCATCTTCAGCGCAATACCCTTTGCCTCAGAAAGCTTGATCTTCTTCTTCTTGTTAAGGAAGAGTTGTTTCTCAAGAGCAGCTAGGGCGGATTGAATCTCATCCTGCTTATTTTGCTCAGCCTTCCCCCAGATCCCCTTCTTGTCCATTAGCTGCATTAGCTCCTGCTTGGTCATAACTCCATCCTGAATGCATTGCGTCCAGACTGTAGCGCCAATGCGCTGGGCTCGTGAATTGAGACGGTTGGTTGGTTTAACAACTTTAATAGTGACCTTATCACCATTTTCTAGTGTTACATCTACGGTTTTTTCTCTTGGATTAGCCATTGTTTTCCTTCCTTAATTATTTTCGTTGTTCACTACTGGAATTTCAATAGTGTATTTAAGCCATTTAACATCATACTGTGCTAATTCTGCATCAACATTTCTGGCTTGAGTATTACCTTTATCTAATATCTCTGAGCGAATCTTTTGGTATGTTTCTTTCATATACCTTTGTTCGTCAGTCAATTCTCCGCTATCTGTAGCCCATAAAAACCCAAAGTGTTCTTCTACGCTACTCAGAGCTCCAATCATAGTAGTCTGAATTTTTTTCCTGATTATCTTAGACAATCTATCTCTTGAGTCTACTTTGAATTTGTCATCTCTGTGTTGTTTGTAATCCGATTTGTCACGGATCAGTTTATTAAAGTCTTCCATAATTCCTACCTTTTGAATTTATCCTTAAACATTTGGTTTTGTGATCTTGTCATTTTTAATCTTTCGTCTTGGAATTGGTCTTGACCAACCTCGCCCGACGAAGCTTTTATTAGTGCGTTCCTTTGCCTCTTTACTATCTTTCCGTGTGTACTGTTCATATCGTCTACCCTGTCAGCCTCTTTCTTGCTTCCAGCGAATACGAACACTTCACCCGAACCCTTTATCTTTTCGTTTTTAGTGGAGTTCTCAAAATCGTTCTGAGAACTTTCTACGTCTCTTTTCTTGCGTTGTACTATGAACCATCCATCTAAAAGATCGTCATCCTCAATAACATCGTCAGATGGTGTCTCAGCAGCTTCTTGTATATTATCATACATCATAGACCATACAACTAGGTTTTTTTGGTCTACCGTCAGTTCTTTATCTGAGTTTGAAAATAGTTGAAACTTAACCTTATCGTTTAACGCCCACACTGAACGCCAAGGCTCATTACGAGCAATATCTCTAATTTGAGCTTCAGACAATACCTGTTGCTGTTGGAGAGAAATTATTTCATCAAGTATTACATCTGAAAACTTAAATTTGTCACCGTCACAATATGTTGAGTGTTGAACTAACCATCTGTGCTGCTCAGTCTTTGCGAATCCCTCACAGGTATTTGCGATGAACTGGGTTTTCTTCTGATATCTTTCTAATAATGCTCTTTCCGCTGCTCTTAAATATTTGCGGGCGCCTTCTCTTATATCATCCTTATACCTGTTCTCATACATCTGAACACGTAATTTTTCTATATCCTTTTTAACACCTTCTATTATATTGTCTTCTTCTTTAGACCATAAGCCTTTCTCTAACATCCATTCGTTCATTTCGTCCTCAGTCATTATTCCATCTTCGGACGCTTCTTCGTATGCTTCTTGATATATTAGATTTGACTCTAACTCCTGCTCTATATCGTGAGGTCTAATAGTTAATCTTAAGCCTGCATGTTTAACTATATATAATCCGGCTCTAACTTTAGATACAAAATACTCCCGCGTATGCTGCTTCATTACAAAACCTCATAGCGGGAGCATATATATATCATGATTCTTCCTTCCTTAGCCGCAAGCCACTTGCTTTCCTAAATAGCTATCGCAAATTGCAGCTTATATCCAAATAGTATTAAACTACTATTTATTAAACACGCCCTTGCCAATGCCAGCCATGCCTGATTGGTAAGGTGAGTAGTTCATCGAACCACCGCCACCAAGCGCATCAAGAGCTGGGTCGCCACTTGATAGGACATCTAAGTCATTGAAGTTTGTGAAGCTGTAGGTAATACTTACATTACCACCAGTAGAGTCACCACCACCATAACTTACAGAAGCTAGTCTATTGGAGTTACCTAGGTCAAAGGCAGTACCATTTTCCAAGGTTAATTGAATTACTTCTTCTCTAGTATTGTTACCAGAAGCCGTAGTAGCACTAGCGCCATCATCGAACAATGCTGGATCACCATACTCGTAAGCTCCAATGAAGTCACCGGAGATAGCAATCATTTCAATTTCACAGCTAACTTCGATTGGGAAGGTTGTTGCTCTGTAGTATGGAGCTTTTCTACCAAGTTCCATGATGTCTTCTCTAGAGAAGTCAGTACTAACATTGAAACTTTGGAAGTGAACTCTAGGTAATTTAGTCGAGCTATTAAAGCCGTTACCCATTCCACTACCATTAACACCGTTGATATCTCTCGGGAAAACACAATTGCTGAGCATGACGTTTTCTCTTCTTTGTACGCCACCAAAGCCAGATGAGAAAGGCTTATCACTTCCCATGTTGTTACTGCGAGGGTCAAGATTAGTGCTTGCATCTCTCAACCAAGCTTTATGATTACCAACAAGGGTAATCGACTCAGTAGCCATTCCGTCAACAGGAATGCTGTAGCTGATTGAAGAAATGTACATACCAGACATGTCCACTTGAACCTGTGGGTTGTCATGGTTAGGTGTGCCTTGTTCACCAACATAGTCATTACCATCACTCCAAATACCAAGTGCTACATCGCATCGCTCTTTAGAACGACCAACGAGACCATTTGATGTGGCTGCTGGTGAGGCTAAGTGATAAAGAAGCGGATAGCCGTCGATAACCTTTTCCATGGTTACTTCAACGTCTGGAGTCCCTTCAATATTTTCATAAATCGAAATTTGGCCAAGTTCAAAGGCTTGTTCCAAATTAAAGTTTGTTGTAATCCCTACGCTCTGAACACCGTGAGCCAATAAGTATTGAGCGGCCACATGTCCATAGTTTTTAAAGCCAACCGCTTGGCAGGCGTAGAAAATTCTATTATTTGCTGTTACAGGCATTTTAATTCTCTCCTAGTTAGAAAGTTTGTCTATTCTATTATACACGAAATTTATACGTTAGTTTTTATTACCTCAGCCGTAAGCTTGACTATACCAGCACAAAAGTTGCTGTTTATTACGTCCATGCCCTGAACTGACGAGTTTTTGAGCCTTATATTTGGCCCATAGTGTTTCAAAACAATTTCTTCATAATTCATCGCACCAGAAACTGGCGAACCATCGTAGTTTAGTGGAAAATCCCCACTACCTGCGACAGAATTGCTATTAAATGTGTAAAAAGTCTTATCATTTTGTAATGATACGATGTCAACTAATTTGTTTCTAGTCATCTCGTCCTCTGCTAGACAGTGGAATAATACATCTGTATTAACAAATGAACCTCCACCTAATTGAAATCCAGCAATAGTCCTTCTTGGAACAATCTCTATAGCTATAGCTGGTAATTGCAGCCTAGCCTCTGGAGGCATATCCCAGTCTCCCTTGGCGGATTGGAGAAACTCTCCATTCACATCGTAAGATCTATATTGAACTTCTCTAAGCCAAGGTACACTATTGGCGTATACGACATTAATCCATTTATAACTGTGCTCTACTTGAATTTTGCTGCCCGTTGCAACCGGACTGTCAAATAAAACTCTCCCATTAAAATAATCTACTTGGTGCGCATATGCACCCGTAGTTGTAGATGGGTAAAATGTATCGTCTACGTAAATTCCTGATATTCCCGGTTTCGCATCGTTAGTGCCTACTAAAGGTGCTGGCGAAGAATCGACCCCACTTTGCCATACCCAGTTGCCCCTAACTCCTTCCCAGCAAGTCCCAGTTGTGAATCTTTCGTCTGAGGATAACCTCAGCTTGCTATAATCATAACCATTTGGTGCAGTTTCTCCAACTGTTACATTGAAGTAATTGCCTTTCTTTAGGAGAGCCCAATCAAAGAACTCTACCATGTTGTCTTGTATCTCATTGTTTAGTGTTGAGTCTTGAACCTTGTCAAAACCCTTTAAGTGAAATGACATATCTTACCTCACAATTTCCGCAAACAATGATGCTATTTGTTTCTCTTTGCCTAAAAAGGCTCTAGTAATAAAGTTGTCTTGTCTAGTACCGGCAAACTGCGGAGGGACTCGCCACATAGTGCCTTTGCTCATCTTGCCAAGGCCGGATCTTCCCTCTCCACCTTCTGGTACATATTCGTAACCAACAACTATAGTCTTGTTTCCTTCTATCAATATCCAATCCATCCAGTGTAGTCTACCACTTTTCAGAGTATTAACATACCCAGTAGGTAGCGACAAAAGATTTGCAAATGTCAGCGGCTGAAAGTTAAGAAGCGCGGAACCCTTAAATTTGTTATTAAACGGAGTAAACTCAAAAGTAGTCGCAAGAGATACAGCCGTAGCAACAGACTCGGCAATAGGGCCGCCTTGCCCTGTTGGTATCCCAAACTCACCAGCCAAACTTCCTCCCATGGCTATGCTCTGCATTTCTGGTTGGGATAAAACCCAACGCTTTACATAGGATCTGGCTTTTTGTATTGCTTTGTTTTGTCCTAATTTTAACTTTTGGTTTATTTTGTCTACAAGGGCTTGATGGATTTTGGCCTCTATTTGCTTAGCGGTCTCTTTTAATTTAATTGATATTCTCACTACACTCTCTCCCAGAAGCAAGCGAAATATTTATTCTGCTTAAGACCTGCTGGCATCCAGTCTCCAGTCATCTGGAATCTTTGTATACCCAAGTCCGCTATATCCTTATGCACTATGAGCTCCTTGGAGCGTAGCACCTTTGGAAGGTCGTCCATTTTACCTATTGTCTGTATTGCCCCATCAGGAACTACTATATCAGACCCTGTTTTTACCCAAGATCTTGCATCCCAGTAAACCTTTAGGAGTATATCCTCTGTCTTTTCAACTTCTTTGAATACTCTATCCTCTCTCTCAAAACCGGGATTGCCAGCACCTCTACGGTGCGCATTAACGGAATTGTGAGTGGGGAAGTTATCGAAAGATGTTGATATTTCTTCTACTGTTTCAATAAACACAAGCTGGCAAGTGACCCCAAAAATTGTAAAGGTGGAGTCAATTACCTCGAAGTACTTATCAAAAACACTCTGAGGAACATTGATTGCCATTTAATTACTAGCTTGCGCTATCTCCAGTATAATATCTTACATCATCAAATCTGCCACCGTATCTTTCAAATAGGGTTCCAGATCCTACAAAAACATTATTGTCAGCGGATAAAATTTCCGCCGAGCCCATGCCAACGGGCGTTATAAACACAATAGCGTTGCCATTTTTGGCCTCCCCAGAGTGATATGTCCCCGAACTTGAAATTATTACGTCTGCCATTTTAACTCTCCAGTTAAATTATTAATCATCTATCTTAAACATCTTAAACTGGTATATAACCAGCGGATGCGTTAGCAGGTTTGAACCAAGTATAGGTCGAACCGCTAGGCGCACAAAATACTAAAGTGTACTCGTCTGTTCCAAATTTACATATCGCCACAGAACCCCTGTGACCAGAAATTGCTGGTGGCAAATGGCTGGAACTTGTGAATATAGGAAGGGTAAGCCAACCACTACTGCTAATTACCACATTTTCTGTAGCAATAGCTGATCCAGAATAGTTGTATTGTGTTGGATAGGTAGTGGCGGTAACATTATTTAGCGGCGTGAAGCTACTAGCTCTAGCAGAACCAGAAGCAGTAACCACGTCAGCTCTAAAAGTGCCGGACGTTGCCGATATGTCTTGTCTGAGATACCCAGAGGAGTTTACAGCAATCCCAGAAACAATGATAATATTTTTTCTGTATTCATCGCCAGAAGCTCTTGGTGCGTAAGTGTCAGATAGGCTTGGAATATCACTAGACGTAAGAGCTCTGAAAGTTGGGTATGCAGCTGAACCAGTTGTTGGCCCCGACCAAACATTGTTAGCACTTTGCTTTTGCAATGTTAGTATCTGATCTACAGAACCACTATAAAATATGATTGCGTTAGAACCCGTTGTTGAATTAGTTTGGTTTCTCTGGAATGGCTCTGTCTGTCTTAATGAATTAACGCCTGAGAATATAATCCCAGAAGTATTTACGATAAGTCCAGAAGCTCTAATGTGTGACTTGGTAACATTTCCGCCTAAGTCAATCTCATAGGCAGGGGCGCTCTGATTAATACCTATTCTAGTGTTAGTGGAATCAACGACGATATCATTATCGGCATTTAAGCTGTTGTCTGAAGACCAAAAGGCTAGCCCGCTTTTAGCTGGTGTAGCGTATTCAGAACCAAGACCTGCTACGGAATATATTGCGGCATGTGAGGGGTGTGTTACAAATACCTCTTTAACGCCAGCAGAAAAATTAACTAGGCCATTACTGTTTGAACTTTTTAGTGGGAATCTGATTAGTTGACTGGTAGAAAATGTTCCTACATTTCTTCCAGAATCCAAAAATCTACCAGATCCTACTTCCCAGTTCACGCTGTCAGTTATGGTATAATATGTTAAACCACTCTGACCAACATAATCGGAAAAAGGAGCAAAGCCCTCAACAGCACCCTCTAAGACAACCGTTCCAGTACCAGTACTGTTACTAGTCTCTTTGATTCTGTCATGGAGCTTAATAATATTTAAGTCGGACATTTATTTAACCCTCCAGTATTTCAGGCCAAAATTTTTGTATGTCCTCAACCTTTTTGATTTTAGTAAAGTCCTTTCTTTCTGTAACATCCCTAAGCTGCTGTTTTTTAGCTGCGATAGAGGAGGCCAGTTTTGTTTCGCCGTTTTCCATTGCGACCATCCAAGCTACATCTAGCTCTGCTAGTTTTTTATCTCTAGCTGGACGCACTTTTGTGTCTAACCATACTTGTTTAGCCTTGCTTGTGTCAATGCCCTTCATTGTCCAAGCGTCTCTAAATGTTCTGTCTGCAGGAAGTTCAGTATCCTCGATAACTTTGTAGTCAGCACCTTTAGGTACTGCATACTCAATTGCGTTATCAACACTGACTCCCGGAGCCGGAGATACAACTGAAACCCCATCTCCATTATCATACATAATTAATTTAGCCATTGTTTGCTCTCCTATTTATTAAGCTATGGTTGGATTATCGTCTGGATGGACGCCAGACCCAAGCCCAAACACAATTAGGTCATTGATATGCCCGTCTACATAACTATTGTCTGATTCTTTTCTAATAACATATGTAATGCTTCTTAAACTACTGGCATCGTTGCCGTCTCTAAGAACCAAACCAACGGTATTGTTATCAAAGTCTTCTTTACTACCAGAAGCTGTTGTGGCATTACTGTTTCCAACTGCGGCGTAGTTATTGTCACCAAGCACTCCAGAAACAAACTTGATGGTATACTTACCAGTGCCATTGTCTGTGAGCGTGTGAATATTGTACGATTCTCTAATAACAGGTGCGGAGCCATCATTTCCATCAAAGACCATCCAAGCTTTAGCTACTGATTTACCAGTGCCAATTTTAGACCCGTCATTGAATATAAAGTTTGTGCCCGACCCGATGTAAGCGTCATCAAAACCGTCGTTCCAGATAAACTTGACGCCTCTGTTATTTTCGCCAGAAGCGCTAATTGACTTGCCGCCAGTTTTCATGTTCCCCAATAATTCTCTAGTTCCACTGATTGGAACATACTGAGCGTGAGGATCTCCAACATTTAAGTTGTTTAGAGAGTTGTGGTCTACTAAACCAACACCCGGATACGGTTCGTACTGAGTTGTGTCTGATGCCCAAGTAGCATTTGGAAACTGAACTCCAGACTCAGCAATGAACTTACCATAATTGTTAGAGTTAATCTGAGCTCTAACGTTTTGATTTCTGAACGGATTCTTGCTATTGAAATCTCCGCTAGCAACAATCTGATTTATAGACTCTACAATATCTTGTATATTGTGTCTTACATCTTCAGCCGATATGAGTCCAGCATTATTGTCTGCTAGATCAGCAGCAATTGACTCATATAAATCACCTGAGTTTTTAATAGCCATTATTTACTCCTTAATATAAATATCCGCCAGCCCTGTGACCAGTAGAATTTCTGCCTGCGAAATCGCTTCCCGGACTGTATGGGCCCAGTATGGACTTTCCAGCAACAGAGTTGCCTGTTTTGTAATCTAATAATAATTTATCGTACTTTTCTGACAAGTCTTTGTAAAGAACAGTCAGTGTTCCTGTTACGCCTCGTAAGTCTATAGCAGACGGGCCGTCTTTAATTGATATCGAGTTACTAGACTCGCTTCTGATTTGACTGCCTACTATAACGACTGCGCTCTTTAAGCAAACCAAGTTTATAAAAGCGTCGTCTCTTGTATCTGTATCTGTTGGGTCTGGACTTAAAGCACAGGTCTCAACATTTATAGTGTATGTATTTGTTAAATCAACTTCTAGTGTTACCAACTGCGCGGCAACCAAAAGTGTTGTTTCTATTCTTTCATCAGCAAACTTGTATGATGCAGAATCAACATCATCAATTAAGTATCTGAGGATAGTGGACATCTGACCTTGCCAAGACATATATTACTCCTTAAAGGTTGCAGTGTACTTTGAATGTATGGATATCTGTGAAAAACGTCCCACTGGTCAAAATGACCTTGCCTTGTAATTTATAATTTCCTGCCTCATCAAGATCTCCGGCAATGCTGTCATAGTACATAACGCCAGAAACTGAACTACCGTCAGAGAGAGTAGAACCAGTTCTGTTGACAACTGTGTCGCTTGGCTTCCTGAAGCTTATTGTAAGACCCGAAGCTGCCGATAGGTCAACAACAGAGCCATCATCTTTTATAGTGACTTGAAATCTAGTTCCAACATCGTCTACATGTATCTCGCTTGCCATATAATTACCTTTTAAGCTCTACGTCGTATTGTCTTTGTATGCTCATGTCGAATTCTAGTACTACTTCTGGCATTACGACTTAACCTTTTTTGATAACACCAATGTGTTGTCTTGTCTTTGTTGTATACTGAAGTCTTTGTCTAATCCTTGCGATATTGATCCGGTAAAGTCAAGCCCCTGCTGTATGAAAAGCGTAAAATAATGCCTTTCAGCAAACCCTGCCTGAACCACTACTGAAAATGAGCCAAATGGATCAGACGAAAATGGTGATTCAGAGAACATTACGACGGATCTGACAGTCCCACTGACGTATCTATGCTTGCTGTAGCCTCAGCTTTGGCTTTGGCTATTTCGTAAGCTCTAACATTGTCAGCTAAAAACTGTCTAACAACCTTATGAGTAAAATCTCCTTTAGTCTCTCCACTCTCCTCAGTCCATTTATAATTTGAGCAAATAGCGTCAAAAACCCTATCTACATCATTATCGCTTATCTCTAGGTTGAAAATTGCCATTTTTTACTCCAAAAATCAATTCGTTCTATAGTAATATACACACTTTTTATATACCACTATTGATAATCTTCAGACTCCCTCTCTCTCAGGGCGCTTATACATATGTCGTCAAGGGAACTAATAGACGGTACTTTGCTGTGCTGTAAAAACTGCTGCTCATTAGTGAACGCGGTAGGGCTATTTAGGCGAGGATTACTTTTGTATCTGAATAGGAAGTGTCCTAAGTCTGATGCTGTGACGAGTGAATAGTACTTTTTGACTACTTTTCTGTAATAGTGCTCAATCGTCAAGAGATCCATTCCCGCAGATTCCTTTAGGAAGTCTAGCCCCATAGTCTTTAACCAACTAAGGCAAAGGGTTGATTCTGCCGTCAAAAATCTATAACAGGAGCCATCGGGAAAACCAAACGTACTCATAGGTATTTTCTGGCAAAACTTATAATCCTTTATCATGTCGCTAGCATTTTCTAGCATATCAATTAACTTTTCTTTATCTCCGCCTATTATATGATCTGATGGATGTAGTATAACACCTTTTCTAAACAGGAAATTGCAAACTGTCATCTTAGCTGGGTTTGAAAGTACAGACTTGATTATTGGCTCACAGTTTGTGAAGTATTCGTCAGACCTCACTTTGACAATATAGTCTGTTTTGGACTTCTTTGCGCCCTCAAGCGTTGTTTGGATTTGATACTTTATGTTTTGAAAGTTGTAGGCTTTGCTCTCTTCTATAAAGGTGTTGACGATTATATCATCGGCCTCATTTGCCGCCGCCTGTATAAGTCTTGGATTATCTGTGTTCCAGCAAGAAACAACAACGTTTGCAAACTGTCTGTATATTCTAATTGTTTTTATGGAGTCGTCTACTAACGGCCCCTGCATAATAAAAGTTACCTGTTCCAAAGTTTTCTTCCTCTGAAAAATATCCAATTGGGGTGGCTGTCACAAGGGCCTACTGGTGTGATAACATAACTAAATTTATGCAATCCAGCAGATTTTAAGTCTAACCTTAGTTCTTCTGTGTCTTCTACTCTGGTATCATGCCATCCGTTTGTTGTGGGAGCATCGTTATAATTTGATCTATAAGAAACCGACCCCTCTTTGCCAGCTCCAAAACCCATTTGGCCAGTAAACCATCCGCCCGGCTTCATGACCCTAAAAAATTCTTTAAAAAGATTTAGCCTGATTTCATGTACACATATGTGCTGGAGAGTAATTGTACTCATCACTGCGTCATACTGATTATCGTCAATACCGTCTAGATCCCCACCAGAACAAACAAATAGTTTATTATCATTCCAAGCGTCCCTATCTGTGAGCCACTCTTTAGCCTTTTCTATAACTTCTGGTGATATATCTACACCATCAACCCTTTTAAAATGTTGCCCATACTTGAATATATTTCTGGCTGGCCCACAGCCAAAATCTAAAACAACTGAATCACTTGCTTTTCGTAAATGCTTGGCGTCACCGTGAAAATCAAACAATCCCTTGAACAAATTTTTGTAGTCTTCCCACTCTTCGTGTTCGTCAAAGCAGCCAACTAAAGGGTCTCTATCATGAACCGTCCAATATCCGGCTAGTTCATCATAAACCTTTCTTTGCATCTTGAGGAATTTTTCGGAGTCGTTATTCATATTTAATCTACAAACATTATAAATGCGGCGCCAGTGTCAGCATCTACAGCAAACTCATGTGCGCCAATATCCCAAGTATCTCCATTGGAGTCTCTGTTTCTTCCGTTAATATCTATTTCTACACCACCAGTGGTTCCTAAGTCTGCTCCAGCATCTACACAATCTGAATCTTCATCTATATGAAAATCCTCTGAACCAGCGCTAGTTGAAACAAAACTTATTTCAGCCAAAGTTTTTCCTGTTAAGCCTGTTGAATCATTTGCACTTCGACCAAAATCTTCAGCACTGTACGCTGAGTCTACAGTGTCATCCGAAAGGTTGTTGGCAGAATTTAAAGTAGCGCTGCCATTATCTATCAAGTAGCCATACTTTTTATCTGATGCAACTAGATTAGAAACTATATTATTTTTTATGTTAGCTGTAGTATCTGCGTCATTACCGCATCTAATTCCAACAGCGTCTTTACTACCCCCATTAGCTTGTATTAAATATATTGTATTGTTGTATATATGTAGATTGCCTTGAAAAGCCCTCATGTTCATTGCCGAGGTACTATCACCGCTAGTTTCTATAATGCTGTAAATTATATTATTCAATATATATCGTATATCGTCAGTCGCTCCTGCAGAGTTACTAATTATAGCTCCCGGCCCGGAACTGCCGGGATTCCCGCCTTTATCATGTATTAACATATTTCTTATAGTTGTAGTGCCTCCACCTGAAGCATGAAATATTGCAAAATTAGTATTTCTAGAATCTAAGCTGTCCATACTAATGTCCAACCACTCAATTGTCACATTGTCTACAGCTATTCTGATAATACCCATGCTATGACCAGAGTTTGCTGTTGGTTTTAATAACGCTCCACTTTCAGCTGTTCCATCATGTCTACTGTCAGCATGGACAGTGAGTTTAATTAGTGCAAGATCATGTCCACTACTACCACCTATTGCACTTCCATTTTCTATAGTACTTTGAGCGCCTGTAAATGTAGAGTCTGCGTACATTTCGCCAACAGCAGTATCTCCATTTGAATATAAGGAGGCACTATTTAAGTCCGCTTCCCATGCATTGATAGTAGAATATTCACGAGTTCCTATTTGGAAAGCCTCTCCAGCCCCAGTATTTGGCAAAGATCCATTTATCTGGTCAGCTGCTGCTTTTAACACTAAGACTGTATCAGAAGTCACACTGGCTATACTATAGACCACAGAGTCAATTCTAATAGTCTTTTGAACTGTTCCAGAACCAAACTCTGAGGTAAAGGATGTGCTAGTTCCTGTGACTGTAGTGGTGTTGTTGGTAGAAACAGTACCTGTGCCTGTAGAGCCATAACCCGTACCAATTGATTTTGTTACAGTAGTCATTACAATAACCCCTCTGTGATCTTATCGTAAGTTAAAATGTCAATATGCTCTCTTTCGTCCATTGGTTTTCTACAATCACACATATGATCTGGATTTCTTAAGTCGTCTACAGAGCTTCCAAGCTCTGTGCTTAAGTCCCAATAAGGAACAAACCATCTTCTTTTAGCTAAAATAATAGGATCATAATCTTCTGGAGGATCTTCCGGGATATCTTCAACAGCAGGTAAGGATCTTTCTATCACAGTGCCTCCAGAAAGTTCAACTCTAGTAAACGAATCGCCATCATAGTTTCTTCCCGAAGTATTAATGCAGATAAAATGTCTTTTTTCTAAATCAGTAAAAGGCCAGCTACTGTGATTGCTTTGTAGGTTGTCACTTTCGGTTTCTATGTGATTCCAAGCTACTGGAATAAAAACTTCAGCGTCATTTCTCATTTTGCCATACCATATTTCACCACCGCTAGGCCCAAATATTTTGTGTCTAGGGCTTTTAAGTCTCCTAGATATATATTTGTATGCATTGATGGCTTCACCGTCTGCGTTTGGGATAGTGTTAAGGATATCTTCTTCGTCAGTTAATAGATTAGTTCTTTTAACATCATTGCTATTAAGCCTCTCAAACTTATAAGTATGAGTAGCTTGTTGAAACTTTTCTAATAAAGTGTTTAAGTCTCTAGTGCCATTAGTATTAAACCCAAAGTTGTTAGGGTGGCATATCATTTCCGCATGAGCTAAGTGAATACGGTCAAAAGACATAGCTTCCACTACATCGCCATCTTGGTATCGTGGGTTAGATCCATTCGATTTTATTTTTACTATTAGTTCCATTTTACTTTCTCCGAATATTTTTCCATGAGTGACTTTCTGTACGGAGCACAATGCTTTCCAGCAAAGTGTATAATAAAATCACCTTCATTATAAGCTGATCCTAAATCTTTTCTCAGTTCTTCTTTTGATGCCTTAGTTCTAAAAAAACTTTCGCCCCATTCGTTGAACTCCATCGCTTCATGCTTATAGCCGTCCATAAAGTAAAAAGAATTAAAAACCCTATTCTGCTTTTCTATGTGTACATGGTCATCGAAATTCATTTCGTTTTTATTAAACATATAATTAACTCCGCATTGTTCCCAATATCCATAGTTTCTATATTTATCATACTTCCCTTTTGGCCATCTCCACAAATGCCGCAAGAAATCTTTTGACCACTGTGTGTTCTTGATAAAATAATGACCACAACATAAACAGTTATTGGTTTTTATTCCGCAGTATTCCCCTTGTCCTTGCGAAGGAATAATAATATCACAGTTTGGTTTTATGAAGCTTTCTAGCTTTACAGTTTGATCCATTATTAACGCATCTACATCAGACCAAAAGACCCAATCTACATTGCTTGTCTCTAGTATTTCTAGTATTAGAAATATACTATGCCAACTTGGATGTCGCTTAAGTTTTGTTTTATAAAGACCTCGTTTTGAAACAAGGTCATAATTGTTCCGTCTTGCATATCTTTTTTTATTCTCTACAGCAATCGAAGCCCAATCGTCTAAATCTTTGGTATATAATTGAGCTATGGCTATCTTCATCTTTTTCTAATCCACACCTGATAATCTTTGTGTATAACTTCTATTTCGTCCTGAAACACATCAAGAAAATAATCAATTGCTATTTTTGTTGATCCATTCATGGCTTTTGACCCCGGACTATTTGGGTATCGTATACCTAAAAGGTAATCGTCAAAGCATATTATCCCTCCTTTTTTGATAATCCTAAAAGAGTTTATTGCATCTTTGATAACAGCCTTTTCATCATGATTTCCATCTACATAGATAAAATCAAAATACTCGTTTGGGAATATTCTTAACTCTTCCGAAGAGTCTCCTTTAACAATATGAACTTTATCCTTAAGCCCTGTTTTGCTTATATTTGAAACAAATCTTACAAAGGCATCTCCAGTCCATTCAGCCCAAGCGTCAATGCAAAAAAGTTTTGACTCTTTATTTGTTAGTATATTTTCTAACATCCATATGGTTGACATTCCTTCAAAAGATCCAATCTCAAGAAACGTCGAAGGTTTATCCTTAAACTCAGACAAGAACTCATCAAATTGATGAACAACTTTTTCTGGGTTATTCTCAGAAAACCAATCTTCCGTAAATTCGTAGTCCATTATATTTTCTTAAGCTCTACAGAGTCTCTAACATGCCACTTATCTGTATTAGGTAGGAACCAATATACGCTAGTAACATTACCAAGCTCATAAAAACTGCCGGTATTACTAGCATTAGACTCAATGACAAATCTGCTTTCCTTATCGTATTTTAGAAATTCCTTGCCATAAAAGTAATAATTTGAA
>Ga0315331_10001884_pt1 | contig 15864 bp, 17 predicted proteins | sample M160m34915metaG_FD_203456 | JGI IMG/M metagenome (GOLD analysis project Ga0315331, IMG submission 203456) | Ammonia-oxidizing marine archaeal communities from Monterey Bay, California, United States - M1 60m 34915 | ecosystem: Environmental > Aquatic > Marine > Intertidal zone | place: USA...
TGTCATCTGTTTGTACTAATACCTGCTCTCCTACCTCTAGTAAAACACCACTTTCTTGCATTTCACCGGTGCGAATCTTTGGGCCCTGTAAATCCGCAAGAATCGCCACATTTAAACCCAATTCATCATTCAATTCACTGATGCTTTTAATGACAACCGAATGATCTTCATAAGATCCATGAGAAAAATTCAATCTGCACACATTCATCCCTGCCTTTATCATTTCTCTCAACACCTCTTTTGATGATGATGATGGACCAATAGTAGCCACTATTTTAGTTCTTTTCATTGTTTCAGTCGTTTAGATATTCTGAAAATTCAAAATCACTGCTCGTAAAAGAAAAAACAGCAACGACACCGTTTAATTTTCTCAGCCTTGTTATTAAATCTTCTGGTTCATTTATATAATCCTCTCTTATAATTAAAAAAAAATCAAGTTTTTCACTCTGTGTAAATAACACCGAAGCATTCTGCTTGTTCTTTACGAGTAGATATTTGGATTGATCATCTTCATTTTCATGAATATAATATTCATATGACTTTATTTCCCTATTCTTATTTGGAAGTGAAAAACTATCAAATGCCTTATGAAAGTATAAATCTAAATTTGTATTTAACTCCCATGCTAGCCGATGATCACCTAAAGGAGTTGAAATTCCCAAAATTGGAAATTCCCGTTCCTCATCTAATTCCAGTTTGATTTTCTTTACGCGAGTCATATCATACAAATTTACATAATAATCAATAAGCCAATCGTAACATCGCAAGTTCTTTCTATTCTATAAATAATAGGGAGAATGAATATAATTCACAACACATATAACCGAAGTGAAAAATATTCATTGGTACAGTGGTCGCATTTATAATTTCTTAATTTTGTCTTAATAAAAAATCATTTTTTAAATGAAAGTAGTTTTTACGTTTTTACTTTTCATGTTTGGTACAGTGAATGCATTTTCTCAACCAGCAAAATCAATCAACAATAAGGACAGCTACAACTGGATGTTTGGTTTATCTTGGGTAATGACTGATGATGATGGAGAAGCATTCAACCCTTTCCTTGTACAAAATCTTCACACGCATTTTTTTCCGACTCAACTTACTGCAGATAAATACTTCTATAATGGTTGGAGCGGAGAAGCAGTCATCTCATACTCTAACTATAACCCGCAAAAAGTAACAAACGGAGAAACAGGAATTGACGGAAGTATGTTTTCTATGGATTTTCATTCCAAGTATTCACTATACAAGCTCCTAAACCAAGGAGCTATTGACCCATTTTTTGTTGGAGGAATAGGTCTCTCTACAAGGAGTTATCAAAATGATAATATTCGTCCGGTTTCACTCACATTAAATATCGGAGGAGGCATTAATTTTTGGCTTTCAAACTACATTGGCATTCAGATAAGGAGTACTGCAAAAGTTGGTGTAATTGACTTTTTTAAAAAATCAGATTACATACAGCATAGTTTGGGTCTTGTCGCTCGCTTCGAATCCTTGAAAGGAGAAGACAATGAATTCAATAAATCCAAATATAAAATCAGTAAAAAACGAAAGAAAATAAAACACATCAAGAAAAAGAAGAAGAAAGACGACTCTTAATTGTCAATCTCAAACTTTTTAACCGTTTTCTGACTTTCAGTTTCGATTCCAAAAGTATAAATTCCATTAGCTAATGAATTAGTGTCATATCTAATGATGTGCCCTCCTTTATCGTAATCATCAGAAGCTATAATGGTTTCATCTTCATTCAAGGTCCAAATTTTAAAATCAACATGCATTGATTTGGGGCATTGAAAATAAAATTCAACCTCTCCTTTAACCTTAAACGATTCAGTACTATACAACACACAATAGTCATTTGAGTCAACTCTTCCTTTACTTAATCTTTTCAATAATAATTTGTAAGCTATTATAATAGCCAGTATAATTAATGAAACTACTAATACATCTATAACCATATCTTAGAGGGCAATTAATCCCTCAATTTCTGAGGCTTTTTTATAAATATCAATAATATCTTCTGCAGAAAGCATTACCTGCTTATTACTTACGGATACAAATTTACCACTTGAAGACTGTTTCAGTTGAAGTTGAGCAGTGGTATCATAAAGGGCCGAAACTTTAGCGACATTATCATTTTTATTTGGTACGATAAACTTAAAAAAATACACCTGAGGAAAATCCAAAGTCTCCAATTGTGATTTTAAGCTTTCGTATTCTTTCATACACAAAATTAATTTTTATTTGTTTAATACACTATGGTATGCAGAATGAATTTGAAGTGTTATTTTTACACAATGAAGTTTTGTCTCATAGGCATATTTTTTCTTATATCAGTATTCGCTTTCGGACAACGAAGCATCAACGCATTACAGATTAAAGAAGCGATAAATTTGGATGGGGAATTAATAGAATCTTCATGGAGTAATGCTCTATGGCAGAGTCAATTCACACAGCTTAAACCGATTCCAGGAAAAAAACCATCCAAACCTACTGAGGTAGCTATACTCTATGACGACGAAGCTTTGTATTTTGGTGTTAAATGTTTTGATAATGGAGATTCCGTGTCTCGGATATTATCTGCCAGAGACGACTTTAATCCAAATTTAGATCTTTTCGCTATTTTTTTAGATACCTATAATGACCGCCAAAATGGTTTCTTTTTTGGATTGACAAGTGTGGGAGTTCAAATGGATGCCAAAATTTTTAATGGTGATTTTAATGATCTTTTAAATCTTGTTTGGAATAGTAAAACTGTGATTAAAGATGATGGGTGGTTTGCAGAAATTAAAATCCCTTACTCCGCTATTCGATTCCCTAAAGAAAAAATTCAAGATTGGAACATTAACTTTGGTAGAGCCATTAGTCGTTACCGAGAAGAGAACACCTGGCACCCAGTAAATCCAGATCTCGAAAACTATTTACTTGAGAGTGGAAAAGTAGAAAACATTCAAGGGATTGAGCCTCCCTTAAGACTTGCATTAATTCCTTATCTATCAAGCTACGTAAATTATTCTAAAGAGATGGGCAGGAGTACTTCTTACAATGGAGGAATGGACATTAAATATGGGATCAATGAAGCCTTTACCTTAGATGTCACCTTAGTTCCTGATTTCGGACAGGTCGTTTTTGACAGTCAGGTCCTCAATTTGAGCCCTTTTGAAATTCGATTTAATGAAAACCGTCAATTCTTTACTGAAGGGACTGAATTATTTACAAAGTCTGGTTTGTTTTATAGCCGTCGAATCGGTATTCAAGCACCAGAAGATGTTTTGACAAATCAGCTAAATGATAATGAGGTCTTATCTAATGTGCCAAGCGTCCCTCAGCTGTACAACGCAAGTAAGGTTTCTGGCCGGCTCAAAAACGGCCTTGGAATTGGTGTGTTTAATGGAATAACGGCTGCGCAAACTGGCACGGCATTTAACTTATACGACAGTACCGAAAGGGAAGTAACCGTATCCCCTCTGACCAATTTCAATGTGCTTGTACTGGACCAAAATTTAAAAAACAACAGCTTTGTTACTTTGACCAACACAAGTGTATGGAGAGACGGCAACTTTTACGATGCAAATGTGACTGGCTTAAATGCAAAAATAAACTCTAACAATAACAACTATTTTGTAGAGGGTCGTGCTGTGCTGTCTGCTATATTCGAAAACACTGAAACAACTTTAGGTCACACCTGGGGTCTTGAGGCAGGAAAACAAAGAGGTGCGTTTGCTTTTAGCTTAGAATATTATGAAGAATCAGATACATACAATCCAAATGACTTGGGATTCTTAAGAGCGAATAACAGTAGGGTTGGAGGAATGAATATGGCATATAGGAACTTTAAACCGAATTTCTGGAATCTGAATAAGTTTATAAGTAATGTTTCTATTTCGCAGGAGAGATTGTATGAAGGTAATTTATATGGTGCGACATTTTGGGAAATGCGCACAATCATGGTCAATAAATCATTCAATGCCTGGGGCATCATGTTTGACGGATCGTTAACAGAAAGCAATGATTATTTCGAGCCTCGTGTATGGGGGGAAAAATTTATACGTCCCATATGGACCTATAACCGAGCTTGGTTTTCATCAAATTATCAAAAAAGAGTTGCATTGGATGCAGGACTTGGGTATGTTGCTGTAAACAGAGACAATTGGTGGGAATGGGATTATGATTTGGAAATGCGCTTTAGAATAAGTGATCAGCTCTTTTTTACACCTAGCTGGGATCAAGGCTTTCAATTCAACAGCGAAGGTTATGCGGTTTCATTTGGAAGCCCTGTAGATACAAGTAGCTCAATAATTTTTGGAAATAGAAACCGAATTACCTCTACCATGACCTTGGATGTAGATTACACCATGACCAATCGAATTGCCCTCACTTTTAGGCTGAGGCATTATAATTCCAAAATTTCTTACAATTATTTCAGTGAGCTTCTTAATAATGGGAGACTTTCTAAACTCGAAAATTATACCGGGCTGGATGCGAATGGAATATCTGCATATGATATAAATTACAATGCCTTTACCATTGATATGGTTTTTAGATGGGTATTCTTACCGGGAAGTGAGCTAAATATTGTTTGGAAAAATTCCATTTTCACCTCTGACTCCATTGTCGATGAAAATTATTGGAACACATTGAATAATACCCTAAAAAATGGGCCAACGAATAGCTTCTCGCTTAAATTAATTTATTGGCTGGATACTCTTTCTCTAAGAAAAAAATCTATTTAAAACACTTGAAATAATCGAAGGGCTCCCTGCACTGAACGCATTGATAATGTGCCTTGCATGCGGTACTTCCAAAACGGCTGACCATTTTTGTGTTATCGGAATCGCATCTCGGGCATGGCACTATAATAGGATCAGCAAATAGTACTGATTTATCTGGTTCGTTTTGTGGAGGAGCAATACCATAGGCTTTTAACTTTCGTTTTCCTTCCTCAGACATCCAGTCGGTAGTCCATGCAGGTGATATAGAGGTTTGAATGATTAAATTTGATATTCCATGTTCACGGAGCTTAGTTTCAATATCCTTCTCTATGGTTTGCATCGCAGGACACCCAATATAGGTAGGTGTTATGGTCACATGAAAGACCTCTTCAATTTCTTCGACAGAACGAACAATTCCAAGATCAACCACAGTCAGTACAGGTACCTCAGGGTCAAAAACCTCATTTAATAAATCCCAGATGTGGTTCATTGTTTTTACCATTCCATATTGGGGTAGGTTCGCTGCATGTATTGCAAGTCTGCCAACAAATAACCCATATGTTCAGAATGTCTTCCCTTACGTCCACCCTCAAATTTCCAATTATTATCAGGAAAAGAAAGAGTGGCCATTTCCAACACCTCTTTAACCGTATTTTCCCATTCTGATTTTACAGAGATGAGCTCAGGTATAATATTCTTTTCTTGCAAGTAAGCATCTATTTCATCCGTGAAGAATAGTTCATGCGCATACCTATATAGTGTATCTAATGACTCTTGAATTTTAGAATGGGAATCTTCGGTACCATCACCAAGTCTTATGACCCATTCTGATGAATGCTTAAGGTGATATTTTGTCTCTTTAAGCGCTTTTTCCGCAATAGAAGCGAGCTTTTCATCACTTGAGTTCTGTAGGTTTTCTAAAAGTGGTTTTCTAAAAGCATCAAATAGAAACTGACGCATAATAGTATCACCGAAATGACCATTAGGCTGCTCCACCAGTAATACATTCACATATTCTTTTTCTAGCCTAAGAAAAGCCAAATCATCATTTGACTTATTTTCTCCTCCCAAACTACCAGCATATTCTAAAAATAAAGTAGCCTGACCTATTAAATCCAACGAGATATTAGTGAGTGCAATGTCTTCCTCGAGTATAGGGCCATGACCACAAAGCTCGGCTAATCTTTGACCAAGTATTAAGCTATCATCACCTAACCTTAATACATAATTATATAACGCCTGTTCTCTATTCATAATTACATGTGTGATATACCATCAGGTACGTCATAAAATGTTGGATGTCTGTATACTTTAGATGCTGCAGGTTCAAACATTGATTCTTCCTCTGAAGGGTCAGAAGCTGTAATCAAATTCGAAGGAACTACCCAAATAGAAATACCTTCCATTCTCCTTGTGTAAACATCTCTCGCATTTTCAACTGCCATATCTGAATCCGCTGCCCTCAAGCTTCCCACATGCTTATGATTTAAGCCTTGTTTACTTCTAATAAACACCTCCCATAGAGGCCAGTCTTTTTTGTTTTCTGTCATTTTATGCTGATTTTTTAACCCTTCTTTTATTGGCAAATGCCATTGCCGCTTCGACAACCCATTTCCCTTGCTCTTTGGCCTTTCGCCTCGCATCTACACGTTCTTTATTACAGGGTCCATTTCCTCCAACAACCTGCCAGAACTCATCCCAATTGATTTTACCAAAATCATAACCGTTCTTCTCTTCATTCCATTTCAAATCTTTGTCTGGAATGGTTAAGCCCAACATTTCCGCCTGAGGCACAGTTACATCTACAAATTGCTGTCTTAATTCATCATTGGTATGACGCTTAATTTTCCAATTCATAGATTGAGCTGTATGCTTTGACTCTGCATCATTTGGTCCAAACATCATTAATGCAGGCCACCAAAAACGATTTAGAGCATCTTGTGCCATTTCTATTTGTTCTTTACTCCCATTGGAAAGTGTTGTCATAAGCTCAAATCCCTGCCGCTGATGAAATGATTCTTCCTTACAAACACGAACCATGGCTCGTGCATAAGGCCCATAAGAGCAACGACAAAGCGGAACCTGATTCATTATGGCAGCGCCATCAACCAGCCATCCTATCGCTCCCATATCTGCCCATGTAAGAGTGGGGTAATTAAAAATTGAAGAATATTTTGCCTTTCCAGAATGCAGATCATCTATGGTATCTTCACGATCAGCTCCCAAGGTTTCTGCTGCACAATAGAGGTACAAACCATGACCCGCCTCATCTTGAACCTTAGCCAATAAAACAGCTTTCCTCCTTAAGTTTGGAGCCCTCGTGATCCAATTACCTTCAGGAAGCATTCCTACCACTTCAGAATGGGCATGCTGAGAAATTTGTCTAATTAACGTTGTTCGATAATCATCAGGCATCCAATCGTTAGGCTCAATCTTGATGTCTTGATCAATTTTCTGCTGAAATTTTTCCTTTAGGACTTTAATATCTATGTTCTTCATGAATAAAGCGTTAACTATACAAATATAAGTATAAACTACACCTTCTAAAACAAAAGTAAATGAACAATGTTTTACTTCACTTGCTTTCAGGATAAGATTGATTAATTTTAGCCTTTATTACTAAGGATTGTACATGAGTTCAGATTTTTATAGCTTAACAGTGAATGAAGTCATCAAGGAAACTGAAGACTGCGTTTCATTGTCGTTTAATGTTCCGGCAGAATTAAAAGATCAATTTGACTTTATCTCTGGACAATACCTTACCCTAAAAACAAAAATCAACGGAGAAGAAGTTCGGCGTTCATATTCCTTGTGTTCTGAACCCTCCTCTGGAATTCTGAAGGTGGCTATAAAACGTGTAGAAGGTGGTCTGTTTTCTTCATTTGCAAATCAATCTATTCAGAACGGCGACACCTTGGAAAGCCTTCCCCCTGCAGGTAATTTTAAACATGCGCCTCAGGCTGAAGCTGAAAAAAACTATGTCCTTTTCGCGGCAGGAAGTGGAATCACTCCTATTTTGTCTATTTTAAAAAGCATTTTACTACATGAATCCAACAGCCGTGTGGTATTATTTTATGGAAATAAGGGTTTTCATTCAGTAATTTTTAGAGAAGAAATCGAATCTCTAAAAAACAGATTTTTAAACAGGCTTAGTGTTAACCATATTTTTTCAAAAGAAAACTTAGGCAATACATTACAAAAAGGCAGAATTGACAGGAATAAATGCGAAAACTTATTCAAGGCATTTTTAGCAAATATCGATATTGATGCAGTATACATTTGTGGTCCGGAACAAATGACACTTGACATTAGGAATGTAATGATGGAAAATGACATCCCCAAAAATAACATCCACCTTGAATTGTTTGGTACATCAATAAAAAAAGAAACAATACAGAAGATTAATAAAGGACCTTCTTTTGACAGTCTAATTGCATTGAAACTAGATGGAGATGAATATGAATTTCCACTAAACACCAATGGGGAAAATATTTTAGACGCAGCTCAGAAAACGGGTGTTGATCTTCCTTTTGCCTGTAAAGGTGGTGTCTGTTGCACATGTAAAGCAAAAATACTGGAAGGATCCGTGAATATGGATGTAAATTACGGATTAGAACAAGACGAAATAGATGCAGGTTATGTATTGACCTGTCAATCTCATCCAACAACAAAAAAAGTGTTCATTTCATTTGACGATTAAAATATGGCAATATTCAATCTTTTCGGTAAAAAAGGAAAAAGCAAAAATAAAGGGTATTATTCTATTCAAATTTCGAACATCGAAAAACTAAATTCGAAGGCTGTTGCTGTTGAATTTGAAATACCCCCTTCATTGAAATCAGAGTTCACCTTCTTACCTGGTCAGTATTTAAACCTGATTTTAAACATAAATAATGAAGAACACCGCAGATCTTATTCCATTTGCAGCCATCCAGATGAAGCTATTCGCATAGCAGTGAAAAGAGTTGAAAAAGGCATCGTATCTAATTGGTTTAATGACCTTACTGAATATTCAGACCCTATTCTAGTCTCGGCACCCACAGGCAGCTTCACGTTACCTAAAAATGCCAAAAGCTATGTAGCTATTGCAGCTGGAAGTGGCATCACACCAATCATGTCCATTTTAAAAGCGCATTCTGATAATTGTGAATCGACGCTCATATATGGAAACAAAACTCAAGATGAAGCTATTTTTCTTAATGAGGTTAAAAATTTACCCATCAAGTCTGCTACTCATTTCTTTAGTAGAGAAAAAGTTGCTGATATGAAGGAGGGAAGAATCGATAAGGGTACTTTAACTGCATTGATAAAAGCAAATATTGAAATACTTAAAAATGATTATTTCTTAATTTGTGGACCTGAAGAAATGATCCACACATGTAAAGAAACACTTAACTTTTTCGGGCTTTCCAACGATAAAATTTTGTTCGAACTTTTCACCACTCCTTCCGTCAGCATTGAAGAAAATAAAAATGATGCATTTGATGGTAAATCACAGGTAAGTGTAATAATTGATGATGAAGAGGCTTCTTTTGAATTGGCTGGAAAAGGCTCATCAATTCTAGATGCCGTTGAAAGTGAAGGAATGGATGCCCCTTATTCTTGTCGTGGCGGTGTTTGCTCATCATGCAAGGCAAAAGTTTTAGAGGGAAGTGCAGCGATGGATTTAAACTATTCTTTAACGGATGAAGATGTAAAAGAAGGTTATATACTTACATGTCAAGCCCATCCAACCAGTGAAATTCTTAAAATCTCTTATGATGAATAAAACGATTGTAATCATTGGGGCTAGTACGGGAATTGGCAAGGCTTTGGTCTATGAATCCGCGCAGAATAACGATTTTAACGTGATTGCTTTTGCAAGAAAAACTGATTTAATGGAAAGCTCTTTTGAGTCCCTTAAAAATGTAAGCTGTCATTTTTTAGATCTTGAAAATTTAAACTCACAAGAATTCACCGAAACGCTTCAGCAATATGGCCCTATTGATATACTCATAAATAACGCAGGTTATCTTGTGAATAAACCGTTTAAAGATTTGGATCAAAATGATCTGATTAAATCATTTCAAATCAATACCATCGGGATCATGGAAATCACCAAGCTATGTATGCCTCACTTGAATAATAACTTTTCTCACATAGTCAACATTAGTTCAATGGGAGGGTTTCAAGGATCGGCTAAGTTTCCAGGACTAACAGCATATTCGAGCTCAAAAGCAGCGCTTTGTTCTTTTACTGAGGTTTTTGCAGAAGAACATAAAGAGACCAGTATAAAGATGAATTGTTTATGTTTGGGTGCGGTTCAAACCAAGATGCTAGAACAAGCTTTTCCAGGATTTGTTGCTGAAATATCTCCAAATGAAATGGCGGCTTATATTTTTGATTTCGCATGTAAACAGGGTAGATTTATCAATGGTAAAATTATCCCCGTTTCATTAAGTACACCTTAGTTTATTTTTCAAGTTTTTTGTTGTATCTTAGACTGCAAATCGATTAAAAAATGAGACTCCTTTATCTCTTCACTTTATTGTGTTTGTTCATAGCACCATCTGTTATGTCCCAGGATATTCATTGGTCTCAATTCAATGATAACCAATTATTTCAGAATCCTGGTCATGCTGGTCATTTTGATGGGGATTATCGATTTATTGGCAATTACAGAGATCAATGGAGAAGTGTTACCGTACCTTTTAGCACTATGGCCATATCAGTTGATGGCAAGTTTAAAAACTTTGGTGTAGGTGTTAATATTTTTAACGACCAAGCAGGAGACGGCAAATTTAGAACAGTAGAAGTACAAGGGAATATCTCATATGCCATTAAGCTTTCAGGAGACTCAACGCATGTTATTCGGCCAGGAATAAATTTTGGAATGAATCACCGTCAAATTAATTGGGACGCATTATACTTCGATAGTCAATACAACGGTTATGTTTTTAACCCAGGCGCTCCTTCTAATGAAACTTATCAAAGCTCAAGAAAAACAAATATGTCGACAGGGGCTGGCCTTGTATATGAATATTTCAGAGACAATAGGTTTAAAGTTCTTGCTGGGTTTGGTGCATTCAATCTGAATCGACCAAATCAAGGTTTTTATAATCAAGAAATCCCAAGAGAAATTCGCTACAACGCTTTTGTTAAAGGAACCTTTCAATTGAATGAAAAATGGGATGTCATACCAAGTGCGCAATTTTCAACTCAAGGTGTTTATAAAGAATTGGTCATTGGAGGCTCTGGAAAATATTATTTGGATCGAAAAAAAGATGTGTATTCTGCTCTGTATGGAGGGGTTTGGTATAGAAACAAAGATGCCGCCTACTTGACCTTCGGATACGATTACAAAGATTTATTCGTGGGAGTTAGTTATGATATCAATTTCTCAAAGCTGGTTCCTGCAAGTCACCTGAGGGGTGGAATTGAATTTGCTGTTCGTTATATTATTCGAAAATTCAAACCAAAACGCATTATTCATAGAGTATGCCCAGATTATATCTAATTGTTTTATTCGTCTCATTTTGTTTTGCTGGCGTTTCGCAAAATAAGTTAAAGAAAATCATTTCATTTGCTGATGAGCAATATGAGCAGGGAGATTATTACTATGCTTTAGAATTCTATAAGCAAGCCCTTGAAAAAGATTCCAACTCGATAGAACTCATGTGGAAATATGCAGAAACTGAGAAGGCATATAAAAACTACATTGAGGCCGAAAAGTATTATGCAAAGGTATATGCACGTGAGCAAACCACAATTTATGAGAACAGTTTGCTTAACCTTGGCATGATGCAAAAGCAAAATGGGAATTATGACCAGGCTTTAAAAAGTTTTAAGCTAAGTGTGAAAAAACTAAGTGGAAAAACGGCTTCCTGGTATTACAAGAAATCTGAAAAATTAGTAGAATCAACAAAGTGGGCTATCGAAAATAAAAAAGAAGATCCTGACTCATTAATTCACCTGCCATTAACAGTGAATTCTTATGATGCTGAGTTTCCTCATGACTTTAAAGACAATAAACTTGTTTTTTCGTCATTAAAGGCAGATTCTTTAAATCAACAAGAAGAAGTTTACAGTCAATCCTATAGAAACAAAATCTATTATTCAGAACTAGATAGCCTGGGTGAATTCAAAGCATTTCAAATCAATAAAGACCTTTTAAATGCGGAAAATAATTACGGTAATGGATCCTTTTCAACAGATGGCTCCAAATTTTATTATAGTACCTGTAATGACAATGGATTTAGCTATACATGCAAAATATTAGTTGCGAGTTATGTCGATAGTAAATTCACTATTTTGGATACGCTTGGCGCCACAATAAACCAGAAAGGAAAAAACAGCACAATGCCCAGAATTGCTAATATTGATGGTATAGATCATCTTTTTTTCTGCTCAAACAGAAGGGGATCTGTTGGCGGCCTTGATATTTGGATGGCAGAAAGTATTGATGGCATACAGTTTAAAGAACCACGGAACATTTCCATAATAAATACTTATGAAAATGAAATTTCTCCTTGGTATGACTCCAAAGAGAACAAACTCTACTTTTCTTCGACCTGGCACAATGGTTTTGGTGGACAAGACGTACATTATAGCCAATTCGTTGATGGTGCATTCTCTAGCCCAATAAATGCTTTGGAGCCAATAAACAGCCCGGCTAATGATATGTATTATTTTAAGCACAATGACACTACATATATGGCATCTAATCGATTAGGCGGATATTATGCAAAAAACCCTACATGTTGTAGTGACATATATGCAGATTATCCAGAAATAGAATTGATTACAGAGATAAAAGAAGATACCGTAATTATCGAAGAAGAGGTTACTAAGATATTACCGATTACACTTTACTTTAGAAATGATGAGCCAGACGCCTCCACCATGAAGGTTTCTACGAAACAGAACTATATGAATACATACAAAATGTATGTTGATAAATACCCTTATTATAAGACCGAGGTAGCTAAAGGATTGGCTCCCGATATTTCAGGAAAATTGGTTGCTGAGCTTGTTGATTTTTTCGCGAAACAAGTAGATCAAGGTGCGTTAGACCTTGAAACATTTAAAACCATGCTTCTTGATGAATTACAAACGGGATCTGAAGTCTCCGTTTTCATACGAGGTTTTGCGAGCCCTGTAGCCAATACGGCATACAATGTCAATCTAACTAAAAGACGGATTTCATCATTAATCAACTATTTTAAACAAGTAGATAACGGAGTATTTAAAGAGTTTTTGGAAGGAAAATCAGAACTTAAAGGCAAACTTAATTTTTCATATGCCCCATTTGGTGAATATGCAGCTGACCAAACGACTAGTGATGACGTCGTAATTCAAAATGAATCCGTATTCTCAAAGTCTGCAGGTATCGAAAGAAAAATTGAAATTGAAAGTATGACTATTAGGAGGAACAAATTGGTATTGCCCTTGGCTTCTGATAACTATGTTCAAAACATTAAAGAAAGTAAGAGTGGAGAAATTCTAAGTGCGCGCTTTGAAGTAAAAAACACTTCTAATACCAATATAAAACTAGTGATTGAAAACACCGAAAATTCACTCAAAATAAAGGAAGAGAATAGTGAACTAATGCCAAACCAAAAAAGTATTATTCGGGTTCTGTTCGATACCAAGAACCTTACAGGCCATCAGTCAAAATCCTTTAAAGTAAAAGCTGAAGGATATGAAGGAGAGATTACACTTTTCATAAATACTGAGCTCAAATAATTATCTGAAATTTACAGAAATAGACTCCTGGATTTCTTTCATAATTTCTGAATCTAATACCAGCTTAGGCCGATTAAATGACATGTCATTAATATGATCAATTGGTATCAAATGAACATGTGCATGAGGAACTTCTAATCCAATGATACTAACACCAATTCTTAGACAGGGAATTGTTTCTTTCATCGCCTTAGCAACCCTTTTTGAAAACAACATCAATTCTTGAAACGTTTGGTCATTTAAGTTAAATACATAATCCTCTTCCATTTTCGGCACAACAAGTGTATGTCCCTTCTTGAGTGGATTAATATCTAAAAACGCATAGAAGTTTTCATCTTCAGCAATTTTGTATGATGGAATATCTCCATTTATGATTTTGGTGAAAACTGAAGGCATTATCGTGAAATTTCAATAATCTCAAACTTAATTGATCCTCCTGGAGTTTTAATCTCTGCAATATCACCAACTGATTTCCCAAGTAAGCCTTTTCCAATAGGAGATTCAACTGAAATCTTCTTGGCTTTAAGATCTGCTTCATTCTCAGCCACAAGGGTATATTGAATTTCCATACCATTGCCAACATTTTTTATTTTAACATTCGAAAGAATATATACTTTCGATGAATCAATATTGGTATCATCAATAAGTCGTGCGTTTGCAATGACATTTTCAAGCTTAGAGATTTTCATTTCAAGAATTCCCTGAGCCTCCTTGGCTGCATCATATTCAGCGTTCTCTGACAAATCACCTTTATCTATGGCCTCTCCAATCTGAGCCGAAATAGCGGGTCGTTGAACCATTTTCAATTCTTGTAATTCATCTTTAAGGCTTTTTAAGCCCTCAGGGGTATAATAATTAATCTTCGACATAATAATCGTAGTAATAAATTTAAATGATAAGCTAAATACCTATCTCCAATAAAAATTTAATGAATTTTATTTTAAGCTAATCGTTACTCCAATGGTATGAATTGTTCCAAAAACACCTGCAAATCGAGCACAGTACTCAAGTCCTAAGGCGGTTTTGTTTTTACCTACAAGGGCATCTATTGAAAATCCAGCAGAAGGACCAATCAAAGCATTCGAGCGGTTTTCAACATTTAATAAATTTTTCTCATACACATATCCAGCTCTTAAATTAAAAGCCATTTTATCATTTGTCATGCCATAATCTAATCCCAATCGGTATTGATCATTAGAAAAAGAATTTGCCGTAAATCCAAGTGCGAGGTTTAGCTTATTGCTTTCATTAAATATAAAATCATATGAACCACCAATACACAATAATGATGGCATTTCAAAAGTAGCTGAGCGCTCCTCTAAAGACGCAATAAAACCGGTTGATGTATATTCCACCTGCTGAGCTAATCCATCTCCCTTGTAACGCATTACAGGACCCACATTTTTAAGGGCAATACCAAACTTAAGCTGATCATTTTCACCCGTAACATATCTAATTCCAGCATCAATGGCTATTCCATTCGCTTTTAAATTTGAAATGTTTTCCGAAATTACTTTGAAATTTATTCCTCCATAAATACTAGATGAGAACTTTCTTGCATAACCTACATTGAAAATATTTGTGCGAGGCGAGAAAAATCCAATATTACCTTCAGGGTTTTCGACTGTAGTGATTGGAATATCTCCGAAATTCATCGATTGAACACTAATAGCAATGACACCTGTCTCTGAAATTCTTTGAGCAATACCCGCCGAATTAAATGAAACTCCCGCAGAACCCATCCAGTTGCTGTAATTGAATTTTATTTGAGTTTTATCAGTGAAGGCCAAACCAGCAATATTGGTATATGTAGCCTCTAATCCATTGATTTGAGCATAACCCGCATCACCAATTGCAGAACTACGTGCCCAAGGATTAACCAATAAATGAGCAGCTCCTGCTGACCCCACACGGTCTTCATTTCCCGCAAGAACCATTGGCATTACAGCCAGTGTTAAAAAAGCAATAGTCAATATATTTTTCATAATTGTATAATTCTAATTTTTTATTTGGCACTATATTCCTTGTAAATCTACTTGTCTCATTCCACAGAAGAACTTTAAAATACGTTCTCCAATTCCTGGAACTTCCACATGAATCAAATATATACCCGATGCAATAGGAATCGCTTTATGATTGGTCAAATCCCAATCTAATGACGTCACTGGACTATCTTTTGAAAAGGAACGTACTAGCTTTCCATTTACCGTATAAATACTCACTGAACACCTTTCAGGCAGATTGGTGATTTTTACTTTTGTTTCCAATCTTGTTCTTTCATACTGTGAAAAAGCATAATATGGATTCGGCACCACATTAATCATATCCAAAGCACTCTTCAATTGGTCATCTGACTGTGTCACCGTTGATATGTCATCCATCTTCCATGAATACATCGGCTTACCGTCATTCTCTCCAGTTGCCA
>Ga0315331_10001885_pt1 | contig 15853 bp, 13 predicted proteins | sample M160m34915metaG_FD_203456 | JGI IMG/M metagenome (GOLD analysis project Ga0315331, IMG submission 203456) | Ammonia-oxidizing marine archaeal communities from Monterey Bay, California, United States - M1 60m 34915 | ecosystem: Environmental > Aquatic > Marine > Intertidal zone | place: USA...
GGCGCGGTCCTCGACGGCGGGTCCAGCGCAGGGTCCGCCGCCCGCTCGATGTCCTCATCACAAATCTCGAACTCGAAGGAGGTCGCCCCATCCGCCGCGACAAGCGACGCGTCATCCACGCCGCGCAAGGCGCCGCCAGGAAACGTCTCGCTAGCCTCCGTGGAAGACGCCAGCGGGGGCCGTACGAGCGGTGAGACCGCCGCGGCTCGCTCACCGTCCACCGCGGCCACACGAGCCAGCAAGTCCTCGAAATGTTCGAAGGCGTCTTCCTCTCGCGCCCGCTCACACGCCTCGAGCCAGACGGTCACCGCGGCCTCGTCATCGCCTCCGGCGGCGAGCGCTTGTCCAAGGCAATCGAGCCCCGCCCGATGCCCCGGTTCGTCGCCCAGCAACCGGCGCGCGGACTCGATCGCATGGTCCACCTTGCCGTACCGCAAATACACGGTGGCGTCCGCGAGAAGCTGTTCCGGGTCGGGCGCCTCACTCGTGACGGCTGTTGGCGAAGGCGACGAGAGGGTCTCCTCGCCGAGCTCGACCGTCAGCTCTGCCGCGCCCGGCATCGCGACCGGGCCGGGTCCCGCGTCCCCATCAGGCACGAACGCGTCCAGCGGCCCGTCCTCCGGCTCAGCCTCATCCGCCAAGAACGAATCCGTCAGCGATCGCGCGCTAACGCCCTGGCACTCCCCGTCTGCGTCCTGCGACGCTTCGAGAGAGGCCGGCTCCCCAAGCAGCACGGCTGGCAGGTCGCTCGAATCGCCGAGCCCTTCGCCCACCGTCGCGCCACCCGGAAGACGCTGCATGATCTCGCGCGCCGCGTCCTCATCACCCCGGTCCCGATAACACCGGGCAAGCCGGCGCGTGACGTCGGCGAGCGACTCGGCGTCGTCGAGCTCGCGGCAGAGGTCCACTAACAACAAGAGTCCTGCCTCGGACTCCTCGGCACGCAGCGCTCGCCGCACCCACTCGAACGCCTCTTCCGGGGACTCCACGTCCCGCGCGTGCGTCGCGCGCAGGATCAGCAGTTCGACATCATCCTCTGCGAGCGCGAGAGCCCGATCGAGCACGCCAGCCACCGGCTCCAGCTCACGACGCGACGTCAGCTCCTCGGCGACGGCTCGGTACTCGACGACCGCATCGAGCTCGCGACCGGCCGCGACCAACATCTCCGCGACGCGAAGTCGACTCGCCGTATTTGCGGGGTCGAGCTGCGCGATCCTGCGAAGCATCTCGAGGACTTCGGCCTCGTTGCCTTCAGCGTGATAACCGTCCGCAGCCGCCTGCAAGGCGCCGATCGCCTCCGCCTCGAGTCCCATGCGCTGATAGACCTCGGCCAACGAAACGTGGGTTTCGAAGCGCTTCGGCGCGAGGTTCAAAATCTGTTTGTAGACGGCGACAGCGCGGGCCTCGAAGCCCTCTTCGCAGTACTGCTCAGCGACGCGCACGTAGTGCGTGATCGCCTGTTCCGGCTCACCCCAGCGACGATGCGCGTCGCCGATCTCGAGGCGCAAGCGTGCGTCGCACGGATCGACACGAAGGGCGGTCGTATACTCCTTTAGCGCCTTTTGTTGGGCGCCCCGCTGCGCATACTTGCGCGCTGCATCGAGTATCTTCCGCTTGTTGACCGCCACCCGACCCTCATTTCCCGGCAATGGACGCGAACCAGGCCGCAAGTGCCACTGAGGGTTTTATCGGTCGGTGGTACACCCGCACTTGAGGATAGACGCGACGCCATCACGGCGTCCGCGCGAGCCAAAACTCAGATGCAAGGCGTGTGCGTCAGCGACGCAGGTGTGCGACCAGCGCCTCGAGCCCCAGGCGATAGCTGTCGTCACCAAAGCCCGAGATCACGCCCACCGCGATACCCGAGATGTACGAGTGCTGACGGAACGATTCGCGTGCGAACACATTCGACAGGTGGACCTCCACAACGGGGAGCCCCACGCCGGCCAGGGCATCGCGCAGGGCCACGCTCGTGTGCGTGAAGCCGCCCGGGTTGATCAAGATGCCGTCGGCGTTCGTGCGCGCGGCCTGCACCCGATCGATCAGCTCGCCTTCGTGGTTGGACTGAAAACAGTCGAGCGCGCATCCGAGCCCGCCCGCTTGCGTCGCGAGCGCCTCGTCGATCTGCGCGAGGGTCGTGTGGCCGTATACATCGGGCTCACGCACCCCCAGCATGTTCAGGTTTGGCCCGTGAAGGGCCAGGACACGGAGTTGCTTGGACACGAAACCCCCTGTTGGGCCGGTAGGCTCCTGCGAGCCGCACACCCGGCTCACAATTCTTCGCGAATCGCGAGACCGTAACGACGCAGGAGATAGCGCGCCTTCCCCAAGTTGCCATCTGGGGCCAGGGCGAGCACCACGTAGGTCTCGGCATCCACCGCGTGCACCACGATACTCAGACGGTGCAGCACGAACACACACTCTCGGGGTGGGCCCGCATCGAGCGCGTCTGAGGCCTTCCGGGCCTCTTCCACCAGGCGACCGAACTCGACCCCCGCGACCCCGATGTCCGCGAGCAGGCCGCTCCGCTCGGGGTCCGGCGACTCCACCTGCTCGATCGGGAGTCCATCCCGACCGATCAGCACGGCGGCGACACCCCCACCACAATCCTCGACGATCTGATGCAACGTCTGAGCAAAACTCATGAGCGAATCCCCTGCAGGTTGCGGAGCCAGGTTTCGAGCGTCGCGACCACCCGGCGCGTCGCGTCGCGCGCGCCATCGTCTTCCTCCGTCTCCCCGGTTTCGGGGGCGACTCCCTCCAGGCGACGACGAATCGCGTCCGCGGACCGGTCGTCGCCCTGCGCCGCGAACAAGCGCGCCATCGTCTCGGTCACGAAGACCGGCGCCTCCTCGATCGCGAAACCTTCCCCGCGCTCAGAGCGAGCCGCGGGCTCTCGCGCCGCGACCTCGACCACCGGCGCAGCAGCAACCGGTTCCTGGGCCACAACATCATCCCGGATCGGGGCCGCGTCGGCGAGTGCCGCTTCCAATTCGTCGTCTTCGATCGCCAGCGGCGCTTCCTTGGGCGGCTCCTCGGCGCTCCCCCACACGGCAACCGTGAGCGACGTCACCACGCGCTCGATCTCCTCGCGCGCCGCCCCCGCGTCCCCGTCATCCAGTAGAAGCAGTGCCCGCGCCAACCGCGCAGCGGGGTCGTCAGGCGCGAGCGCCAGCCCCGCGTCAACCACCCGGCGCGCCTCCGCGACGCGCCCCTGGCGACGATAGGCGTCCGCCAGCGCGCCGAAGCCCTCTGCCGCCGGGTCGACCGCGATCTGGGCTTCGACCCGTTCGATGTCCAACGCTCGCGGCATGGCTTCCTCCCCGGGCAGCGCGCCCGTCAGGGACGTAGCGGGTAGATTTCTTCCGGCGTCAGCGGTCGCGTCTCCGCCTCGCCGATCCGCCGGAGGACGACGAACCGGATCCGCTCATCCTGCTTCTTCTTATCGACGCGAAGGGCATCGAGATAAGCCTTGCGCGCGAATTGAGGCAACTCCGTGGGCAACCCTGCGCGCTGCAGGAGGGCCTCGAGCCGCGCCGCGGTCCCCGCGGGCGCCAGAGCCAGCTCCTCCGAACGCCGCGCCGCGTAGACCATCCCCATCGAGACGGCCTCGCCATGCAGCACCCGTCCATATCGATACTTCTTTTCCACGGCGTGACCGAGCGTGTGACCGAAGTTGAGCAACATACGGACGCCCCCCTCCCGCTCGTCCTGTGCGACAACCTCCGCCTTGATCCGACACGAGCGCGCGATGGCCGCGTTCAGCACCGCAGGGTCGAGGGCAAGCGCCGCCTCGACGTCTCGCTCGAGCTGCGCGAAGAGCCTCGCGTCGCGGATCGCGGCGTGTTTGATCAGCTCCGCCATCCCCGCCGCCCGCTCGCGTGCCGGAAGCGAACGCAGCGTCTCGCTGTCGATCCACACCAGCCGGGGCTGATGAAAGGCGCCGACCAGGTTCTTACCTTGCTTCAGGTTGACCGCGACCTTACCCCCGACGCTCGCGTCCACCATCGAGAGCAGCGTCGTGGGCACCTGAACGAACGGGATGCCGCGCAGGTAGGTGGCCGCCGCGTACCCGGTCAGGTCCCCGACCATCCCGCCGCCGAGCGCGACGAGCGCAGACCGGCGATCGAGCCCCTGCTCCAGGAAGGCGTCGTAGAGCTTGGCCGCCTGCCTCAAATTCTTCGTGGCGTCGCCGTCCGGCACCTCGATGCGTCGAGCCCGCACCCCCGCCGCCTTGAGCGAACGCAACAGGCGCGGCGCGTAGCGACGGCCGACACCCGGCACCGTCAACACGGCCACCTGCCGCGCGCCGGTCGCCTTGGCGATCGCCGCGCCGGCGTCATCGAGCGTCCCCGCGCCAATGCGGATCGGGTAGCTGCGCTCGCCGAGCGCGACCCGCACTGTCTTCATCGGGGTCTCCGCCCGCTCACTACGCCCTGCACTCATCCCCGTCCATCCTGTCTCTCTCGCGCATCGAGTGCGCTCACGATCTCTCGCACGACCGCCTGTGCATCAAGGGCATCGACGTCGACCACCTCGTGCGCCTGTGCATAGCTCGCCTCTCGCTCACGTAACAAGGCCACGATCCGCGCTTCGCGCTCTCTCTCGCTCAAGCCCGCGAGGAGGGGGCGGGACCGGGGGTCGCCGATGCGCTCGAGCAGCGTCTCCGACCGCGCCCGCAAGTAGACAACCGTCCCCCGCGCGAGCAGCCGCTCCGCCATCCCCGGCTGCGCCATCGCCCCCCCGCCGAGCGCGACGACGGCACCGTCGTCTCCCGCGGCCTCGATGACCTCGCGCTCCAGCGCCCGAAAGTGAGGCTCACCATCTTGTTCGAAGATCTCGGGGACGCTCCGGCCCGCACGCAGGGAGATCACCTCGTCCGTGTCACAGAATGGACGAGCGACCTCGCGGGCCAGCTCCCTGCCCACGGTCGACTTCCCGGCGCCCATCATTCCGACGAGCCATATCGCGCGCTGCCCCCGCATCCGCTCCAGTATAGGGAGGTGCGAGCGCCCGCGCGTCTGGGCCGCTCGCGCTCAGCCCGCGTCCTGGGGCTGCACCACGATCCGCGGTGTCACGAAGATCAGCAGCTCCTTCCGCTTGTCCACGACCGACTTACTCTGGAAGGCAGCGCCCAGCAGGGGGATCCGGTGGAGATAGGGCACCCGCGACTGGGTCATCGTCTTCTCGACCGTGTAGATCCCACCAAGCACCAGCGTCTGCCCATTCTTGACCAGCGTCTCCGTCTTGGCCTGATTCTTCGAAATCGCAGGCGATCCCGTTGACGTGGGCACCTTGGTGTCCGGCGCGTCGTGCGTCACCTCGATCGCCATGATGATGCTCTCATCCGACGTGATGTGAGGAGTCACGGTCAACGACAGCGTCGCGTCGACGAACTGGAGCTGAGCGTCTCCGTTCTCGAACGTCTGGAACGGGATCGAGACCCCCTGCTCCACCGTCGCCTCCCGGTTGTCCATCGTGACGACACGCGGGCTCGAGACCACTTTTCCGTTCCCCGTGCTCTCCGCGGCCTGGATCTGGACATCGAAGTTGAACTTGTCATCGAGCAGCAGCGCCGACAAATTGAAGGCCGCCGTCGGCGAAGACGCGATCTGGTTCATGACGCTGACGTTGTTCGAGTCATAGATCGACCCCTCCGAGCCAGGCGGCGCAGAGAAGCGAAAATCATCGTTGCCCAACGCGGGATTACCGACCTGCCCCACCGCCCAGGCCGAGCCGAGCTCACGACTGAAGTCGAGACTCGCCTCGACCACCTTCGCCTCGATCATGACCTGCGGGGTCTCCGTGTCGACAGCCGCGATCAGCGTGGTCGCCTCTTCGATGACCGACGCAATGTCCTTCACGATCAGCGTGCTCGTGCGCTCGTCGACGTTCACGCTGCCGCGCGGAGTCAACAGCCGGGTCACGAGCTTCTGCATCGACTGGATGTCGCCGTAGTTGACCGGGATCAGCTTGACCACCAGGTCTTCCAGCTTCTCCTTCGCGCGTCGCTCCTGAAGGCGGACCTCCTCCTCTTGCGCAATGACGTCAGACGGCGCGATCCGCAGCACGTTTCCCACGCGCACGAAGCCGAGCCCCTTGGTCAACAAGATCACGTCGAGCGCCTGATCCCACGGGACGTCAACCAGCCGAATGCTGACCTTCCCCGAGACCTCATCGCCCGAGATGATGTTGAGGTCGCTCACCTCGGCGATCAGTCGCAAGACGTCCTCGATCTCGACGTCCTTGAAGTCGAGCGAGATCCTGCGGCCGCGATATTCCTTTCCGTCGATCAGCCCGCCCTCTTGGAGCACGTCGATCGCGGCGGGCGCCTCGAGCGAAGCGGGTACGGAGTCATTCGGCGAGATCGAAGCCGGCGGCGAGACGCGCCCCGCTTCTCCGACCGCGGACGGCTGCGAGGCCACTGGCGCCGTCGGCATCCGCGGCGCGGCAGGGTCCAAAGGGGCCTGCGGGGCGCCCGAAGTGTCCGAACGGGCAAGGCGATGACGCGTCTCCACAGGAGCTGCCGCCACCGGTTCCGCTTCGCGGAAGCCGAAGTCGATGAACAGATTGTGACCAACCGCCTCGATCTGCGGGACGACGCCGGCCTCTCGCTTGATGACGATCCGCACCTCGGCCGGCTCGACCTCGGGCTGCTCGAAGGCTCGGATCAGGGAGATCGGCCCTCCCTCGCGCGGCGCGAGCCCGCCCGCGACCTCGTCCGCCATCTTCGCGTTGGGCAGGCGGATCAGCACGGTCTCGGCGTCGGGCTCGACCCAGTCGAACTCCGTGCGCCCATTTGCAAGAACCGCGATCCGTTCGACCTTGCGGTCGAAGTCCGTGTGGTACTCGACGCCGAAGATCGTGAGGTCCGGGTCGGACGATCGCGCGATCGCTTGGTCGGCCGGCTCCTGCGTGGGCGCGGCCTCGATCGGAGGGGCTCGCCGTAGCGGTGCCCGGGGAGCCACCGCGGGCACAGTCGCCACCCCCAGCGCCGGAACGAGTCCATCGTCGAACGGAGCAGGCTGCGCGGGCCCCGGCGGGGCCGTGGCAGGCGGCGTCCACACCACATCCGTCCCAGGAGACGTCTGCAGCGAGGCAAGCCAGGCCGCTTCGCTCGAAGCCACGCCCGCGGCGAACGCCTCTTCCACTGCCTCCCCCTCGCCCAGCGCGACGAAGAGACCATCGGAAACCGGCATGAAACGCTTTCCGTCGAACCCGTTTGGCGCCGCGCCTCGGTCCATCACCACCCGGACCCGGTCGTCGTGGGCGCCGACCCGGACGCGCGACACCGCGGGCGAGTCGACCGATCGCCGGCTCCGAACCACCCGCGAGACGAGCCCGGGGAGGTCGATCACGAGCCGATCGGGGTCCTCGAGCAAGAAGCTCTCCATCTCCTCGATGATGCCATCCGCCATCAAATGGAACAGCACGCCACCGGGGACGGTCTGGACGCGAAGGGCGTCGAGGCCGCTCGCGATCGGCGGCGGTCCCGCAAACACGACCACCGGACGCTCCTGCGTCTGCGCGACCAGCGCGTCGACCTCGTAGGGGTCGATCGCATCGAAGTCCTGAACATCCGAGACCCCGGTCGCAGACTGCGCGGGGGCGAGGGCCATATCCCATGCGGTCGACGACTCCGGCACGACGCGCAGCGTCAGGCCCGCTTCTGTCGACACGACCTCGTAAGAGGCTTGCCCGGATAGGGCGATCTCAACACGGGTCCGTGTCTCGCCGGCCGCGTCCGTGAAGCTCGCGGCCGAGACCTGATCGACAGTCCCGTCATAGACGGCGACCGGCAGAATACCGCCATCCGTACCCACACCGGGGAGATCGACCGAGATCGCCCATGGTTCCTCGTGTTGTTCCACGCGCACGGCGGTTTGATCGACGCCGACGAACGTGACGTCCGTCGCGAAGCCGTCACTCTCCACGCCGAGCGCCGAGAGGGTGGTCCCCGTCGGTTCGTCTGCATCCGCACCGGGCGGCGAAGAGGCGCAGGCGAGCCAGCCCGCAACGCACCCCGCTGCGACGAGCAGCCCCAGATTGGTTCCCCAACGACTTCGAGCGAACATGCGCTCATCCCCCCCGGCTGCTGCGAATCATCAAGTGGACGTCCTTGGTGCTCTCATTGCCCGCGTAGTCCACATAGGTTTCTTTGACGAGAAGGAGGTTGTCTCCGATATGGATGACCCGCCCCTCGTTCTTCCCCATCCGGCTGCCGAGCCCGATGGTGTAGGTCGTCCCCGCTGGGTCACTCACCATCGCCTTCGCGACCGCGCCATCCCAGACCAGCGCCACAACGGCGAGTTGCTCGAGGTCAAACTGCTCGAGCGGCCCCGCGCCAAGGTCTTCCAGGCTCCGCTCGACGACCCGGTAAGGCTCGAACGGATCTCGGCGACCGGCCGCGTCGTAAAAGAAGACCGGCCCCAGGCCTGGCACCCCTTCGGTTCCCCGCGAGAGACCCGCTTGTAGCTGGCCCTCCTCACCGGCCGACCGCTTGGCGACCGCGGCCTTCAGGCGAGCCCGCTCGGCTGCTACCTGCGCCCCGCTCGGCCCCGTGGCCTCCTCCTCTTGGCAAGCCAAGCTCAAAAGGATCAGCGTGAGCGCTCCAATCGTCGACTTCGTCGCCACCCGCACCCCCTACGCCCGGCCCTTGCCCTTGCGCTCAGGCGTGGCGGCGCTCTGCTCCGCCTCCGTCAAGAATCGAAACGTGGTCGCGGTCCCGTCCACCTTCAGCGCTACGCCGCCTGCGCGCTCCCGAGTCGCTGTGAAGTCGAGCGAGCCGATGTTCACGATCCGCGAGAGGCTGGAGACCCGCTCGAAGAACTTGGCGATGTCGTGATACTCCCCTTCCAGGGCGATCTCGAACGGCACCTCCGCGTAGAAGCCACGCTGCTCCTCCGGTCTCCGTCGCAAGGACTTGATCTCGATTCCGACCTTCTTGCCCGCCGTGCTGATGTCACGCAGCAAGTCCTCGAACTGTTTACGGTTCGGGAGCTGCTGGAGCGCCGATTCCAGGGTCCGCTCGAGCGTCGCGACCTCTTGCTCGAAGCCAGACAGGTTGCTCGCGATCGCCCGGACGTTATTCAACTTTCGCTGGAGCTGATGAGACTCCTCCTCGAGTCGGTCGAGCTCCGCGCGGTCCTCCTGATAGGATGTCAGCGAGTACCCGGCGCCGATCGTGAACAAGATGCCCACGATCACCGCGTGCCGGACGCGCTTGGACACGCGTGCCAGCTTGTCGAGCTGTTCTTCGAAGTCGATCCCCGTCTCCACAGCGCCTCCTACACCGGCCCCTGCCCGGGGTCGGTCTCCTCGGGGCGAGCCATCTCTGCGGTCACCGTAAACGCAACGACCTTCACACCCTCCGCCGCGTTGCCGCGGGACGTCGACTCGAGGTCGACGTGTTCGAAGAAGCCCGACTCATTGAGGCTTCGCAGAAAATCGGCGACCACGCCGGTATCGAGGCTCTCGCCGGTCAGGACCACCTTGCGACCCGTCGTCGTCAACTTGGTCAGCCAGAGACGCTCGGGAGTTCGGGAGGAGACCTCCTCCATCAGCCGAAGCGGTCCGGTACGAGCGCTGTCGAGACCTTCGATCACGTCGAGCTTGACCTGAAGGTCCTGTTTCTTCTGCTTGAAGGCGTCCACCTGCTGCTGCTGCGGCTTGAACTCCTGGATACTCGCTTGAAGCTGTCGGACGGCGGTCTGTTTCCGGCCGATCCGATCTTCGAGGCTCGCATCCACGAAGGCGACAGCGCCAAACAAGAGGACCAGCCCCAGGACGAGGAAACCCGCGCTCTCGCGGAGCTCCGCCACACGCTTGGCCCGGCGATGGGGCAGCAGGTTGATCTCCATCATCGCTGCGCCACCTTCCGGGTCGCCAACCCAACACCCACCCCAAGCGAGGGGGCGATGCGCTCGAGGTGGTCCAGGTCGAGGCCGCTCGCCGGGAGCATCCGCGCCAACGGGTTGAGCGGTTCCACCGGGAGACCGGTCCGTTCATGGAACGCAGTGTCGAAGCCCGCCATGCTGGCCGCCCCGCCCGATACGAGCACCTTGTCGATACGCGCGTCGGAGCTCGTCGCACCGAAGAAGTCCAAGGAACGGGAGATCTCGCCGACCACGGTGTCTGTCACGGTGCGGATCGCTCGGTCCACCTCCTCGGGCACCACCTCACGTCCGGCTGCGCCCGTCCCGCCACCGAGCTTGATCTGCTCGGCCTCTTCGCTGCTCACGGCGAGCGCGCGCTGGATCTCTTCGGTGTACTGGTTCCCACCGGTGTTGATGTCTCTTGTGAAGGCAGGAACCCCGCCCTTCAAGATGCTGATGTTCACGACCTCCGCGCCGACGTTGACGAGCGCCACGGTTTGGTCGAGGTCTGCGTCGTAGTTGAGTTCGTAAGCGCTCTCTACGGCGAACGCCGCGACGTCGACGCAAACCGGGACCAGGCCCGCCTCGCGGATCACGTGCACGTAGTCGTCGATCAAATCCTTCTTCGCCGCCACCAGGAGCACGTCCATCTGCCCCGCTTCGTCGCTCTCACCCAGGATCTCGAAATCGAGGTTGACCTCGTTGACGTCGAAGGGGATGTACTGCTCCGCCTCCCACTGGATCTGGTCCTCGAGCTCGGAAGCGGGCATGACCGGCAGGCTCACCCTCTTGACGATCACCGAGTGGCCGGCGACCGCCGCGGCGACCTCACGCGTCTTGATCCCACTGACCTCGATCGCCTCACGGATCCCGTCGACGATCGCAGACGAGTCGAGGAACACGCCCTGTACGATGGCCTCTGCGGGCAACGTCGAGACCCCGAGGCCCTTGAGCTCGAACCCTTTCCCTGTGCCCTTCGAGCCAATCTCGATGGCCTTGATCGACGAGGAACCGATGTCCAGGCCGACGAGCGAACGTTTCGAGAACGACGGGAGCGACAAACGCATCCAGCCCTCCAATCGGATCGCGGGAGCCGATCTACAGCTGTTTGAGGTGCGACTCTTCGGAAACCAGCCCTTGCTGGGGGATGCCGAAGACCAGGTCCTTGTCCGCGACCCGCAGGTCGAGCGCGAGTAGAACCCGCCGCTTGGTCTCGAGCCGGCAGGGTCTCCCAGCCTCGATCCGGTCGATCGTCAAGGGCGACAGCCCCGCCTTCCGCGCGAGCTCTGCCTTGCTCATCATCAAACGCTCGCGAATTTTTTGGACATTGTTACTCGACACCACTGGCCCTCCCCACGCTGAACGACATCGCACACACGCGTGCGACCTGTTGCGATATCGGCCCGTACTCTGGGGGACTTGAGCCCCCCACGGCTCGTGTTGAATAGACGTCGTCCGGGACTTGCGTGAGAACTACGCAGAAACGAGGAGGCAGAACCGAGGGATAATCCCGCGGTGCGAATCGCCCTCACGCCCATCGATCGTTCATCCGATGTCTACAACACAACGGAGTAACCGATGAACCAGACCCTGCTCGTAATCGACCCCCAAGCGGATCTCGCCCGAGAAATCAGCGCAGCTACTCGCACCGAGAGCCTCAACGTCCTTCACGTGACGTCCGTTGCCGCGGCGCAAGCCGAGCTTCGACGACTCCCGGTCGATCTGATTCTCTGCTCGAACCAGATGGCCGGCGAAGAGGGCTTCGACATCGTCCCCCAGTTGCGGCGCAGACGAGACGGTCCCGAGTTCGCGCTCGTGGTCGACGGCGATCTCGCCAAGGGAGCTCGCGATGCGATCGCACGCGGCGTGTCCGAGGTGATCCAGCGACCGATCTGCCCTGGAGCGCTCCAGCTGCTGACGCAGCGTGTACGGGACCGGAACCACGCGAAGCGCGTGAACCGCCTCATGACGCGCGAATTCCGCAATACCGTCGGCGAACATCCGATCGTCGCTGCGTCGCCCAGCATGATCGCCGTGCTCGAGGCGCTCGAGCGTTCACAACCCGGCAACGCACCCAAACTGATCCGCGGCGAGCCGGGGAGCGGAAGATCCGGGGTCGCCCGCGCACTGTACGCCCAGGGGGTCGAACGCCCAGGGCCGTTCGTCTCGCTCTGCTGCTCGGCCCGCGAGGAGGCCGAACTCGAAGCCGAGCTCTTCGGCAGCACCTCTTCGCGCCCCGGAGAGTCCGGCGAAGGTCTCCTGCTCGAGGCGAGCGGCGGAACCCTATACATGGAAGAGGTCGGAGACCTCAGCCCCCGACTGCAAGCGCGCCTCGCGAGTGTGCTCGAGGCCCAGGAGACGCTGTCGACGGCGACGGGTGACACGCGGGAACTCGCGGTGCAAATCGTGGTCTCGACCCATCGCGACCTCGTCCGAGAAGCCAAGAGCGGCCGTTACGACGAAGCGCTCATCAACCAGCTGGACCCCCAGCCCATCCTGGTCCCGCCCCTCCGCGAACGCCGCGAAGACATCCCACTGCTGGCAGACGCGCTCGTGCGTCACTTCAGCCGTCGATACGGCCGTCGGGTCCTCGGCATCAGTGACGCGGCGCTCGAGGCCCTCACCCGATACAGCTGGCCCGGGAACCTCCACGAGCTCGAGTGCACGCTGGAGGAAGCGACGCGGCTCGCCGACGGTGACAAGATCGACCTGCCCGAGCTCCCCGATGCGCTCCAGCAGGACCCGAACAGTGGGACGGGGAAGCCCTGGGCGCTCCGACCGGCACGCCGCCGCGCAGAGTCCGCGGCGGTCCGGCGGGCTCTCCGCTCGACGGGGGGCAACCGAACGCACGCGGCGCGGATCCTTGGGATCAGCCAGCGAGCCCTGCTCTACAAGATCAAGGACTACGACATCCGCGACTGAGCGCCGCCCTGGCCCGGTGTGTCGGCCCGGTCGAGGCCCAACTTGTCGAGCCGATACCGGAGCGATCGGAACGAGAGCCCGAGGAGCTCCGCGGCCCGCTTCTTCACGCCGCCCGCCCGGTGCAACGCCTGCTCGATCAACCGACGCTCATACGAAGACACGAGCTCGTCCAGATCGACGCCCGTCTCCGGAATCTCCATGGCCGTGTCCAGAGACCCTCCCCGCAGCAGCGTGGGCGGCATCGACTCGAGGCCGATCGTCGACCCCCGCGACAGCGCGACAGCACGCTCGATAACGTTCTCGAGCTCGCGCACATTGCCCGGGTAGCGATAAGCGAGCAACACCTCCATCGCCTCCGGGTCGATGTGAGCCACCTCCTTGCCGAACTCGCGCGAGAACCGCTCGATGAAGCGGTGCGCGAGCAGCGGGATGTCTTCCGTACGGTCTCGCAGCGGCGGCAACGGGATCTGGATCACGTTCAGTCGATAGTAGAGATCCTCTCGGAACCGGCCCGCTGCGACCTCCGCCTCGAGCTCCCGGTTCGTGGCCGACAAGATCCGCACGTCAACGACACGGTCCGTCGTGCCCCCCACGCGGCGGAGCGTCTTCTCCTGGATCGCCCGCAGGAGCTTCACCTGCAACTCCGGCGAGAGCTCTCCCACCTCGTCCAGGAACAACGTGCCGCCCTCAGCGACCTCGAACAGCCCTTCTTTGTTACTGACCGCGCCGGTGAACGACCCCTTCATGTGGCCAAACAGCTCGGACTCGAGCAGGTTTGAGGGGATCGCAGCGCAATTGACGGCGACGAAGGGCGCGTCGGCCCGACCGCTCTCGTCGTGAATCGCCCGAGCGACGAGCTCCTTCCCAGTCCCACTCTCACCGCTGACGAGCACGTTCGTCTTGGTCTCCGCGACGCGCGAGACCATGTCGAAGACCCGCTGCATCACCGCGCTGTTCCCGATCATCGAGCGGCTCTTCGCCTGCGTGCGAAGCTCGCTCCGCAGGCGGCGGTTCTCGAGCGTCAGCTGCTTCTTCTCGAGCGCCTTGCCGACGACGACGCCGAGCTCATCGACCTGAAAGGGCTTCGTCACATAGTCGTAAGCACCTTCCTTCATCGCGGCGATGGCCGAGTCCGTCGTCGCGAAGGCGGTGATCATGATCACCGGCACCTCTGGGCAGTGCTCTTGGACGGCCCGCAACACATCGAGCCCGGAGCCATCCGGCATCTGCATGTCGGAGATCACGAGATCGACCTGATCCTCGAGCAGCCGCGCGCGGGCGTCACCCGCCCCGGCCGCGATGCTGACCACGTGCCCCTCCCGCCGGAAGAAGATCTCCAGGAATTCCTGCATGCCCCGCTCGTCGTCAACGATCAGGATGTGGCGCTGTTCATTCATGCTGGGTGCAACCTGCTCTCGAGCCGGAAGCAGAACCGGGTTCCGCCCCCTGGCCGGGTTTCAACTTCAACTTGTCCACCATGGGCCTCCACGATCCGATGCACTGTGGCGAGCCCAAGGCCCGTCCCACCGGACTTCGTGGTGAAGAACGGCTCGAACAAACGGTCGAGCCATTGCGGGTCGACCCCCTCCCCTTCATCCTCGACGGAAACCATCAGATCCGCGCAAGTCGAGCCGTAATCCCCGCAGATCTCATGGCTTTCCTGCCCTTCTCTTCGGCGAGTCCCGCCTGCCCCTTGAGCGGCCCACTCGACGCTCACCACGACCGTCCCTCCCTTGGGCATCGCCTCTACGGCGTTCAAGCAGAGATTCCACAGCACCTGTCGAAGCTCCCCGGGGTCGCCGTAGAGCATGGCGTCCGGATCGCCCCGCAACGCGAAGCACACCCCCGAATCGACGCTGCCGCGCAAGACCGTCAAGACCTCCCTCGCCACCTCATGGAGGTCGACTCGCTCGCTCACGGGAGACGGCGGGCGCGCGTAGCCCAGAAAATCGCCAATCAGGCTGCTCAGACGGTCCGCCTCACGGACGACGATCCCCATCAACTGCTGGAAGTCCTGCTCCTGCGTCATCCCGTGCGACGAACGCAACAGCTGCACGGACCCCGAGATCGCCGCCAACGGGTTGCGGACCTCGTGCGCGATCCGCGCCGCCATCTCTCCCACCGCGGCGAGGCGCTCGCGCTGCGTCAGCGACGTCTCCATCTCGACCACGCTCGTCACGTCCTGAAAGATCAACAAGCCGCCCACCGGAAGCCCGCGCTCGTCCCGCAAGGCGGCGCCCGCCAGCCCCAGGAACTTCTCCTCACCCCCCGGGCCGGTATACGACAACCGATGCCGCCGAAGCGGCGCACCGACGCCCTCGACGCTCGGTCTCAGCATCCCCTCCGCCCCCGGAAGGATCTCGTCGACCGCACGCCCGAGGACCGCTTCGGCCTTCCGTCCCACGATCCTCTCCGCCTGGGGATTGAACGAGCCCACCCGGCCTTCGAGATCGGTGGTCAACAGCCCGCTGTTCAGGCTCTGAACGATGTGCGCGTTGAGGTCGCGTAGCTGTCGGTTCACGTCGCTGGTACGGCCCAGCTGCGCGCCCGCCTGGCGCAGCTCTCGGGTCACCAGCCCGCCCAGACCTGCCACAAGGAACAGCGCGCCCACATGAATGGCCCAGGTCCCAAAAACGACCGCGGCATGGGCCGTCTCGTGCGCGCCGTCGAACGCCGACCCGAAGCCAAGCTGCTCGATCACGAGGACGCCCCCGTAGGCCCCCGCGCTCCCGCACGCCGCGAGCACCGCGCTCTTGCGCTCCAACAACACGGCGCCAACCGCCGTCACGGCGACGTACAGGAACGTAAAGACCGACTCGTGTCCCCCGGAGAGGTGAACCAGCAGGGAGACCACGCAGAGGTCGATCGCCATCTGCACCGAGGCGAAGCGAGCCGGCCGCTCGCTTCGCCTCAGCCACCACCCCGAAAACGCCGTGGCCAAGAACCCGAGCGCAAGCGTCCAGTAGATGCCGTGCCGCGCGCGTTCCCCGAGCGGCTCGACGAGCCCCGATTGATCGAGCACCAGGACGATCCCGAGGCTCACCAACGTGAGCAGC
>Ga0315331_10001887_pt1 | contig 15848 bp, 10 predicted proteins | sample M160m34915metaG_FD_203456 | JGI IMG/M metagenome (GOLD analysis project Ga0315331, IMG submission 203456) | Ammonia-oxidizing marine archaeal communities from Monterey Bay, California, United States - M1 60m 34915 | ecosystem: Environmental > Aquatic > Marine > Intertidal zone | place: USA...
CAATGTTTCTTTTCCTTCAGGTGTATCCAAGGTGGCCAAGTCAATTCCTGCATCAGTAAATGCTTGATCAGTTGGTGCAAATACAGTAAACGGTCCATCCCCTTGTAGAGTTTCTACTAACTCTGCTTGAGCAAGTGCAGCCACCAATGAGGTGTGAATTCCAGTTCCAGCAGCAATATCTGTTATGTCGCCAAGAGGCATTAACACCTTGTCTATCACGTGAATTATTCCGTTACTGGTGGCAATATCAGCAGCAGTTACGCTAGCGTCATTGACCATAACTCCAGATGTCAAATCGAATGTAAGGTCTTGTCCATTTACTGTCTCTGCAGTCATTCCGTCACTTAGTGCACTGGATGCGACTTCACCAGAAACCACATGGTACAACAGAATATTAGCTAGTGCAGCCTTACCTTCAGGAGTATCCATTGATGCGAGATCAATGCCTGCATCAGTGAATGCTTGGTCAGTTGGAGCGAATACAGTGAAAGGACCAGGCCCCTGCAGTGTTTCGAGTAATTCAGCCTGTATTACTGCAGCCACTAAGGAATCATGTGTGCCTGTGCACTGTGCAGTCCTCGGAATATCTCTTGGAGTATCACTTGGAGTTAGCACCTTGTCAATTACGTGAATTAGACCGTTGCTTGTTACAACGTCAGCACTTACTACGTTTGCATCGTTAACCATCACTCCATCGCCGACTGTGAATGACAGAGGTTGACCGTTAGCAGCATCTGCGGACATGCAGTCTGTTACTGCTGACGCAGGAACTTCAGAGGAAACTACGTGGTAGAGTAGTATGTCAGCAAGCGTGACTTTACCTTCAGGTGTGTCAAGTGCTGCTAGACTAATCCCTGCATCAGTAAATGCTTGGTCTGTAGGTGCAAAGACAGTAAATGGTCCCGGCCCTTCCAGAGTTGCTAGTAAATCTGCTTGAACTACTGCAGCGACTAAGGAGTTGTGAATCCCAGTAGTGCCAGCTGTTGTCGGAATGTCAGCAGGAGGCATCAAGACTTTGTCAATAACGTGGATTATTCCATTAGATGAAACCACATCAGCGCTAGTTACAGTTGCTTCTCCAACAGTTACTGTTGCCCCTACTCCGAATTTTACCTTGTCACCATTGACCATTTCCGCAAGCATACCATCAGTAAGCATGCTAGAGGTGACCTCTCCTGAGTACACATGGTGAAGTAAAATGTTAGACAGAGTTTCATTTTCTTCATCTGTATCAAAGTCAGCCAGATCAATACCTGCGTCAGCAAATGCTTGGTCAGTTGGAGCGAATACAGTGAACGGTCCTGTGCCTTGTAACGTAGTAACTAGGTCAGCATGGCCTAATGCTGCTACCAAAGAGTTGTGAACGCCAGTATTTGAGGCGTTAGTTGGAATGTCATCGCTTGGTCCCGCACTAGCGTTTAGCGGTAGGCTGGAGCATAACAGTAGAATCATCAATAGGCTTACGGAGGTTTTTCTCATAAGCCGAACATTTTGGATTTCTGTTATAATAGAATGTTTTTTACTATCCCAAAATATTGATTTTAGTTTGCTATTACAACCTCAATCAATCTCAGAAATGCCTGGATGTAAACTAAGAGATGCATAGGTAGTATCACATTGGCGCCGTCATACTCCAAGCCGTAGTCGGCTTGTGCCAGTCTCTCAGTTGGTCGGTTTCAAGGCGCAGTTGTAATCCTTCACCGGATTCAATATCGATATCAATTAGTTCGAATGGAACATTGTATTCGTTAGTGCGGAAGGTGTCGTCAAACAAGACCTCCTGGCCGATTACAGATCCATCGAGCGTCATTTCCAAGATGACTCTCAAGTGACACTCTTGCAACGGATTTCGAAGTGCGCATGATTCGCTACTACCATCGTGTACAACTGAAGTTACTCCTTCGTATGACGAAACTCCTTCTGCCACCATCAAATCAATTATTGTCGATTTGGCCGTTGGTGCACACACACATTCCATATTATCTGATTCAACTGTAACTTCCTTCTCGACTAGAATCTCAATTGTGTCAATTTCTAGAGAGCCTTCTGAAGTCGAGGTTGCAGTGACGAGGTAACTACCAGGCTGAGCAAATGAATGTACAATAGAAACCCCAGTCCCTACTGTGCCGTCTCCAAAGTCCCAAGAAACCACCTCTCCGGCGTTGTTAGATTCAAAAGTGAACTCATGAAGCTTTTCGGTTATGAAATCCTCTTCATCGTTATCGCCTTCATCGATTTCAACTAATGTGTATTGATTTATTCCATATTCCGATGATGAATCAATGGAGAATGCACTGGAATCGGAGGAATTCGATTGACTGAGAGAAAATAGTGTGGCCCCTGTGGCAGCGCTAAGTACCATCAAAAACGTAATTGTTGCAACAGATAAGGAGTACTTCATAGCCAAAGATTAACTGATTTGCTTTTGAACATCTGTTTCTTACGATAATTTTTTGTTGAAATTTGTAGCCTTAAATTCTTTAAACAATTGGTTTTAGGAACCTTCATGGATAAAGCGATAGCCATATGCTTGACTGCACTACTACTTCTTTCGGGATGTTTGGATGCTAGTGACGATGACGATTTAGTAAGTATAGTCGGATGTGATGATGAAACCTCATTAACATACAACGAAAATGCTACTGAATCCAATGATGAACTCTGCGCTTCAGAGGACCTAATCGAAAGCGCAATTGTTGATTTTATCAACATGATGGATGAAGGAATAGACTATGATGATTTGTATACAACAATGGGTTACACCATGGAAGTCTCGAACGATGATGATGGTTGGAATTACATGGAAACACTCGTTATGTCTCCAGATACACTTCTTGATGGACCAGGTGGAATGAAAATTACATCTCAAATGAACGAGGGTTCAGTTACAACTATCGAAGAGATGATTTTTAGTGGAAATGAGATCCAATACACAGTTATCGATGACGGAGAATCAATGCAAGTTCGTATGAAGCATACAGGTACTCATGAAGAAGCAATGGAAATGATTTTTTCAGATGATGAAGAAGATAGAGATGATATGATGGTATGCCACGACATGTCAACTCATACCAATGACTATTCAATCGATAACCAAGAAGACTGTGAAGATGCAGGTCATATTTGGACCGAAGACACCGGTCACTCAGATGATACTGAAGGTCGCCAAACAACTCAGATTACATCGCTTGATATATCTCAAGAAGATGGTATTGTAACTATTGCTATTACTGGTGATTTCTCAGATGATCCGGCAACAGCTCCTTACTATACTATGATGCTAATTAAGAACGGAAACGACCCAGAATATGCAATTATCAATGTACAAGAAGAAGACAATTACAACGATTGGGACTACCTTGAAGCAGGTTATGCAGAAAAACACATCTCCACAGATTGGCTATTGGGTGGTAATTATTTCGATGTAGTATTCTCAGTTTGGCTTGAAACCCAATCTAGTGATACAGCGGTTTCCTCTCAATTCACATTCTATGTGGCAGAATCGGATGACAATTCAGATGATGGCGATGCTGAAATGGTATGCTATGACATGGGTTCACACATGATTTTGTATGATATCGACAATGCTGAAGATTGCGAAGATGGCGACTACATGTGGGTTGAGGCTGACAGTGGTCCAGATGACCATAGCGACGATGACCATGGTGACGACGACGAAATGGATATGGAAGATGACGGTGAAGACCCAGAATCAAGCGATTACACAGATTACTTCAATCCATTAACAGCTACATTCACAGGGTTTGAGAAAACAGAATCTGGAATGACATTCAGCGGATTACTAAATGTCGAGGATGCACCATTCGGTCTTCTAGAAGTCTACACGCTAGATGATTTCACAGTAACTGGATTCGCTTTGATGGATGTTCAAAACTCCGCAAATTGGGCTAAGTTTATGCTGATTTACGATGGAAGCACTTCAGTAGATCAGACTCTTGCTCTAGATGCATTACCATTCGTGCTTGTCGATTTTGATATGTCTGACGATGAAAGCGATGAAGAAGAAGACTTGGTAGATAATGACAATGATGGATACGATGAAACTGAAGACTGCGACGACAATAACTGGATGATTTACCCTGATAACCCTGAAGAAGAGATTGATGGTTTAGACAATGATTGTGACGGTTTAGTCGACTATGAAGATGACAACTGTGGAGAATGCTGGGACGAGCTTTGGTTTGCATTTAGTGAACTTTCTGCCGACACCGAGTACAACACATCATTAGACCAGATACTCGAATACCAGTCTACCTACTGGAGGGCAACAATTCCTGACGCTGATTCACAAACGCCGTTCGGCATTGCATTCAGTGAAATGTCAGCAGAAGACATTGAACTAATATTCAAAGAAGTAGATACGGATGACTCTTCAACACTGGATGGAGATGAGATGGCAGAGTTCCATACCCAAATCCAAGACCAAATTTGGGACGAGTACAATGCTGAAAGTGATGGTCATGACGACCATGATGATCACGATGACCACGATGGTAACGAGGAAGGCGATGAAGAGATTGCAATGTACATGTGTGTTAACTTCGTAGACGAATCAGTTTTGGATTCTACTACAAACTTTTCATCAGTGTTTAACAACTCTAACTTAGATTACTCATTGTGTGACACTTCTGCAGAAGATGTGAACTACACATTTGAGAACTCTAGTATGACTCTCCCAAAAACCTTGGTGTATGAAATGTGCTGGGAAGAAAATAACAGTACAATGTGTGATTATGGAACATTAGATGCCGTAAATGGTGTAGAATTGTTTGACACATACACAATGGAAGCCGATGAAAGCGCGGATGATTGTGATGGAGAATACGATAACGAGAGCAACTTGTGTACTGAATGGATAGGTAACATCACAGATAGTGATGCAAATGGATTCACAATTTCTGACGGAGAAGAAGAAATTATTCTGTTTTATCAATATGACTTACCACTCAGCAGTGGAATTCTAATCATCGTAGATGAAGGCGACGACGATGATTATGATGGTGACGGCGACTGGTCCTTCGATAGAGAACTACAAGATTGCGACTCTGATAACAACACAATGGTATCCTATGGTGAGTTAGAGGCTTGTATCGACGAAGATCTTGCTAATGATGGATATGGACACATGAGTGCTTCAGACGTCCATGCTTATGATGAATTCAACATGAGCGATATGGACAACGACAGTATGTTGAATGAATCCGAATTTGCTTACCTAAACTCAATGCTTTCCCACAATGATGATGATCCTAACTATCAAGAGATGTTCAGCATGATGGACTCCGACGAGGACGGTGAAGTAACATTTAGCGAATGGCAAGACATGAACAATCAAAGTGATGAGCCAATGCCTCAAGACGAACTGGATAGATTTGCATTAATCATAAACTTCTTCGATGAAGACAACAGTGGCGGATTGGATTTCTCTGAATTCGAAAACATGATGTTCACCCTAGACAGCGATGATGGAAATATGGAAGAATACCCAGAATTAATGTTCGCAATGATTGATTCAAACAGTGACGGAGAGGTTACTCTAGACGAATGGGTTGCTTCATCTAACAATTCAGATGAGGAGCCAATGACTCAAGAGGATATAGATGGCTTGAGCAATATGATGGATATGTTCGATGAAGATGACAGTATGGGATTAAACTATTCTGAATTCGAGGCAATGATGGAAACAATGGACAATGGCGATATGGAAGACAATCCAGAATTCTTGTTCGCTATGATCGATGCCAACGATGATGGTGAAGTAACAGCATCAGAGTGGGCAGACGCATCTAACCAATCTGAAGATGAAGAACCAATGTCTGACGAAGACTTTGAGATGTTCTCTGCAATGATAAACAGCTTTGACAGTGATTCCAGTGGCGGTCTCGACTTTGAAGAGTTCACCAAAATGATGGATGAAATGGATGGTGAAGGAGATGACATGCAGGAGATGAAGATGTTGATGGTCATGGGACTCGACAACCTCGGTGGAGATCTAGACGACTACAGTTTGGTATTGTCTCAATGTGACCAATTACAACACCCTTCAGGATTCTTTATGCAAAACGAGAATTGTGGAGATGATGTATATTCAGTGAAACTTTCTTCGATTGCTTTATCTGAGCAAGAAGCAATGTTTTCCACACAATCTATCATTTTCATGGATATGGATGAAAGTGGTACTTTGACCACTGGGGACATGTTCATGATTGATACTTCTTCACTTGATGTAGACGGCGACTGGAATGCAGCACGCCTGCATTCTGAAGAAGCAGATGCTTATTCTGATGAGAATCCAATGGCTATGCCTGGATTCACAGGAATACTTGCAACAATCGGTCTATTAGGCGCTGCACTAATCCGCAGAGACTGAAATAATAGATTGTAGATACAATCTTGATTCACCCCTCCATTGGTTGGAGGGGTGGATTGAGAGGTTGTTGATATAGTGCGACTGCAAGAACATTCTATGAGCCAGAGAGTCGCACATGTCGATTCTATTAGGGCCGTTGCAGTTCTCCTAATGGTGATGGTTCATTCCGCAGCAACATGGGGCCCTAGTTCTAACACTCAGTCTTCAGCATTAGTATACCTCGTATCAGGACTTGGAGGACTAGCCGCTCCTTTATTCGTCACAATATTCGGATGGGGCTGTTTTCATTCAACAGCTACGGCGAATCAGCGATACATCCGGGCAGCATTTCTAATGCTTGCACAGATAGTTGTGAATATATCTGCACCTCATTTATTCGATCCACTAACTCCAGGTGTCCTGACATTATTCGCAATATTGACCTTGATTCAGCCCCTATGGGTCAAGCCATTTCGAATTGACTCTGACAAGGGTAACTCAATATTGTGGGTTTGGATATTAACCATACTGGCTTCAGTATTCCTTTTGTCTAATTTACAAGGCTCCAGTCAATGGAGTGATAGAGTAGAGGTTTCATCATTCATAGTATTGTTGAAACATCTAATTCTTACAGGAACTTATCCACTATTCCCTTGGATTATTTTTGCTGGATTCGGCTCTTGGATTGCTAGTAAACAAGAAGATGAACGTACTTTCCCTATCGACAAAAAGAGTATTTTATCCATTATTGCAGGATTGCTGTTCTGTGTTTCAACACTAATTTATTCGCAACAGAATGGGTTAGAATGGGCATCACCATCTGGCGATTCTATACTCACCTTTTTCCCATCAAACGCCCCATTCCTAATCGCTGCTCTCACCGGTGTTTCCTTGCTATGGATTTTAATTCAAGTAACAAATCCAGGTATCGTTAATCCGTTGGGGAAAATTTCACTAAGTGTTTATCTTATTCACTTCATACCAATTGGACTATTCTACAATATTGATGATACTAATGATTGGAGCCTTTCAATCTCAATGGTGGTTGTCCTGGCTTACACATTACTATGGATTCCAATTTCTCACCTGTGGCAAAAGTACGCACCAAAGGCGAACTTTGAACACCTCTTACGTGTATTATCTAAGAGAATGTAATTTTTAATTTCTCAAATTGAGTAATTCCTGAGGAACTCTGTAAGTATACTTAGATTCTAAGCCATACACATTGATCGAATGTGTTACTCTGTCAAAATCAACAGTCAAAGCCTTACCTTCTAATCCATGTAGAGGCATCGATGCAGCAAAAGTTCCCTTTTTCGATATTGAAAAACCAGTAGCAACATTTTCTTTGAAAGACTTGAATTGGATGAAATCATCGTTTTCAATAACATGCCCCAAGTCAATGAAAAAAGATTTGAATTCCCTACAAAGAGAACTCCATTCACTGATTTCTACAGTAATCATGTAATCAACTATTCTTAGCTTTCTTTCCAGTTTCCATGGAAATTCTCTGCATTGTCGACTCTGACGAATACGTCAAGAGCAGCCCACACAAGACTGTTGAATCCGCTAGCCATTCCATCTGGACCACCTGCTTTAGCCGTCATGAACTCAAAGGTGTCAGAAGGAGAATGCCATTCCTGCCAGAATGAAATATCTCCTCCAGGGCTAAAGAAATTGAAAGTTGGATAACCTGCCTGGAAGAAAGAGCAATGGTCAGAAGCACAAGACTCTGCAATCTGCCAGTAAATCGGATTTCCTTCAGTTGGCTCGTATGCCAAATCTTCTTCGATAGTCGTCCCAACCCAATCATGCATTCTCTCCATATTTTCTTGGCTTGCTCCAGCGACACTGATAGACCAGTCATACTTCGTTGGTTCGAAAATCTCTCCTGCTGGACCGATTACAGGTTCAGTGAGTGGAACGATTGGATAATTTAACGCAACCATATCGAAGTTCATGTATGCTCGAACTGAGACATTCTCTGGTAGATTCGCTACGTATGCTCTTGTTCCCAACAGGCCTTCTTCTTCACATGCCCACAGTCCAGCAACAACTGTGTGGTCAAATTCCATTTGTGCTAATGCCTGAGCCATCTCCAAGGATACTGTGGAACCTGAGGTATCATCATTTGCACCTTCATTGGTTCCTCCTCCTGGCGGTGTGAACATGTATGCAATATCGAAATGACCGCCAATTACAATGTATTCATCAGGGTTTACTCTGCCCCAGTTGTAGCCTACAATATTCAATTGATCTGGGTCATCAGGATATCGGGTTATCTCCACGTGGTCAAAACCCATCTCCCACATCTTATCTTCCATAGCTTCGGCTGCATTCTCGTATGCTGCGCCACCTTCGTGTATGGATGCTGATGCACACCATCGATTGTTATACTGTGAAGTCAACATATCTGCAGTTTCATATGCTCTACGGCCATCTACTAGCATCATTTCAACACTGTCTTCTAAGATTAATGTTGTATTCCAAGTTTCTTCGCCTGCTGTAAATGTCAGAACAATATCTGTTCTTTCTGAATCCAAAACTAAGAAATCAAGTGTTTTCTGAGAAGCAGGGAATGTCATCTCTTGTGCATCCCTAAGAACTCCAAAAGAGTCCATAAAAAATAATCCTGCTGAACGGTTCACTGTCCAATCTACAGTTGAGTCTACTTCAATAGACATGTACTGCCCCCGAGTCGCGCTAGAAACATCATCCACTGTGATTTCAGGAATTACAGATTCTTCTTCTAAATCTTCACCAAAACATCCACTAAATGATGCGAGGAAGAATGTCAAAATTATGAAGACTGCATTACGCATTTAATCACCACTGACAAGGTTCGAGATGGTCTTTACCACCCATCAATGGCACTAAGCATTCAGGAACTTTAACTCTGCCATCTTCAAGTTGATTTTGTTCCATTATTGCGACCAATGCGCGACTAGTTGCAACAGCTGTGGAGTTGAGTGTGTGTACTGCAGCATTACCTTCACTTGTTCTGTAGCGCATTCGTAGGCGATTTGCTTGGTAATCGGTGCAATTGGAGCATGAAACGATTTCTTTGTATGCATTAGCACCTGGAAGCCATGCTTCTAGGTCATACTTTCTTGCAGCGACAGTTCCCATGTCTCCTGTGCAGATATTGACTACCTCGTAATGTAAATCTAAAGCGTTCCAAAGGTCAAGACAATTCTTCAATAATTCTTCATGATGATCCCATGAATCATCAGGGTGAGTAATTACTACTTGTTCGATCTTAGTAAATTGATGAACTCTCCATATTCCTCTATCAGAAAGACCGTGTGCTCCTACTTCTCTTCGGAAACAAGGGCTTACTCCGACCATTTTGATAGGTAGAAGACTAGGCTCTAGGACTTCATCCATGTACATTGATGTCAGCGGATGTTCGCTAGTAGCAATCATGTACAATGGGTCGGGAGTAATACCGTACATCACAGTTTCAAAATCCGACAAATCTGTAACTCCTTCGTAGGCATCCCTATTCATCATCACAGGAGGTTGAACAAGAGTGAAACCTCTGTCAATAAGGAAATCTACAGCATATGTTTGGAGTGCTAACTCTAATCTTGCAAGGTCTCCTTTTAGGAAGAAGAACCGACTTCCTGCAATTTTAGCAGCTCTTTCTAAATCGACCCATTTATTCATTTCAATTAATTCGTTATGAGTTCGTGGTTCAAAATTGAAATCTGGTTTTTGTCCATGAAGTGAATGCTGAGTATTTCCACCTTCATCATCCCCCACTGGGACTTCATCATGCAATAGATTTGGAATACGCATTCTAATTATATCTCGTTCTTCAAGAAGAGAATTGGCTTTCTCATCAAGAGCGGCAATACGGTCTCCTAGGTCCTTGACTTGAGCCATTATCTTGTTTGCAGAATCCATATCTCCACTCTTTTTGGCATCAGCGATACCTCTGGCGGCTTGGTTACGCTCTCTTCTTCCATCTTCCATGTCTTTGAGTGCATTTCTCCACAGTTGGTCTAATTCGATGACTTTGTCAATACGCTCGTGAGTGATACCGCGTTTGTCATGATCAGCACGGATTTTATCCGCATCATTTCGAAACAATTCCATACTCAGCATAGTAATCAACTCACAACGAAATACCAAACGAAAATGCAGCACTACCCACGAAAATCAATCCGCCAATAATGTATCCAAGAATTGCCCCACCATTCAGCAATGGCACTCCTGCTTGAGGCCGACCAGATGCTACATATCCCATTAGAACGAAGTAGCCGATTAGTCCACCAATGAGGGCCGACATACCAACTGCTAATCCATCTGTAGAGATTGAGTTAACACAAGAAACCACTAGCATCCCAGGGAATATGACGTCTCCAAGACCCATGAACATGGCTTCCTTTGGCTTCTTTCGCTTCTTCATTTTAGCTGGAGGCGAAGTAGGACTGACTTTAGTTTCAGAACTTTCAGGAGGACGAATACTGTCCTTCTCATCAAGCATAGAGTAACCACTCTCTTGTGGTGCAACCAATAAAATTGGCAAATTCAATCCAATCATAGTATCTGCAAGATCAAGCATGTGCTTCGAACGGTATACTGCCCAAGCATCGTAAATGGCAGCTAGTATCATGAATATGACAATCAAGGTTGGAACAAATGTCACGCCTAGCATAACGATGACGCCCGCTCCCACTAATACTCCTACCGTGTTGACGACATACCATTCAGGTCGAACAATCAATGCTATCATCAAGATGATAGCGAGACCAATTCCTAAGAAGAATGCAGTATTGTCCCATTGTATTCCGTAGGAATTGTACATCGTATCTTCATCAAATACTCCAGTTACTACCACCATTGAATAGTTATCATGAGCCCATTGCGCTTCTTCTAATCCACCAACACTAATCGCTTGGATTTCAAAATCATTAGCCGTCAATCTACTGTCATTTTCAAGAACAATATCGAATGTTGCATATTCGATAAGCGAAGAATAGAACAGGCCATGAATGCCATCAGCATCTGCAATCCATAATTCATTTCCATTCTCCCCATCAAGGTCAAAACTTTCAATTACGCTTATTGGACCTTCGAATAAATCATCTCCAAGGAACCTATCTTCTTCTTCGAATGTTCCGAAAGGATCCTCGATTTCCTCGTCGATTATCCAGCTCTTAATCAAGCCATCAGAATGGCCTAACATGACCAATTGCTCATCATCATCCCAAGGGCTCGGAACAATGTTGTATGCGGTTACAGGGTTGCCGACTTCAGTTTCGTATAACCACTCCACAGTGCATTCGTCAATCCAACCAGGAGGAGTGACTGGTCCTTCAGTATAAGAATCTGAAAATTGTTCAAGTTTAATCATTGTCGCACCCTTTGGTGTAGCAATAATCATGCTGTCGTCATCATACTGGCTAGCATGCAGGAATCTTTCATTCATCTGCAATTGAGGGTATGACCACTTTGCTTGACCTACTGTTATGTTCGTTTCATGGAATGTGTTCCTTCGAACTAATTCGTTTCCTCCAGTAGTTATGTACAATGCTCCTTTGGCCTGTTCAAAATCACCTTCAGGGTTTTCAACAATCTCCATTGCAGCAATACAACCATCAATATCCTGAAGCGGTCTTACATCCTCGAGAGTACCATTCCAATTTTGGTCGTCAAAACAAGCATATCGGTTTAGAAGTTCTCCGGTACTCTTCTCAAACGACCAGATCCAAGCTCCATTCGTTGCAGTATACGAGTGGTCTCCTTCAACAACATTGATTATCGGTTCTCCAGGGAACGATTTGATCTCAAATGACCAATCTAATGACGTATCAGCAGCCCTTTTTGATATCACAAATGTATGGTTAGAATAATTGTCAGTCCAGTTTACAATTTGAGTGATAATCGTACCATCGCCATTCATCGAGACCATTTCCTCCTCGATTTCCTGGGAATCAGTGAACACAAACGGCTCAGTATCTACTTCCGGTACCAACAATATGTGAGCACCAGGTACTGTGGTGTAACACAGGGCTAAGAAAAGAACAAACATCAATCCGTATTTGATAATGTGTTGCATGTGCTTCTTTGCTAGCCAGAGTATTACGAATGTGAAAGCAAAAATTGATGCTAGTTGCAGCCCCACCCATCTTGCTTGAGTAGAGCCTGATTCTCCAAATGCTTGTAATCCAGCAGAGTCGAACCAAGGCTGTAACCAAACTCCCATCAGTATTGTAATGATGAACATGAAGGCCATTCCAAGCATTCCTGGTGCCTGCTCAATCATCTTATTGAGCAACCTGTCTTCTTTGGCCAATTCGCGCTCGACGCGCTTGATATTGTCCTCTGATGCAGCCTCTGCCATGCTTGTACCGAGTATGAGGGTGGTTTTCTAACCATTGGGTGGTCTGGCCCCTACGGGGCCAATGGGGACGGAAGGTGTGAGGGCGTGGCTTAAAGCCGCAAAATCAAGAGGTATGTCTCTTGGTCTTTCTCGTGTAAACGAAGCACTGGAAGCCCTCGGCCGGCCAGACAAAAAGATGGATTGCCTCCATGTTGCAGGCTCGAATGGGAAAGGAAGTGCTTGTGCACAACTGGTCGCTGGATTAGTTCGAGCAGGGTATAGGGTTGGACTGTTTTCTTCTCCTCATCTTGTACGTATTGAAGAACGGGTTAGAGTAGATGGGAAATCCGTGTCTGAAGATGAATTTGATAATGCGCTTTCCAAAATAAAAGATTTAGAAATCGATCTTACCTTTTTTGAGATAACATATCTCACATCTCTGGTTGCTTGTAGGCAAGCTGGTGTTTCAATAATGGTTCTAGAGACAGGACTTGGAGGGAGGTTAGACGCCACTCGTTCAGCAGAAGTAGTCGGATGTTTGGTCACTTCAGTCAGTCTTGAGCATAGTGACATTCTAGGGGATACGATTGAGAAGGTTGCAAGAGAAAAGGCAGCAATATGGAGGCCTGGTGTGCCGATGTTGATTCGTGATCCCTGTTCAGCAAGTGTTAGGAATGCTATGCGGGATGAAGCCATAAGCGCCAGGTTCTATCTCCCCGAACCATCAAATTTCATGGAAGAAGCGGCAGATTTAGCCGAGATGTTGTGCGCAATGGTTGGGTATTCATTCGTTCGTAGACCTATCACCTGGCCTGCAAGGATGCAATACATCGAAGGAGAGCCGAATTTATTGTTAGAAGCAGCACACAACCCAAGCGGCATGGAAAGGGCAATTCCAGAAATAGCAGCTATACTTCCAGAAAAATGGTCCCTGCTTTTGGGGACTTCTCCGCAGCAAGATATGACTGAATTTTTGCGCCCCTTGTATGCACTAGTATCGACACACCCTCCTGTTGAGATGATAACTACCGAACCCAAAGAAGGACGTTATCCAGGGGTCAAAAACCCAATAGACGGGATTACACACATTGAAAACCCAGAAAAAGCGATTCAATCATTCAAGCACCCTACGGAACTTATCTTGGTCACAGGGTCCCTGTATTTGTGCGGAAATATTCTTTCATATCTTGGTCTCGATGCCGACATAGTTTGATGAAGTATGTTCTTCTGGATTCATTGTTGAGGCTTCATGAGTGAAAAATGGGATATCCGATTTGTCGAACTTGCAAAGCATATCTCTCAATGGAGTAAAGACCCCTCAACTAAGGTTGGCTGCGTGGTCGTTGGTGAAGACCGCGAAATCCGCTCCACCGGGTTCAACGGATTCCCTAGAGGGATTAGCGATGATACTGAAAGGTTGGTTAACCGTGAAATGAAATACCCGTTAATCTGTCACGCAGAAGAAAATGCGATAATGCATGCTGCCAGAATCGGAGTTTCCCTCAAAGGTAGTACTGCATATGTTACTTGGCCCCCTTGTTCTAGATGTGCGAGATCGCTTATTCAAGCAGGAATAAAAGAAGTAGTATATTCTAATCAAGAGGAGATTCCAGAAAGATGGGTCGAAGATTTTACAATTTCATGTGAAATGTTGACTGAGGCTGGAGTAATCATCCGCTCTGTCGATTGACAACTAGCCGAACTTATTGAGGGCCCGTAGGACCGGTGTTTTCAAGTCATTGTTTCACCCGTTATCAGCCATGCGAGCCGCCTTTGCGTTGGTCATTATCGGCTTGCTGGCATTTTCAGGCTGTACTTATGAGCCATCAGGCCCCCCGCCCGGGAAGGAAGTAGAAGCCGAAGCCGAACCAATTCTCGGCTGTACTGATTCAGATGCAAATAATTACGATAAAGAAGCAGATGAAGATGATGGCTCTTGTGAGTATGATGAACCAGAACCAGAACCTGTTCTAGGGTGCACCGATTCCGATGCAGAAAACTTCAATCCAGATGCAACAGAGGATGATGGCAGTTGCAAGTATCTCGAAACAATACCTTGCAACGGCCTAGTAATTTTATGTCACAGAACATATGATCAAGTGACTTTCCCTGAAACACATAACGCGTTTTCAACGCATGAAGATAACATCTACTACCCTGCAAGTAATCATCGCACAGGATTTCAAGCACAATGGAATGCAGGTATGAGGGCATTTATGCTCGATACTCATTATTTGACAACTGCCGACCAAAGTTTGTCCAATGTACGATTTTGTCATGGAGATTCAGATAGAGGGTTCAGTCCATGCACATATGGGGCCGTTGATCCATGGAATTGGTTGAATGCTTTGGAATCTGAAATGAATAGCGAGGACAGAGATGTAGTTACTCTTCTGATTGAAAACTATGTTGAACCGGACCACCTAAAGGAAATTTTTGATGATGTAGGACTATCAGATTCGATGTACATTCATCAAATGAACGAGGAATGGCCAACACTAATTGAACTAATTAATATGGATAAAAGATTGGTCGTATTTTGGGAACAATCCAGTGATTCTTCACATCCATATTTCCATGATTTCTTAACGCACAGTTGGACTACAAATTATGCAGATTCAGAAACATCATCGATGGATTGCGAACCTCTTCGAGGAGATTCTAATCAACCCGCTTTCCATATGAATAACTGGTTGAAAAATCAAGCAGGATTGTCTGACCCAACAAGAGCAGGCGAAGCAAACGATGTGGACTTCATGGTTGATAGGGCGTTAGAATGTATCGAAACTCACGGTAAAAGGCCGACATTCATTGCTGTTGATTGGTGGGAAGAAGGAGACGTAGTTGAAGCTGCAAAAAGAGTTAATTTGCTAGAATTAGATTCTGACTAACCCCAGAACCTTCTAGTTCTAGCATACTCAATTTCTGCAACATGGATTGCTTCAAGCAAACCATCTATGTCACCGCGCTGAACTTTGCGCATCAGCCTTTGACAAGTTGCTTCACCTATTCCTCTGCCCATCAAGGCTAGGATTGCATCCAATCCTCTATTCGCCACAGCCTGAGCATTTTTCATCATACGTTCACGGATTTTTTCGTCATCGGATTTTACCCAATCAACCAATTGTTTCTCCAGTCCTTCACGCA
>Ga0315331_10001890_pt1 | contig 15836 bp, 14 predicted proteins | sample M160m34915metaG_FD_203456 | JGI IMG/M metagenome (GOLD analysis project Ga0315331, IMG submission 203456) | Ammonia-oxidizing marine archaeal communities from Monterey Bay, California, United States - M1 60m 34915 | ecosystem: Environmental > Aquatic > Marine > Intertidal zone | place: USA...
ATAAAACAGTATCTGGCAGAGGCCGGTGCAGTCGCCGCGACATTCCGCGACGGCTGAGAGATTAAGCGACAAGGAGAGAGTAAAAATGGCATTGACCATGGTGAAGCCCGACGAAATGGAAAGTCAGGTCGGCACAAAACTGCCGCCGGGCGAGTGGTTTGAGGTGGATCAGGAGCGAATCAACACCTTCGCCGACTGCACCGAGGACCATCAGTTTATTCATATCGATGAAGCCGCCGCCGCACAGACGCCTTTTGGTGGAACCATTGCCCATGGCTTTCTCACTTTGTCTCTGATGACCAAGCTCTGCGCAGAAAACGGCGTTTACCCCGAAGGTATCGTTATGGGTGTCAATTACGGTTTGGACAAAGTCCGCTTTCTCAATCCGGTGCGTGCCGGCAAGCGAGTGCGTGCCTGCTGCGAAATCCTTTCGGTGGATCGAAAGGATGCGAATCGCTTTTTGGTGAAGCAGGCGGTCACGGTAGAGATTGAGGGTGAAGAGACTCCCGCAATCTATGCTGAGTGGCTCGGCATGTCGATCATTGGTTAAGAGCTGGGGAGACAGAACATGACAATTCGTTATGACGGCAAAGTGGCGGTGGTAACTGGCGCTGGTGGGGGCCTTGGCCGCAGCCACGCGATTGAGCTTGCCAAGCGCGGCGCCAAGGTAGTGGTGAATGATCTCGGTGGCTCAGTCTCGGGTGAGGGTGCCAATTCTCAGGCGTCGCTGGATGTGGTGGCAGAGATTGAAGCGCTGGGAGGCGAGGCGATGGCGCACGGTGCCAATGTCGCGGATCTCGGGCAGGTACAGGATATGGTGGCAAAGACCATGGAGCGCTGGGGCCGTCTGGATATCCTTGTGAACAACGCGGGTATTCTGCGTGATAAGAGCTTTTCTAAAGGCTCGGTTGAAGATTTTCGCTTGGTGGCAGATGTGCACCTGATGGGAACGGTTCACTGCACCAAGTCGTGCTGGGAGATTATGAAAGAGCAGGAGTATGGCCGCATTGTGGTGACCTCTTCCTCGAGTGGGCTGTACGGCAATTTCGGACAGACTAATTATGGGGCCGCTAAGATGGGTGTCATTGGCATGATGAATACCCTCGCTCAGGAAGGCGCAAAATATAACGTCAAGATCAACGCGCTGGCGCCCACCGCCGGCACGAGAATGACCGAGGGCCTCATTGATGAGAAAGCGTTTGCGCTGCTCACGCCAGAAACGGTGACCCCTGCCGTTTTGTATCTTGTATCCGAGGATGCCCCGACGCGCACGATTCTTGCGGCGGGCGCAGGCGCCTACGCGGTGGCAAAAATTGTCGAAACCGAGGGCATGTGGCTGCCGGAGGCAGAGCAGACCCCCGAAGGTATTGCGGCTCACTGGGGTCAGATTTCTGAGGGCGGTGAACGCGCTTTGCAGGCAGGCTTCGAGCAGAGCATCAAGATGGTCGGCCAGGCGGCAAAAGGTTTGGGCCTCGATTTGAGCTGATGCCCCCTTTTCAAAGTGGGGACAGTGGATGCGGCTTACGGCAGGCCGGCAGATTGACTGAAAATAAGTGATTGACTGATACAAGGACAAAAGCATGAGAGAAGCAGTGATTGTTTCAACCGCGCGCACCCCGATCGGCAAGGCCTATCGTGGGGGCTTTAATAATTTGGCCTCGCCGACATTGGCGAGCCATGCCATTGCTGCAGCGGTCGCCCGTGCCGGCGTAGACCCGGATCGGATAGAAGATTGCATTATGGGCTCTGCTCTGACCCAAGGAAGTCAGGGCGGCAATATCGGGCGTACCGCGGCCTTGCGGGCAGGTTTGCCAGTCAGCGTGTCGGGAATGACCATCGATCGCCAGTGCTCGTCGGGCATGATGGCAGTGGCGACCGCAGCCAAGCAGGTACTCCATGACGGTATGGAAGTCGCCATCGGAGGCGGCGTGGACTCCATCTCGCTGGTACAAAACGAGCACATGAACCTCCACCGCGCGGCCGATGAAGAACTATTGGCCATGCACAAGGACGTTTACATGCCTATGTTACAGACCGCCGAAGTGGTGGCAGCACGATATGGCATCAGCCGCGACGTCATGGATGAATACGGATTGCAGTCTCAGCAGCGCGCCGCAGCGGCTTATGAAGCGGGTAGGTTTGACGATGAGCTGGTGCCGGTGACGTGTGAACGGATCGTCTACAACAAGGAAACGGGCGAGCAGTCCACTGCCGAAGCAACCGTCAGTGCAGATGAGGGCGTTCGCGCGTCGACGCTAGAGGGGGTTCAAGGGCTCCGGACCGTCATTGAGGGCGGTACGATTACGGCGGGTAATGCCTCGCAACTGTCCGATGGTGCATCGGCGCAGGTCGTGATGGAGTCAGCGACGGCAGAGAAGCTGGGTCTGAATCCGCTGGGTGCCTACCGAGGTATTGCGGTTGCCGGCTGTGAACCCGACGAGATGGGTATTGGCCCGGTTTTTGCGATTCCCAAGCTGTTGAAGCAGCATGGCTTGACTGTTGATGACATCGGTCTGTGGGAGCTTAACGAGGCTTTCGCTGTGCAGGTGTTGCATTGCCGCGACACGTTGGGCATCGACAATGATAAATTGAATGTTGATGGCGGCGCGATCGCAGTCGGCCACCCTTACGGTATGAGTGGCTCCCGCCTCCTGGGGCATGCCTTGATTGAGGGCAAGCGCCGCGGTGCTAAATACGTTGTGGTCACCATGTGTGTCGGCGGCGGTATGGGTGCTGCCGGCCTATTTGAGGTCTTCTAAGGTGAAAGCACTCGTCTGTCGTGAGCATGGTTTGCCCGATCGCTTGGAGCTCGTGAGTGACTGGGCGTCTCCAGAGCTGGCCGAGAATGAAGTTCGTATCCGGGTCAAGGCCGCGGGACTTAACTTTCCCGACGTATTGATCATTCAGGGTAAGTACCAGATGCAGCCCGAATTGCCCTTTATTCCCGGCGGTGAGTGCGCAGGCGTGGTAGAAGAAGTGGGCGACGCCGTGACACGCTGGAAAGTGGGTGATGAAGTCATCCACAGCGGCGGATCCGGCGGCTTCTGCGAGGAGGTCGTGGCCAACGAGCTGGCTGTGCTACCGAAGCCTCCCGCGCTGTCTTTTGAAGCGGCGGCCGGCATCACGATCACCTATCTCACCTCCTACCATGCGCTGGTGCAGCGGGCGAACATTCAGCCCGGCGAGACCTTGCTGGTACTCGGTGCCGCGGGTGGGGTAGGCAGCACAGCGGTGGAGCTTGGCAAGGCGCTGGGCGCTACGGTCATTGCCGCAGCGAGTAGCGACGACAAGCTGGCGCTCTGTACCCAACTGGGTGCCGACCACATCATCAATTACAGCACTGAGTCGCTGAAGGATCGTGTCAAGGAACTCACGGGTGGCAAGGGCGTGGATGTTGTGTATGACCCGGTAGGGGGCGATTTCAGTGAGCCCGCGGTGAGATCGATGGGCTGGAATGGTCGTTACCTTGTGATTGGTTTTGCTTCAGGCCCGATTCCCAGTATTCCGCTTAACCTGACGTTGCTGAAGGGTTGCGCGATTGTGGGCGTTTTCTGGGGTCGCTTCACCATGGAGGAACCCGCTGTGCATCAAGCAAATATCGAGACGCTGTGGCAGTGGTTCGAAGAGGGCAAGATCAAGCCGGTGATCACCGATCTTTTCCCGATTGAAGAGTACGAGGCCGCCTACGGTGCAATGATGGAGCGCCGCGCCAAGGGCAAGGTGATTCTCACATTCTGATATGACCGGCTATCGGTTCAATACCGCTCCAGAGCTGCGCGTCGGCTTAGGCACTGCGCTTGAAGTGGGGACGTATTGCGCCCAGCTGGGCATCAAGCGACCGCTGCTGGTAACAGACCCAGGCTTGCTGGCGGTGGGTTTGGTAACCCCCGTGCAGGAAGCCATGGCGGTGACTTGCGAGCATGTGGCCCTCTTTTCCGAGGTGACCGCTGACCCTGCCGAGTCGGTGGTATTGGACGCGCTGGCGCTGCTGCAGGCGGGCGAGGCAGATGGGGTAGTCGGCCTCGGCGGCGGCAGTTCAATGGATGTTGCCAAAGCGATTGCTGTGCTGGCGGCGGGCAGCCAAACGCTGGCAGAGGCCTATGGTGTAGACAAGGTTGTCGGGGGTCGGTTGCCACTTATTCTGATTCCCACTACCGCGGGCACTGGATCCGAGGTGACGCCGGTGGCGGTCATCACCACCGGCGAAACCACCAAGGCGGGCATCAGCTCGCCTGTCTTGTTACCCGATATCGCGGTGCTCGATGCCGAACTCACACTGGGTCTGCCGACTCACGTCACGGCCATGACCGGTATCGACGCCATGGTGCACGCGATTGAGGCCTATACCTCTAAAATTAAAAAGAACCCGGTGTCTGACATGCTCGCGAGGCAGGCGCTGACACTGTTGAGTGCCAATCAACGCCGCGTGCTATCTCATCCCGACGATGTCGCGGCGAGAGAGGCGATGTTGTTGGGTGCCACGCTGGCAGGCCAGGCCTTTGCCAATGCGCCGGTTGCCGCGGTGCACGCGCTGGCCTACCCCTTGGGCGGGCACTACCACATGCCCCATGGACTCAGTAACGCGCTCATGCTGCCCGCGGTGTTGCGCTTTAACGCGCCGGCCGCCGAGGCGCTCTATCTGGAGCTGGCGAAGCTGCTACCTGAGCCAGTTGCGCCCGGCGTCGAGGGTTTCGTGAGTTGGTTTGAGGATCTCATTGCCGATGCTGCACTGCCGACAACGCTGTCGGCGGCTGATGTGCCGGAGCGCGATCTGCCGATGCTGGCCGCTGACGCCATGCTGCAACAGCGCCTGTTGGTAAACAATCCGGTCGAGGTCGATGAAGCCGCCGCGTTGGCGCTGTATACCGCTGCCTGGAGTGGCTCGGCATGAGCGATCGTGCGACGCCCTCCGCTCGGTCGGACTATCCGATATTTTATTCACTCGAATCCCGTTGGGCGGATAACGACATCTATGGCCACATTAACAATGTCGCTTACTACGCCTATTTTGATTCGGTGGTGAATCGGTTCCTCATTGAGGAGGGTGGTCTGCGCCCGGGCGTCGACACCGTCGTGGGCTACGTCGTGCATTCGAGCGCTGACTATTTCTCCCCTGCCAGTTATCCCGCGACGCTAACCCTGGGGCTCAAAGTACTCCGCATTGGCGAGAAGTCGATACGCTGGGAAGTCGGCGTGTTTGCATCAGATGCAAAGCAAAGTTGCGTCACCGGCACGTTTACCCACGCCTTTGTCGATCGGGAATCAGGCCGTTCAGCGCCCGTTCCCGAGGGAATACGACGCGCACTCGAGTCATTGCCTGCGACCAACTGACTCAGCCTTAGGGTGACTGGAGCGAGGTGCCCAGGATCCCCACAAGCTCAAGTCTGTGATAGGGCGGGATCTTTGCGGGACCTCAGCGTCATCGCGAAGACGATAAGCAGAATCAGCACCGCGCCCCAGCCCGCCGCGGGCTGATAGTACTGGTAGAGAAAGCCGCCGCTAATAGGGCCCAGAACAAATCCCGCGGCGGGGCAGGCACTCACCAGCCCTGACACGCTTCCTTGCTCTTCAGCCCCCACGGCAAGAGACGCACCGGCGGCGACGGCGGGCATTAGCAGCCCAAGGCCCGCGCCGATCAGGACCATGCTGGTCAGCACCGCCCCCCAACTGTCCAGTGCGCTGATGATCACGGTGCCGACTAACAACAGGCCGCCCCCCCAGCGCACGAGTTGAATGGCTGGCCCGGCGTAACGCTGTGCGATCACGATTTGCATGAACAGGGAGCTGGCCGCCGACACCATCATCGCCCAGCCCGTGTACTGTGCGGTCTCAATGCCTGAGAGATTCAGAACGTCCTGTAATCGAAAGGCCAGCGTTTGCTGCACCATCGCAAAACCCGTGAAAGCGCCGATCGCAGAGAACAGATAGACCCGCAGGCGGGAGTCAAAATAGCCGAGGCGACGGGGCTGGGTTTGCGTCGCTCGCGGCGTGACGCCTTTCGAGAGTTTCAGGCTGATGATAATCGCGGCCAACCCCGACATGAACGACGCGACGACCAGTGGCGCCAGCAGCCCGAGCCCGGCAACAAGTCCCGCCATCACCGGCCCCATGATCATCCCGATGCTATTGGCACTGGAAAGTCGAGCCAGTGTCTTGATGCGGAACCGTGCCACGGTGTGATCCGCCGCATAGGCGGTGCAGCCCGGGCTGGTGGCCGACATAGTGGCGGCCTGCAGTGAGCGGATGATTAAGGCGATGATGAAAAGGGTGAAGCCGGTGATCACGCCATCCCCCGCGAGCGAGAACAGCACAGCAAAGGCAAGCGAACCAATACAGTAGCCCATGAGTCCGATAAGAATCACAGGCTTGCGACCAATCTTGTCCGAGAAACGTCCCCAAAAAGGCGCGACCAGCGTGAAGACAAGCGCTGATGTCGAAATGATGGCGGTGATGCGAACTTCATCGAGACCCACCGACCGGCCCAGCGGGGGCAGTATGGCAAATACAAAGGCCTGGCCAATAGCTGTTGCGAAAAGGCCTATAAAAAGCAGGAAGAGAGACTGACGATCCAATCGCTCCGTGCCCGCTAGCGAGCCGGTGGCGATGGTGTCAGTCATCGACGACCCTAGCGGTGATCCAGTGGTAGCGGGTGGGGAGAATTTTTGTGAGCTGCAGTATCAACCAGGCATCCCAGCCCACCATAATCCGGCGTTTACCGCGGGCGGTCCCGTTTAGGATGATGTCCGCCGCGCGCTCCGGCGTGGTTTTGGCAAGGCGTCTGAACTGCTGGTCCCGCTCATCGGCATCGGCCATGTTGCCAGCGCCGTCTGTGCGAGCGGATCGCGCGATGTTGGTCTGCACGCCACCGGGATGAACGCTCGACACAAACAGATTCGAGTCCAGGTACTCTGCCTGGAGCGACTCGCTGAAACCGCGGACCGCAAATTTTGCGGCGTTGTATGCGCTTTGTGTCGGAATGCCGACCATGCCGAAAATGGAGGATAAATTGACCAGATGTCCCCGCTCTGACTGAGTAAGCAGCGGCAGAAAGGCTCTGGTGGCATGGACCACTCCCCAGAAGTTGATATCGATCAACCACTCAAAGTTCTCCTCGCTGGAGTCAGCGAACCGCGCGCCGTAACCGACCCCGGCGTTGTTGAACAGCGCATCGACGCTGCCCGTCTCGGCGCTGACGGCCTCCGCCCATGAGAACAGGGCGTCTCGCTGGCCACAGTCCACCACCTGTGACGTGACCCGCGCACGGGAGCCATCCAGTGATGCACAGGTTTCGGCCAGCGTTTCGGGGTTGATGTCAGAAAGCCAGAGGTGACAGCCAGCTGCGTTGAGTCGCTGGCTGAGCGCTCTGCCGATCCCGTCTCCTGCGCCCGATATGACAGCGGTCTTGCCCGCAAAGTAGCGCTCGATCAGTGACATGGGGTTGTTTCCTCAGCGGAGGGGCGCGCAGTGTAACCGACATCGTCTGGGGGTGGGGTGGCTCGCAAAAAATAGACAGGCTAAGTCCTTTGCCGTAGACTGCAATCCCAGCCCGCGCGGGGTTATTTGCGACCCCATCACGCGCTAAACGTCCGCAATTTGCGACCACAGGGTGAATTTGACCCGGCCTACTCGTGCACCCGATTGGCACGTATGGCAACAACGACTGGGAGGTCCGTTTGTCTCAACCCGCTGTCCTCGCACTGGAAGATGGCACGATTTTTCGCGGCCTCTCCATCGGCGCTTCCGGCACAACGGTAGGTGAGGTGGTCTTCAATACCGCGATGACCGGATATCAGGAGATCCTGACGGATCCCTCATACTGCCGACAGATCGTGACCCTGACCTACCCGCACATCGGCAACACCGGCGTCACCAAAGAGGATGAGGAGTCCACCGGGATTCAAGCAGCGGGATTGATTATCCGTGATCTGCCGCTACTGGCTTCGAATTTTCGTTCCGAGCAGAGCCTGAGTGATTACCTGGCTGGCGGTAACACGGTGGCGATTGCCGACATCGATACCCGCAAGCTCACGCGTATCCTCCGCGATGGCGGTGCCCAGAGCGGTTGCATCATGGCGGGCGCAGAGGTGGATGAGACCCAAGCGTTGGAGCAGGCGAGGGCGTTTGCCGGGCTTAAGGGCATGGATCTGGCCAAGGTTGTGACAACTTCGGAGCCTTATGAGTGGACTGAGGGCGCCTGGCAACTGCCCGCCACAGCGCCAGACGCATCGGACCGGCGCGCGCCGGCGTTGTCGGTGGTCGCGTTGGACTTTGGTGTGAAGCGCAACATCCTGCGCATTCTCGTGGATCTCGGTTGCACTGTGACTGTGATGCCCGCCCAGTCGACGATTGACGAGGTCATGGCCCATGCGCCCGACGGCGTGTTCTTTTCCAATGGGCCGGGGGATCCCGAGCCCTGCGAGTACGCGATCACTCTTGCGCGTGAGGTGATGGATCGCAAGGTCCCACTGTTCGGGATTTGCCTTGGGCACCAGATTCTGGCGCTGGCCAGTGGGGCGCGCACTGAGAAGATGAAGTTTGGCCATCACGGCGCCAATCACCCGGTGCAAAACCTCAGCGACAAGACCGTGATGGTGACCAGTCAGAACCATGGCTTCACCGTCTCCGAGCAGGATCTTCCCGACACACTGGAGGTGACCCATCGTTCCCTCTTCGATGGCACGCTTCAGGGGATCGCGCGCAAGGATGTGCCGGCCTACAGCTTCCAAGGTCATCCCGAGGCGAGTCCGGGACCTCACGATGCTGCCAATCTCTTTCAGCCCTTCATCGCGGCGATGGAGCGAACAAAAATGAGTGGGGAGTGCTAGAGCGTGCCGCGTCGATCTGACATCGAGAGCATTCTGATTCTGGGCGCCGGACCCATTGTCATCGGTCAGGCCTGCGAGTTTGATTACTCAGGCGCGCAAGCGTGCAAGGCACTTCGTGAAGAGGGTTACCGGGTCATTCTGGTGAATTCCAATCCCGCCACGATCATGACCGATCCCGCGATGGCGGACGCCACTTATATTGAGCCGGTCGAATGGCAAACCGTCGCCCGGATCATCGAGCGTGAGCGGCCCGATGCCGTATTGCCCACTATGGGCGGACAGACGGCCCTTAACTGTGCGTTAAAGCTGGCCTCAGAGGGAGTGCTGGAGAAGTTCGGGGTCGAGATGATCGGCGCTACGCAAGAGGCCATCGACAAAGCCGAAGATCGCGAGAAGTTTGACGTGGCGATGCGCCGAATTGGCCTGGAGACGCCTCGCGCAGGGCTGGCTCACAGTATGGAAGAGGCTTGGTCGGTGCACGAGGAAATCGGTTTTCCCTGCATTATCAGACCGTCTTTCACCATGGGCGGTTCCGGCGGCGGTATCGCCTATAACCGAGATGAGTTTGAAGAGATCTGCCTGCGGGGCTTGGAGCTCTCGCCGACCAGCGAGCTGTTGATCGACGAGTCGCTGATCGGCTGGAAAGAATACGAGATGGAGGTTGTCCGAGATAAAAATGACAACTGCATTATTGTCTGCGCGATCGAAAATTTTGATGCCATGGGTGTGCACACCGGTGACTCCATCACGGTTGCTCCGGCCCAGACACTGACCGACAAGGAATATCAGATCATGCGTGACGCCTCATTGGCGGTGTTGCGTGAGATCGGTGTCGAGACCGGCGGTTCTAACGTGCAGTTTGGCCAGTGCCCCGATACCGGTCGGCTGGTGGTCATTGAAATGAACCCCAGAGTCTCGCGCTCCTCGGCGCTCGCGTCCAAAGCGACCGGCTTCCCGATCGCTAAAGTGGCGGCGAAGCTGGCAGTTGGCTACTCCCTGAACGAGCTCGAAAACGATATTACGGGTGGCGTGACACCGGCCTCTTTTGAGCCGACGCTCGATTATGTAGTGACCAAAATCCCGCGTTTTGCCTTTGAGAAGTTTGCCACTGCGGATCCCCGATTGACGACGCAAATGAAGTCGGTTGGTGAGGTCATGGCTATCGGCCGAACTTTTCAGGAGTCCCTTCAAAAAGCGCTTCGTGGTCTGGAAGTCGGGTCGGCAGGCTTTGAGCCCCACATGCGGGTGGTGGATGCAGATACCCGCTCTGAATTGGTAGATCGACTGACCAATCCGGGCGCGGATCGTATCTGGTACTTGGCAGACGCTTTCCGATCGGGATTCGAGCTGGAAGAAATTTATGGATACTCGGGCGTAGACCCGTGGTTCCTGACTCAGATTGACGACATCGTGAAATGGGAAGCGCGTCTTCAGGGCGAGAGTTTGGCATCCGTTGACCACGCCTTAATGTGGGGTCTGAAGCGCAGGGGGTTTGCTGACAGACGTATCGCCGACCTGCTGGGTGTGCCCGAATCCGCAGTGAGAGAGCACCGTTGGTCCCTCAATATCAGGCCTGTTTATAAGCGGGTGGACACCTGCGCCGCCGAATTTTCAGCGTCGACTGCCTACATGTACTCGACCTACGAAGAAGAGTGCGAGGCAGCGCCCAGCGACAGCAAGAAAATTCTCGTTCTGGGTGGTGGACCGAACCGGATTGGACAGGGCATCGAGTTTGATTACTGCTGTGTGCACGCGGTGTTGGCGATGCGCGAAGATGGTTACGAGACCATCATGGTCAACTGCAATCCCGAAACGGTCTCAACCGACTACGACACGTCTGACCGGCTCTATTTTGAGCCCGTCACGCTCGAAGATGTGCTCGAGATCGTCGCGTTGGAACAGCCGACAGGAGTGATCGTCCAGTTTGGTGGACAGACACCGCTCAAATTGGCCCGCGCCCTAGAGGCGGCCGGCGTACCCATTATTGGTACCACACCGGACCAGATAGACCGGGCCGAGGACCGGGAGCGTTTTCAACAGATGATCGAGCAGCTGTCTCTGCGGCAGCCCGCGAATACGACAGTGCGCAGTGTCGAACAAGCTGTCTCGGCAGCGTCAGAAATTGGCTACCCCCTTGTCGTTCGTCCTTCCTACGTACTGGGCGGTCGCGCGATGGAAATTGTTTACCGCGAGGAAGACCTGTTGCGTTACATGAATGACGCGGTGCGGGTCTCTGAAGATTCTCCTGTGCTGCTGGATCGGTTTCTGAGCGCCGCGATCGAGGTTGATATCGATGCCGTGAGTGACGGCGAGCAGGTTGTTATTGGCGCGATCATGCAGCATATCGAGCAGGCAGGCGTGCACTCAGGTGACTCGGCCTGTTCCTTGCCTCCCTACAGTCTGCCGGTTGATGTGCAGGAAGCGATGCGCGAGGTAGTGCGAAAAATGGCACTCGAGCTCGGGGTCTGCGGCCTCATGAACGTGCAACTGGCCTGGCAGGATGAAGAGATTTATGTCATTGAGGTAAACCCGAGAGCCTCGCGAACAGTGCCGTTTGTTTCTAAGGCGGTGGGTGTCTCTCTGGCCAAGATAGCGGCGCGGTGCATGGCGGGACAGAGTCTCGTCAGTCAGGGTGTGACTCGAGAAATTATTCCCCCTTACTTCAGCGTTAAGGAAGCGGTGCTGCCCTTCAACAAGTTTCCCGGCACGGACCCTATTCTCGGACCCGAGATGAAATCGACGGGAGAGGTGATGGGAACGGGCGAGACCTTTGCAGCTGCCTTCGCCAGAGCGCAACTCGGTGCAGGCGATGAGCCACCGACCTCAGGGCTTTGTCTGATCAGCGTGCGTGATGTGGATAAACCCGCTGCGGTGGAGGTCGCCCGTCGATTGGTGGCTCGTGGCTTTACCCTCGCGGCGACCGGTGGAACTGCTACCGCGCTTGAGGAGGCGGGGTTGAGCGTTCGCACAGTGAATAAGGTGGCCGAGGGGCGCCCGCATATCGTCGATTTGATCAAAAACGATGAAGCGGCCATCATTATCAATACGACAGAAGGTCGCCGCGCCATTATCGATTCGGCTTCCATCCGCGCCAGCGCTGAACAGCACAATGTGTTCTATACCACCACATTAGCTGCCGCGGAGGCGGTCTGTATGGCGTTGGAGCAGGAAGCGGATATCACGGTGCGGCGCCTTCAGGACCTACATGAGAGCATTGCCGTATGAATCGCGTACCCATGACAGTGCAGGGGGAACAAACCCTTCGGGAGGAGCTAGAGCGGCTGAAGAAGGTGGACCGCCCCCGAATTACGCAGGCGATTGCCGAGGCGCGTGAGCACGGCGACCTGAAAGAAAATGCCGAGTATCACGCTGCGAGAGAACAGCAGAGTTTTGCAGAAGGACGTATTCAAGAGCTTGAGCACAAACTGTCGCACGCGCAGATTATTGACGTCACCACGATTCCGCTAACCGGTAAGGTTGTTTTCGGAGTCACTGTAACGCTGATTGACGTCGAAGATGACCGAACGGTGACGTACCGCATTGTCGGCGAGGATGAGGCTGACGCGAAGGCCAATCTGATTTCTGTGAACTCCCCCATCGCTCGTGCATTGGTCGGTAAAATGGAAGGGGACGAGGTCACAGTGAATGCGCCCGGTGGCGATGTCATGTATGAGATCGATACTGTCGAGCATCTCTAGGCGTACTGAAAATCATTCTCATTGATCGTATGATCTACGTTTTATGACGGGGGCCCTTCGTGGCCGCACAGACCGACATCTTCACGCTTTGGGATTTACCCCTGCGCGCTTCAGCTGAGCTGGTGGGTTTCGCGGCATCTTTGAGCGAGCGTTATCGGGGTCGCTTACAAGAGTTCGGTTTTCACGCTGGAGAGGAGATCTGCTGTCAGCAGCAGCCAGGCTTCGGCGCCCCGCGTGTTTTTCGCGTGAGTAATGCTACCTATTCATTGGACCAAGATCTGGCGGAACAAGTGTTGGTGCGTCCAATAGGAGGGTCACTGGGTGCCTGATGTCTTGCTGGTAGGCACACCCAATTCCGGTAAGACGGCGCTGTTCAACAGGCTAACGGGCTTGAATCAGCGGGTCGCCAATTACCCGGGGATTACGGTCGATCTGTCAGTGGGGCGCTTGGCGAAGTTGCCTCATCTGGATCTCTTTGATTTTCCCGGCACTTATTCACTGCGCCCAATTTCTGAGGAAGAGCGGGTAGCGGTTGGACATTTTGATGCCTCGATGGGGGATCCAGAAGTACAGCAGGTGCTCTGCGTTGTGGATGCCACGAGGCTGGAAAAGAGCTTGTTTTTCTGTCTGCAGGTCGTACGAGCCTGCCAGCATCAGGGTCGTCCCGTTACGGTGGTCGCCAATATGGGTGATATTCTCACGCGCCATCGATTGAGTCTTGACACTGAGGGCCTGTCGGAAGCGCTGGGCGTGCCCGTGTTGTTGGTTTCAGCGCGCACGGGTGAGGGTCTCGACAGCATTATTGCTAGGCTTGAGTCTCCTCAGATGGCCGCTGTCGTGCAGGCGCCGCAGTCAGGCGGTGGGGTACTGGCGAGCGAAGGTGGGCCAGCCGACGACGCGCTGTATGCCGAGGCTCGTCGTCTCGCGGAGCAATATGGTGCGCCCTCTGATGTCTTATTGCAGGCTCAGTCTCGACTAGACCACTTTTTCCTCGGTTCGCTGTCTGGTGGACTCACCTTTTCCATCATCATGTTGATTTTGTTTCAGTCGATCTTTACCTGGTCTGCGCCGGTGATGGATGCCGTAGAGGCAGGTGTGATTGGATTGGGGAGCTGGTTGTTGCCCTATCTGAGTGAAGGTGTTTTTCGGGATTTTGTGGCTGATGCGATCTTCAGCGGTATTGGTGCCTTCCTGGTTTTTGTGCCGCAGATATTCGTGCTCACCTTCGTCATTGGCCTGCTGGAAGATTCAGGATACCTCGCGCGTGCCGCGCTCATTTGTCACCGGCCGCTCCGGTTCTTTGGGCTGAGCGGCAAGAGTTTCATTCCGATGCTATCAGGTGTGGCCTGCGCGATCCCGGCGATTTATGCTGCCCGCTCTATCGAGTCTCCGAGGGCCAGACGGCTTACCTACCTCGCGATTCCGTTGATGCCTTGCTCGGCCAGATTGCCGGTTTATACGCTACTCATTGCGATTTTTATTCCTCGCGAGACGGCCCTCTGGGGGTTGGTGGGATGGCAGGGATTAACGCTGTTTACGATGTATCTTTTTGGCATGTTTGCGGGTCTGGTCATCGCAGGTTTGGTCAATCGCCTGACTCCTGCGGAGGACCAGATGCCTTTCATGATGGAATTGCCGGGGTACCGAATGCCTGCGCTGGTGCCGATTGCACGTAGGTCGGTGCAGCGGGCCAAGCATTTTGTCACCAAGGCGGGCGCGGTGATTCTCAGCGTGACCATCGTGATTTGGGTGCTGGGTTACTTCCCTAATCAGGGTGCCGATTTAGGCGGATCCTGGTTAGGTATGGTTGGGCAGTGGATCGAGCCCATCTTTCAGCCGCTTGGTTTGGATTGGCGATATGGCGTTGCAATCGTTAGCGCCTTCTTGGCACGAGAGGTCTTTGTCGGGACCTTGGGTACCATTATGGGCATTGAGGGTGCGGAGGATAATATTCTGCCCCTGGTGGAGCAGATTCAGGCAAATGCACTGCCTCTTGGATCAGGTCTGGCGCTGTTGGTATTTTTCGCGATTGCGCTGCAATGTGTCTCGACCGTTGCGATTCTTGCGCGGGAGGCTCATTCCTGGCGTTTGGCGATCCGGATGGTGGTGGCTTACCTCTGTCTTGCCTGGATCGCCGCCTGGCTGACCTTCCAGGTTACTGCTTGGTTTCAGTAAAGCGGTACTGCGCTCGGCCAATAGCGGGGCTAATTTTTTAATCGTTACGCTCATGCTGAAACAGGCGCAATTCTGTGAGCACCAGCCGCGCCGCTAATCGAAGTGTCAGATCATGATGCTCCTGCCGAAGCTGCTCGACGCCGGCAGCCACGTCTTGTTGGAGCCTCAGTGCCTCTTCTTGAGATAGCCGACTCGGCAGCCGCACTTCAAAGTGGCAGTCAGATTCTCGCTGTAATTCGCCGTAAACATCGGTGAGTGATGTGATGGCGTAATCGATCAGCGCGTCGTCAGCGCCCTTGGCTTTTAGCAAGCGGGCAAGCTCTTGCTGCAAAAACAAAAAAGCCTGTTTCTCGCGGGTTGGAAACTCGAGTAACTCTGCCACGCGTCAGGCAGGCGTTATTGACTGCGGTGCAGGTTGGATTTTCTGGGATCTGCTTTTGGATTGTGGCGCAATAACGTCGCGATATTGCCGATACGTTGAATAAGATAAGCGCCACTGTGATCGCACAGGGAGACGATCGTAGCATCGCGTTGTTCCCGGTCTCCTACCGAGACTCTGACCTTGATCAATTCGTGATCATTGAGCGCGCGTTCAAGCTCTGCTAAGACTGACGCAGACAGCCCTTTTCCCGCGACCGTGACAATAGGGCGCAGCGCATGTGCCTGCGCGCGTAGCTGGCGTAACTCTTTACTGCTGGGGCTGTTCATGGGCGCCTTGACGGGTTATCGCGTTACACTCTCTCGGGAGGTAAGTGTAACGTCATGTTGATCACGAATGTTGATTGCTGCAGGGGAATATGGGCAAGAAAAAGTCATCTAGCCGTGCCTGGTTGAAGGAACATCATGACGATGTGTATGTGCAGCGCGCCCAGAAAGAAGGTTATCGCTCCCGCGCCGTCTACAAGTTGATGGAGATCAACAATAAAGATCAGATCATTCGCCGCGGCATGTCGGTGCTGGACCTGGGGAGCGCCCCGGGCGGTTGGTCGCAGGTAGCGGGGGAAATTGTGGGGGACCGCGGGCGGGTGGTTGCCAGTGATATTTTAGCCATGGACGCACTGCCTGATGTGACTTTTGTGCAAGGCGACTTCACCGAGCAGGAAACCTACGACCGTCTGCTCGCGGAGCTGGATAACCG
>Ga0315331_10001891_pt1 | contig 15835 bp, 10 predicted proteins | sample M160m34915metaG_FD_203456 | JGI IMG/M metagenome (GOLD analysis project Ga0315331, IMG submission 203456) | Ammonia-oxidizing marine archaeal communities from Monterey Bay, California, United States - M1 60m 34915 | ecosystem: Environmental > Aquatic > Marine > Intertidal zone | place: USA...
AGTCAGTCTGTGAAATCCAGCAACTGTGTCACAACAGCCAGATGGCAACTTCATAGAAAATGACAACTCCCATGACATCGACGATGGCTGCAATCAACGGACTTGACATGATTGCGGGGTCCATTCCCAGTCGACGAAACAAAATCGGCAGCATGGTGCCGGCCGTTGTTCCCAGTACGACAATCAGGAACACCGTCAGGCCGACGACCATTGAGCGATCGATGCCCTTGTCGAACCACAGCCATACAAACAGAAAGTCCATCAGCGCAAGCACGGCACCAAGCGCAGCGGCGACGTAAAACTCTCGCAGAATCAACTGACGGTCAACCCGAAATCCTGTTCCGGGTACGGCGGCATCTACTGGCTGCAGGGCAAACATACGAATAAACAATGTGGCAGACTGAGACCCCGCGTTACCCCCGCTGGCCATGACCAGAGGAATAAAAAGGAAGATCAACGCCGGAGTCAGACCGGACGGAGCATCAGCAGCTCGCGTTCCGCCGTCCGCAGTTGTCTGCTCGTAGTGACCTGCGACGGCAGCAGTCATCAGAGCAACAATGGACAGCACCAGCAACCAGATGCCGCGTTTCCACAGAATCGTCACCAGTGGTGTGTCCTCGTAGTCGTCCCGTAAGGGCTCAACGGCACCCTGACGATAGGCGTCTTCCGTGGCTTCTTCCTGCACGACGTCGATCGCATCATCATGGGTCACGATGCCAACCAGTCGGTCGTCGTCATCGACAATGGGCATCGCAATGAAGTTGTATCGTGCAAGTTCCTGGGCCACATCTTCGCGGTCCTCATTCACGCGCATGCGAATAACGTCGCGTTCCATGATGTCGGACAGCACGGAATCGGGCCTGGCAAGAATCAGCTCACGCAGAGAAATCAGTCCCTCAAGCCGTCTGGCGCCGTTTAGAATATAGATGTAGTAAATCGTCTCACTGTCCGGCGCCTGCTGGCGAAGCTGCTGCAGGGCGTCAGCAACTGTGATATTCGCAGGCAATGACGCATATTCAGTTGTCATAATCGACCCGGCACTGTCTTCATCGTAAGACAGCAGTCGGCGAATGTCGTTGCGCTCTGCCTGAGCAATCAGGGGCAGCAGATCTTCCACGCGATTGTGCGGCATCCTTGACAGCAGGTCGACGCGATCGTCGGGCGACATCTCTTCCAGCAGTTCTGACAGCCGCCTCTTGTCCAGCTGGGCCACCATCTCGATCTGCCGCGGCAGCACAATATATTCGAAGATCTCAACCCGCAGACGCAATTCAGCGTGATCGAGAACAACCCATACGTCGCGAGGATCAAGTTCTTCAAGAATGTCGGCAACGACGACGGGGTGCAGAACCTTGCAGAATTCCGTCAGGCCGTGGCGATCCTCTTCACGCACCATTTGTCGCACATCGGGAAGAATCAGCGAACTGTAGACGTCCGGCATGGCTTTCTTCTCCAGGGGCGTGGCGACTCACGGCCCCACGCTGATTCATGCAACGGCGGCAGCACAACGGTCCGGGTGAAAAAAAATCCCTGCCATAGAAGTCCTGGCAGGGATCAAATTTGGATCCAATTTTGAAATTCGAAGTCTGATTCCGACTTATCGCTTTGAGAACTGGAAGCTGCGGCGAGCCTTGCGAAGACCGTATTTCTTACGTTCGACCATTCGACTGTCACGTGTCAGGAATCCGGAGGCCGACAGCTCGTGGTGTGATTCCGGTACAAGCCCCTGCAGAGCTCGACCAATCCCCAGCACAATCGCACCAGTCTGACCTGTGGTACCGCCCCCGTTGACACGCACAATGACGTCAACGTTTTCAGCTTTGCCAACAAGCTGCAGTGGAGCCAGAATCATTCCACGATCGCGTTCCACGCAGAAGTACTCACTCAATGGCTTGCCATTGATCGTAACCTTCCCGGAGCCTTCCTTGATGCGGACTCGAGCGACTGAAGTCTTCCGGCGTCCGGTACCCATCGCCACACCAAAGCGGTCCACTTTGCCCCGCATGGCGGGCACGTAATCCGGATCGACGTATTGTTCAGCAGGGGTACCGCCACCAATGGTCAACTCCGGCAACTCAGATGACGGAACCTCGGTTGCGGGAACCTCCGGCTCCGGAGCAGCAACCGCTGGGGTTTCCACCGGTGATTCCTCAGCTTCTGCCGCGACTTCAGGAACCTCTTCGCTTGGCGTTTCGTCTGTACTCATGATGACCGTTTGCTGTCAACGAAAATGATGGTCGTGAATTTTAAATGGTGCCGCTGAAACGGCAGACGGGGTCAGGCGTCGCAGCAGTGCTGCTGATCAGTCGACCTTTCGATTCTTCTTCGGAAGCAGGTGCTCAGGAAAGGGCAGACACTGCTGAGCCTGATGAGTGTGCTCAGGGCCCACAAACAATTTCAATTTTTTCAGCATCTGTCGCCCCAGCTTACTCTTGGGCAACATTCGTCGAACCGCCTCACGAAGAATTCGGTCCGGAGCCGTCTGCCAGACATTAACTGCCGAGCGTACACGACGACCACTGGGGTAACCACTGTAGCTATCGTATGTCTTTGCCGCCATCTTCGTGGAGAAATACGGCACGTCCGGATGCTGCATTTCATTGCCCGTAAAGGCAATCTTTTCAACATTCGTCACAACCACAGCACCACCACAGTCAACGTGAGGTGTGTAAGTCGCTTTGTGCTTGCCCATCAGGACAGTCGCAATCTGGCTGGCAATTCGACCGACAATCTGGCCTTCACCGTCCAGGACGTACCAATCGCGCAGATCCTCCTTCTGCTCCGACTTTGCCATCCATGTTTTTGCGAGCATTGGCATCGCTGAATCACCTTGCTGACCGTCTGAAGAGACGATGTCTGTACAAATGTTAGTTTTCAGGGCTGGCTGCGCAAAAACACCACTGGTTCCATCGTGGAAAATGACGGAGGGCGTGCACCAAAACACCAGCAAAACATTGAGAAATGCTCTGTTTCATCGGCACGAGCAGCAACCAAGTCGAGCAATTTAGCGACTTTAAACCAGACAATCAACGCCGTAACCGTCAATTCACTGCGTATTAGGCCAGTCACCCAGGCCGGTCATCCGCCGTCCATGGAATGGCCGGCCCGACGAAACAGAAAAACTGAGCCTGTCGACAGGCGGTGACACAGCTTTCGCAGAGGAAATCCACCGCTCACGCCACAACGAGACAGTCATCAGAGACTTGAGCCATTCCGCCTGCCAAATCCCAAATCCCGGAATCAGCCAGTTCAGGCGGCTCACAATGCCCCCGACCATCCCCGGCAACAAGACGTTTTCTGCAGCAGGCGTCAGGACGGTGGGCGAAAACATTAGCGGCCGCACCAGGCTTGCAGTCAATTGCAAACGTGAACCGGAATCAGATATGAAGCGGAACATGGCCGAACACACAGATTGCTGTGACAGCCCCCTGCAACTGCAATCGTCCACCGGCAGTGTCGCTTGCTGCAGCATTAGCAGATTCGCAATACAGGGCGGAAGTTATCGGTACCGATGAGTGATTCTTGTCCATCAGCACCAGGGTTCTGTCTGTAGCGAATGACCCGTTTCGCCGATCGAGTAGAAGGGCGACGAAATTGACAGGCTTACAACCTGCACAATCGAACGACACTGCACCGATACCCGCACAATGACCAACGGAGATAACGTGCACAGCAACTTCCGGCGCGAGACTTCGATATCGCCGAACAACCATCGAATTTCGAGTAAATCACATGATAAAAACAATACAACGACTTCAGGAATTCAGCATCCCTCTCATCGTAGGGGTAGTGTGCGCCATGTTTTGGGCCAACGTGGCACCCGACAGTTATGACGCCCTCGTGCATACACCGGTTCACCAATTGGGAACAATTTTCAGCCAGCACAATGCGGGCGGAGACCATCATGCCGGCTGGGACCACTATCTCACTCTGCACTTCCTGATCAACGACATTTTCATGGCGTTGTTTTTTGGCATTGCAGCCAAGGAGATCACCGAAGCGTGTCTGCCCAACGGAGCCTTGAACCCCGTTTCCAAGGCTATCAATCCGCTGTTTGGAACAATCGGGGGCGTCGTCGGACCGATTGGTGTGTTTCTGGGACTAAACGCGGTGTTCGGAAATGTCGCGTGGAGAAATGGCTGGGGGGTCCCGACTGCCACAGATATCGCGCTGGCCTGGCTGGTCATCAAATTTCTGTTTGGCGCCCGCCACCCGGCGGTCAGTTTTCTGCTGCTGTTGGCAGTGGCGGACGACGCTATCGGCCTGGGAATCATCGCAATCGGATACCCCGATCCGAATCACCCGACAGTCTGGTCAAATCTGATCTGGTGCGTGCCCGGCATGGGCCTGGCGTACGGACTTCGACGTACCAACGTCATGAACTGGGTGCCGTACGTTTTCGGCGGCGGAGCACTCTGCTGGTGGGGTTTGTACAGCGCCCATTTGCACCCCGCCTTAGCTTTGGTGTTCGTGGTCCCGTTCCTGCCCGGCCCGAAACAGGACCTTGGACTGTACGTCGATGACAACGATCACTCCACAGGACACGTACACAGTCCGCTGGAGAACTTCGAACATAGCTTGAAGCTGTTCGTGGACTTCGGCCTGTTCTTCTTTGCTCTTGTCAACGCGGGTGTTTCCTTCGGGGAGATCAACGGGCTCAGCTGGATCATTGTGGCGGCTTTACTCGTGGGCAAGATCATCGGCATCACCGGCTTCTCGGTATTCGCAGAAAAGGTTGGGTTCCCGCTGCCAGCCGGGATGAACCGAGGCCATCTGGTCGTTACCAGTGCTGTGGCCGGACTTGGGCTGACCGTTGCCCTGTTTGTGTGCGGACAGGCGTTCGTCGATGCATCACTGCAGGCTGCCGCCAAGATGGGAGCCGTCTTCAGTGTCGGTGCGGCCATTGTTGCCTTCGCACTGAAAAAGGTTCTTCGTGTCGGGGCCGAAACTGTTGCCCCGTCCTCTGAAGCGGTCAAGCTGGCTGTCGACAAGACCGAACAGGAAATGCTGAACTCGCTGGAGTCCGCTCAGGAAGCAATGCAGGAAGCTCTTGATTCGAGCACACCCGCAGTGGACGCCACCAAGAACTGAACCACGGGAGTCGGTCAGACACACTCTTGCCCTGACTCCTTATGAGATCCGGCTGATCGATATCAGCACATGTTTTCGGACTCGCTCTCGGAACGTTCAGACTTCGACGCTATATTGTTGGGGGAACATATCCTCCAGCGACGATATCCGGTGCATGAATTTTTCCAGTAAAATCTCCGTTGGCCTTGCGGTCAGCATGGTGATCGGCTGTCCATTGACAGCGTCAGGTGGCGACTTCGACCAGGATGTCAAACCCCTGCTGGGGAAGTACTGCATCAAGTGCCACAGTGGTGAAGATGCAAATGGCGACATCGATTTCTCGACGATCAGCACAACTGACGACGTGGACGCTGCATTCGAAACGTGGGAATCGGTTGTGAAGCATCTTCAGGCCGGGACCATGCCGCCGGAAGATGAAAGACAGCCCGCAGACAACGAGCGAAACAGAATCTTCGCATGGTACGAAAGCTTCGTTAACAACATTGAGGCGCAACCAGCCGTGTTCAAACCCCGTCGGTTGTCGGCGACGGAATACCGCAACACGCTGCGGTCAATTTTCGGCTTCGATCTGCAGGTCGCGATCATTGAAGCAGAGCAGACGGTTGCAGAGCGATCGATGGTACTTAAATTGCTGCCGACCGATCCACCAGGCAGAAGTGGATTCCAGAATGACACTCATCAGAACCCCCTGACAACGGTTATCTGGGATCAGTATTCCTTCCTGGTCGATGCCGCGCTGGAACAGCTGTTCTCGCCTGAGCGCCGCGCTGAGCTCAGGACGTTCACAGGTTCCGACAGGGTGGGAGATTTGACCAGCAAACAGGCGGAACGTCTGCTGCGCGTGTTCCTGCTGCGTGCGCGGCGGCGTACACTTCCGGAATCTGATGTCGCGCAGATCGTTTCGCGACTGCAGGACAAAAGCAGTGCCGAACTTCTGGCGACGGTGAAATTCGAGATCAAGACAGTACTGATGTCGCCCGCGTTCATCTATCGCGGATTGCTGGTGACCGTGCAGCGGGAAAAACAACAGTCCGTCGACATGTTCGAGCTGGCCGAACGACTGTCTTACTTCCTGTGGGCAGACATGCCCGATGATCGACTTCTTTCGCTGGCTGCAGATAACGCGCTGGCGGAACCGACCGTGTACGCAGCACAGATCGATCGTATGCTGGCGTCGCCAAAAGCGCGAAGCCTGGCAGATGATTTTGCAGTTCAATGGCTGGCTCTGAACGAAATTGAACACGTATCTGACAATGTACCGCAGATGGTTGCACTGAAATCACAGCCGATTGACTTCATGCACTACCTGTTCACGGCAGACCAGCCGTTACTTCAACTGATTGATTCTGACATAGCGTTCATCAGTCCGCACACGTCCCGCCATTATGGCCCGGACGCACGGCAGATGACCCGATACGTCAAACAAAAAGGTATTGAAGTTGAGATCGTACCTAACCAGAAAATCAAACTCGAACATGCCATCGAACGCGGCGGCATTCTGACCATGCCCGGCGTCCTGGCGATGAACAAGGGCCCGATACAACGCGGTGCCTGGATACTGGAACGGGTTCTTGGTCAGCAACTGCCTGAACCTCCAGCGGACGTTGGTCAGGTTCCGCCAAACAGCGCCGATGAACACCTGACCTTTCGCCAGCGATTCGAACAGCATCGCAGCAATCCCAGCTGTGCCGTGTGCCATGACAGAATTGATCCGCTGGGCTTCGCGCTGCAGGACTTCGACAGGGGGGGCCAGTATCTGCGAAGTAACAACTACCGACCACCAAAACGACGTAAAAGCCGTGAACAGCCTGCGGACACAAAATCACAAATCGATACCAGCGGGCAGTTGCCTTCCGGTGAAACATTTGAAAACATCACAGAGTTGAAACAAATCCTGACGACCAGCCAGCGCAACGCCGTGCTCCGTAACATTGTGAAAAGAACAATGTCGTACGCACTCTGTCGTCAGCTTATGATAAACGATCGCCCCACGATCAATCTGATCGTGGAGCAGATGGACGAAACCAGTGGTACCTGGCGAGACCTGTTTCATGCAGTCGCCAACAGTGTCGCGTTTCGTGAAATGAGACGATCTCCGGACAACTGACGAACCACTCGGAATATCAGTCATGCCCACCAGTATCCAGCGGCGAACACTGCTTCGCGGAGCAGGAGTCCTGTTGCCGTTGCCCTTCCTGAATCTGATGGAAGCCTCAGCCAGAACGGCCGAGCCGACGTTGCCTCCAAGACGCTTTCTGACTTTGTTCAAGCCGAACGGCGTTCATCCGCCGTCGTGGAACATCAGCGGCGGAACGGAACACGATTTCCGGATGTCGCCCCTGATGCAGCCGTTTAAGAAGCACCGGGATGACGTCCTGATTCTGGACAACATGGGCGACTTCGGATTTTCGTCGCACGCGAACTCCACGCGTCGATTTCTGTCTGGCCATCACACGAACACTAAAGCGGCGTCAATGGATCAGCTGATCGCTGATCGGATCAAGGGAGATACTCCGCATCGGTCACTGGAACTGACGACCGAAGGCCTGTTCCCGAATCAGATCGGGTGCAGCTATATCTCGTACGACAAAAACGGTGCGCCGATGCCCCGGGAAAGCGACCCGCAGCTGATTTTTGACCGACTCTTCCGCAACCCTCTGGCCAGCCCGACTCATCGTCGCCGCATGTCCAGCATCCTGGACCGCGTGCTCGAAGACGCAAGGTCTCTGTCGCGCACCGCCGGCAGCGAGGATCGGCGGACGCTGGATGAGTATCTCAACGTCGTGCGAGAATCAGAAAAACGTCTGCGGAATATGCAGCAGGCAGAACCCAAAGTTGACGTCAGCCGCTTTACCCGCCCCGCCAATGCCGCGAATCTCGACCAGCAGGTCGAATCCATGCTGGACATGATCGAACTCGCGTTGTGGACCGACTCCACTCGCTGCGTAACTTACATGCTGGGCAACAGCAACAGCCGCATGATTTTCGACTTCCTCGGAATCACCGAACAGCATCATTATCTGTCTCACTTTTTCCGTAACTTCAGCCGGACCAATCTGGAATCACTACTGAAGATCAGTCTGTGGCACATGGAAAAATTCGACTCGCTGCTGACGCGACTGAAGTCTCGCCGCGAAGGCGACGGCACACTGCTGGACAATACGGTCGTGCTGTATGGATCCGGCATGGGACACAGCGACAACCACACAGTTACGCGCATCCCGATCATCCTTGCCGGCGGCAAAGGGCTGCTGAAGACGGGCCGCTACGTGCGCTACTCAGAAAATCAGGAACTCGGCCGTCTGCATATTGCGCTTCTGGAAACATTCGGGATCGACGTCGACACGTTTGCAAACTCCGTAGATTCGTTGCCCGGTCTGAACGGATCGGATTTCGAGCCATACCAGGAACGAGCGTTTGCAAGCTGGGTTAAAGTTGAAGGAATACAGATCACGGTTCAGGGACGTATTCGCATGTCTGACAATCTGGACGAAGCGAAAGTATTTCTTGTCGACGTCGAAGGGCAGCCACCGGTGCGTGTGGAAGTCGAATTCCGCGACTTCCACAACTTCAATCTGGCTTACCACTGCGGCACCGGAATCACGCTGACAGGAACAGGCAGCACGGCAGGCGACCAGTACATCATCAGAAAAGTGACGGAACTGAAATCGGTCTACGGCAGGAAACCCGGCACGCAGAACGGGTAATCTGCAACCAAATCGCACGAACGACATCAGTCATGTCACGGCATCCCTGCCGAAGAACGGTCAGAAGCCACTGTGCAATCCGGCAATGTCTCGCGAAGTCGACGCAACCCGTCCACGGAAATCGGTGTGCCAATCAGCGTCAGGTGTTTGAGCTCTTTCAGTCGCGTCAGACTGCCAATTCCATTATCCGAGACTTTCGCGCCGACAAGGTTCAGACTCCGGAGTTGAGACAACTGTGAGATTGACTTCAAGCCACGATTCGTGATCTTTGGTCCGGCAAAACCCTCGGAATAAAGCAGACGCAGCTCCGTGAGTTTTTGCAGAAATGTCAGCGACTGCAGGCCCTCATCGCTGATCGCCGTCAGACTCAGGTCAAGATCACGCAGGCTCTCCAATGCCTGCAGCTGCGTGGTTGCCTTATCATTAATCGCATTGCCATACAGATTCAGCAGCTGCAGGCCCCGCAGATCAGCAAGCTGCCGCAGTCCGGCGCCCGATATGCGATCGGGTTCGAAACCCGTCTTCTTCAGAACGAGTGCCTTGAGGTTCTTCATGCGGGCCAGCACGTCACAGGACGTATCGGAAACGTTGTCGCAAACCTCGAGGTCAATCGCAGCAAGCTCCGGCAACTCAGCCAGGTGAGCCAGCCCCACCGGTCCGATATCCGTACCGGCCGCAATCAGCACTCGCAGACTCTGTGCCCGCTTAAATGGTTCGATGGCAGCATCATCAACCTGGGGACACACCGCCAGACTGATTCCGATCAGCTGTTTCATTGACGCTGCCTGACCAATACCGGCAACTGAAACACGCGTGCCCGCGGCATTCAGCACAAACATCGATTTCAGTTGACGCATAGCTGCTACCACTGATTCGCTTAATGCGCCGGCTTCGTCGACATGTCGGTTCGTTAGTGTGATGACGGGAATCGCGTCCTCATCATCGTGAATCGCATACTGATAAATTCGATGTCGTTCTTCTTCGCTGTTCTGCCGAACGAATTCGACGTCCGCGCCCAGGTGAACCAGTTCGACGAATTCGGGAGCAGCTGTGACCAATTCCGGTCGCGGCTCTGTGGCGGCAACTGCACGCAAATCGTACGCAGACAGTTCGTTGTGCTCGCGAAGAAACAGTTTTCCGTCAGCGATCACCGGATGCGACCAGCTGTCGCCGCCGGCGTTGGGCAACTTGAATGTCCCCTTCAGACGGTATTCATCAGAATTCGCTTCGATCAGTGCAACGGCCCCGTCCTGGTAGTGAAAGTAAAGATGTCCGTCGGCCGCGACGACCGATGCAGAGCCGGTCCCGGGGCCTCGCTGTTTCCAGACGATCGTCCCGGTCCTGAATTCGATACACGTGGGCAGGCCATTATTGCTGCCGTGACCTCCAAAGACATGATTACCAATCAACACAAATCCACCGTGATGATTCTGAAATTTGTTGCCTTTTAGTCGGTAGACTTCGTCTGCTGTGACCCCGGTTCCCGATTCATCACGATCAATCTTCAGCAACACACTCCCAGAGTGGTACCCGTTCGCGCAGAACACGTGATCTCCGCGAACAATGGGAGTGGGGATATTGGCCGTCCCATTTGAGATATCGTTGTAGCCCCACAGAAACCGGCCGGACTTTGCATCCACACCGACCAACCCCCGTCCCACCAGCTGTACGTACTGCCGAACACCGGCAGCCTCAGAAATTACGATGGAAGAAAACGCAGCACCATCACTGCCCTTTTCACCGATATTCGGTATCTCAGACTTCCAGATAATGTCACCGGTTCGCCGATCCAGTGCGACCATCATCGCATCAGCACCTCCGGGAGTGCAGATCAGCCGGTCACCGTCGATCAGTGGCGATTCGCCGTAACCGCGGCCGGACATCAGGCGGCCACCAAAGTCCTCAGTGAAACTGCGCTGCCAGATAATCTCACCGTGTGACACGTTCAGACAGACCAGTTCACCATCCGGATCAACAACGTAGACGAATTCACCTCCGACCGAAGGCGTCGCCATAACGTTACGCGTCGTGGTCCCGATTTGACTGACCCATTTTCGTGTCCCCGATTTCAGATCAATGGCGAAACAATAAACATCACTGCCTATTCGACCGCTTGTAAAGACCAGTCCGCGGCAAACCACCACGCTGGCATACCCCTGGCCGATTCCCGACGCACGCCAGCCCAGAACAGGAGGCGCATCAGACCATGACTTCATCAGTCCGGTTTCGCTGGACACAGCGTTCCGGTTTAAACCGCGCCACTGAGCCCAGTCATCGGCGTGACTATTGCTGCAGCTGAACAGCGCCAACAGCCACAGGAAACAGCCAGCTGAACCGCCGGGTACAACCAGGCGCCGAATCAGTTCACATGCAAATTGGTCAACGATCCCGTCGGTCATAAGGCGTTTTCTTTAACCGTTTACAGAAGGGCGGATACAACTTCCCCGCGCGAAACGGGCAACGGTTGTCCCTGTCGATTATTGATATGAGAGTATGGATCGATGCCCTTGAGATGAAACATTGTGGCGGCAATATCCCATGGCGCAACATGATTTTCTATCGGATACGCGGCTGTTCGATTTGACGCCCCGTACGTTTGCCCGGCCACAATTCCCCCGCCCGCCATCAGCAGGGAATAGCAATCGGGCCAGTGATCCCGACCTGCACTCTTGTTGACAATTGGCGTGCGACCAAATTCACCCAGACACAGCACCAGAGTGGAATCCAGCAGACCGCGTGTATCCAGATCCTGCAGAAACGTCGCCAGCGCCTGATCGAAGGGCGGCAGCATTTTGCGCAGCCGGGGGTAATTGTTGGCATGAGTATCCCACTGATCTGCATTCAACTTTGACCAGTTGACGGTGATCAGCGGTATATCAGCCTCAACCAGTCGCCGCGTCATCAGCAGCGTCTGACCGAAACGCGTGCGCGTATACGCATCTCGCAGTGAAGAGGATTCACCGGCCAGCTCGAAGGCTCGGCGAGTTTCGGACGAACGAAGCAGTCCGAAGGCACGGTCGTACAGGTCCTCCACGCCGGTAAAATGTCGGTTGCGGGACATCCGCCCCGTCGGATCGATGGATGACAATAAACTCTGTCGAGCAGCCAGACGACTTTGCGGAACGCCGTCCGGAAGAGTCACACTGTCGACGCGAAACGACTGTTCGCCCGGATCATCCGGTACTCGCAACGCATCAAATCCGGGGCCCAGAAAACCGGCATTTTGACCTGCCAGCGGCGGTCGAGCTCCCTGATGCATCACAGGGCCCAGCACCACGAAGTCCGGAACCGGACGACGTGTGGGAATCAGCCGACTTATCAGTGAACCGTACGTAGGGAAGTCATCCGGCCGCGCCGTTGTATTTGTGCCGGGCAGCGGATGCGGGTGACCGGTTAAGGCCGTGTAGGCGGCTGAGCCATGCTCAAAGTCATGGTGAGTCATCGACCGAACGATCGAGTACCGTTCGGCCTGCTGCGCCAGCTTTGGCAGCTGTTCGCTGATCTGAGTGCCGGATACGCTGGTTGATATCGGCTGAAACTCACTGCGGACGGCAGACGGCGCATCGGGCTTGGGATCCCACAGGTCCTGCTGACCGGGACCGCCCCACAAAAAGATCACGACGACGGACTTCGCCTGACCAAAGCGGGCTACTTGAGTTTGGCTTGTTGCAGAAGTCGGCGCAGCCAGCAGATCAGACAGCGTAAGTCCGAATGCTGCGGACGAACCGACCTCCAGCACGCGTCGTCTTGAAACGCGAGGCTGCAGATACGGGCCCGTACGCTGACTGGATCTGTTGCTCATTCTGACACAGTTACAGGAATGATGACTCCGAAGCGGCTTCAGTATATGTATCGTGAGCAGTCTGCACACTCACTTCGTCGCCATAAACGGGCAAAGAATTCACTCACTGTCTAACTTGTCCGGAAACAGTTGCATCGGATCATATTCCGGTGCAACCGTACAGCTTCTGCTGACGATCAATACAGCAGTTGGGATAGAAGATTAAAGATCTGTCCAGGACCCGGAATGCGGGGATTCGCCTGAGCGGACAGTTGGAAAAAGACTGGCACATTATCATCGATGCCGAGGTCCCTTTTAGCGCTCTGGATACCACCATCACCAAATGGCCCGTCTGGAAGTCTCGCCGACACGATGGAGATCCGGGGCACAATCATGGACGGCGATGAAAAGGACGATCTGTTTGGCGAGAAGGCTGACGACATGCTGCTCGGTGGTGTCCACGACAAACTGAATAAGTAATCTTCTCTCGCGCGAGAAACACCAGCATTCTTCAACGACCGCGTCGACAGCACGCCCGCCGGGTGTCACGGTCGCCTCAACTCATCAGACCGCAGCAGGAATGTGTCACCGCCGCTGTGATTTGCGTTTGCTGTGAAATCTTTGGACGATGTTGGCAGCCGCTGGCTGCATCTCTCAGTGGCTCGTGCTTCGTCCATTGACCACCCTGCTCTTCTCGCCACCGAATTCTGACCGGACCATCTCATGCCCAGACTGACGTCACTGATCGCCAATGCCTGTCTTCTTTCCGTAATATTCGTCACTCATTGTCCAACTTCTCAGGCTGCAGACGAAGGAGCCACCATCAGCGGCACCGGTCCGGGTTGGGTAACACTGGGCAAACGCGACTTTGCCAGGGTCAACAGTGCCGATGACACGTGGTCGTTCAAAGACAACGAAATCCACTGCACGGGTCAACCCGTCAGTGTAATGCGTTCAAAGAAACAATACACCAATTTTGAATTGGTGTGCGAGTGGCGGCACCTGAAGTCTGCCGGCAATTCGGGTATCTTTGTCTGGACCATTCCCGAATCGCTGGAACGCCTGACCGGTCCCGGTCTGCCTGGCGGCATTGAAGTGCAGGTACTGGACCTGGGGTACAAGGAACGCTACGAAGCCGGGGGCAAACGCAAAGCCGACTGGTTTACCTGCCACGGAGATGTCTTTCCCGTCGGTGCATCAAAGATGACACCGTTTCCGCCGGTTGCTCCCAATGGCAGGCGCAGCTTTCCCTCGCAGGAACTGAGCAAAGGCATTGGAGAATGGAATCACTACTACGTTCGCGCCATCAATGGCGAGGTCCGGTTGTGGGTCAACGGCACCGAAGTATCCGGAGGAACCGGTTGCAGTCCCGCGACCGGCTACCTGTGCCTGGAATCCGAAGGCTCACCCATCGAGTTTAAGGGCCTGAAGCTTCGCGAGCTGCCGTAAGATGGCAAAGACACTGTCACCCGGTATCAGCCAACATCTGCGAGCTACTTGTCAAGGCATTGCCAATCAGGCACGATGTGATGACATCTACGGTTCAGCTTCATAACCAGGAATTCGGCCCTGCCAGCGAAGAGTGATTTGGTCATGTGCGCCTGATCTTTACGATTCAATGAGATCCACGACGTTTGCCGACGCCAGTCAACAGGGAGATTGCCATGTTAAGAACTTCAATCCTGTGTTGCCTGTCCCTGATCACTGCTGCTGATCCTGTTACCGCCGCCGATCGCACGGCGTCATCGTTGTTGCCCGACACGACCGTTTTCTACGCCGAGATCGCAAATCCATCAGATCTGATTTCGACGATCTTCGATCATCCCCTGCGAGAAAATATCGAATCGCTTGAACCGTACAGGATGGCGACAAACACAGATGGATATCGCGCTTTCCTGACGGGTCGCAAGTTCGTTGAAATCCAGCTGGGCATGGAATGGCGGGAAGCCATCGAAACTCTGACCTCCCGAGGTATTTATCTGGGTGTTGACGCCAAAACTCAGGGAGTGGCTCTGCTGATCAATGGCAAAGACGCCGCATCGATGGATTTGTTTCGCAACAAGTTGCTGGAACTGTCGAAGCTTGGCAAGAATCCGGAACAGATCAAAGAAGGTGAGTACCGCGGAGTCACGGCCTATGAAGTCAACAAGTCAAAATTCGCGGTTGTCGACGACTGGTTACTGATCACGAACAAGGGTGACCTGGGCAAGGTCCTGCTGGACCGATTTCTGGACGGCACCGAGACTTCGCTGACCGAAAACGAAAACTTCCAGGCCGCCCGAAAGTCGCGCAATCGCAATGCCTCAGTATGGGCATATGCCGACATTGCAACGGTGAGAGACTCTGGCGTCGCACCTCAGCTGTATTCCGGGCAGTCAAGTAACCCCGGCGTCGAATTGCTGGTCGGTGGATTCCTCAGCACGCTGCAAAAAACGCCCTTCGCGTCTGCCCAACTGAACGCTTCGCATCAGGGCATTGAACTGGGCTTTTCCATGCCACATAAGCACGACTGGGTGCCGGAGGAACGAAACTTCTATTTCGGTCCTGACGGAACAGGCCACGGTCCGATATTGCCCCACACAAGAAATACGCTGTTTACGCTGAGCACCTATCGAGACATTTCAGAAATGTGGTTGCGTGCGGGTGACCTGTTCAATGAAAACATCAACGATGGCCTTGCTCAGGCCGACGCCAGTCTTACAACATTCTTTTCCGGAAAGGATTTTGGCGAAGACATCCTGGGTTCTCTGACGCCACAAGTCGGTTTCGTTGCTGCCAGACAGGACTTCACCGACATCCTGCCTGTTCCGACAATCAAGCTTCCTCAGTTTGCACTGGTCATGCAGCTAAAGGATCCCGGAAAAATGGCTCGTGAATTACGCCGTACGTTTCAAAGCATGATCGGCTTCTTCAATGTCGTTGGCGCCATGGAAGGCCGGTCGCAGCTCGAGATGGACATCGACAAGCTCGACAACGGTGCTGAATTGATCACGTCCGTCTACATTCCGGATGAGGACGACGCGGCTTCCACACGCGCTGACATCATATACAACTTTTCGCCCTCTGTTGGTTTCTTCGGTGAACGCTTTGTGGTTGCCAGCACACATCGGCTGGCCCGCGAACTGGTGCAGGCGGATGTACCTGCAGATGATTCAGAACTGGGCAACACACATGTGCAGCTGGAGGGTGACATACTGCGACAGGTTCTTAACGATAACCGCGGTCAGTTAGTTTCACAGAACATGCTGGAAGACGG
>Ga0315331_10001892_pt1 | contig 15835 bp, 10 predicted proteins | sample M160m34915metaG_FD_203456 | JGI IMG/M metagenome (GOLD analysis project Ga0315331, IMG submission 203456) | Ammonia-oxidizing marine archaeal communities from Monterey Bay, California, United States - M1 60m 34915 | ecosystem: Environmental > Aquatic > Marine > Intertidal zone | place: USA...
ACAAAAGAAAAGTGTGATACCTGTTTGCCGCCCCGGTCAAAGAGCGGCGAACCAGCTTGCGTTAGCCAAAACTCACAGACTCACAATCTCAATCAAGTTGTCAAAGATCAGTGCTTCATTCCGGTACAATGACCTGTAAACGAAGCGTCGCCCTCAAAATTAAGCGAGCCGGGAAGTGTATCGAGGTCGATTTCGATGTCAAGTGCTCAATCACCGTTATCTGCGACTTCCAGACATTGGCAGGAGTGACACAGGGTCCGGTAACCCTAACGCCGATCTGCCGCGTCTAAATTGTTGTCCTCAGCCGGACGAGATCCTGACATCGCCTCAGATGCACCCACTCGATCGAAGTAACAATCGAGTGACAGCCACAATGATCGGGCGAACCGAAAGAAAACGAGAGGAAAAAACAGGATAAATGCCACCATTCCAGGCAACAACTGCCCATTCGTGCACCCAAGACCAAAATGCAGTGTCACGTAACTCGCTGTGGTGATGGCCGCCGTAAAACCGTAGTTAATGTAGGTGGACCCCAGAAAATATCCGGGCGAACGCTCAAAGCTGAACCCGCAGTCCGAACACTTCTCATGCATGCCAAGCAGGCGACGAAACAGCTTGCCGCGAGCACATGCCGGACATCGCAGCGTCACACCTCGACGCACGGCCTGTGGAAAAGTGAGGTTACCAATGTCGTCCGGAATGACGTGAGAAGGTTGACTCATTGCTTAAATATCGACAAAGGATCGGACTCTTCAGAACTGGCAAGAACTTCTGTGTCGCAAAACTCTGCGGCCAGCGTCTTCGCCAATTGCTCGACCGCTGGTCGTTCACTGGCATAGTGCCCCAACAGAATCAGATTCACGCCTTCTGTTCGAGCTTCCAGCGCTGAATGGAACCGTGCCTCACCAGTTACAAATGTGTCGCACCCACACTGAATCGCATCTGTAAGGAACTCCGCAGCAGCACCACAGGCCACAGCAACTCTCGTCACCGGTGCGTCCAGGGACCCGCTAAATTCCACATATTCACTGCCCACAGCAGAACGGACCGTCCCGAGAAAATCAGTCAGAGGCACCGCCGCAGCCAGTCGTCCTGTGCGACCGCTGCCGAGATCTTCGACACTTTCGTGCGGCCGCAGCGGTTGAATCTCATGAAGCCCGAATGATTCTGCCAGCTGGTGATTGATTCCTTGTTCCGCACTGTCGAAACATGTGTGCGGACTATAGACGGAGACTTCGTTTTCGATCAGCTCCAGCAGCATGCGGCCTTCGCTTGTGACATCCGTGATTTTCTTTGTGCCCCGAAACAGCACCGGATGATGCGACACCACGAGGCTTACGTTCCGCTGCACAGCCTCGGCCACAACGTCTGGTGTCAGCGTCAGACACGTCATGATTCGAGCAACTTCCGCTGCCTCACGTCCAACCAGCAGACCTACGTTGTCCCAGCCTTCCGCCAGCACCGGCGGGGCAAACTTCTCAAGGAAGGCAATCACATCTGAAACTGTCGACATCAGCTGATCCGCGTTATCATGTGGCTGTCCAGTTCACAAACTTTCACCGGAATCCAACGGATCATGTCACTTCGTCTGGCAGTTGCAACCGAAGACTTCGCCTCATCGCTGAAGAAAGCCATTGGGCTGGCGGCCACCTGTGAAGTTACAGGTGTAAGACTGAATACTCGGTCAGAAGTTCCTGCCGCTGAAGCCACGGAAAGTTCGCTGCGTCAGATACTGCTGTACGTCAGAGAACGCCAACTGCAGGTCGCCGGACTGTCCTGTCCGACGCGGCACGCCCTTCACGATCCGGAGTATCTTGAGCCCCGCATCGAAATCATTCGCAGGTCGATGTCGCTGACTCAAAAGCTGGGGACCAGCGAATTGTTGATTCGCTGTGGCCGTATTCCTGATCCCGATGTGGAATCCGAAGCTGTGAGTGCGGCGACGGTGAGCATTGACGAACAGGCAAATCCGTTTACGTTTGCATCGCCATCGGCCGCAACATCGCCAGCCGCTGAATTCTCGCTGTTGTGTGAACTCCTGAACGATCTCACTCAGCACGGCAACCATGTCGGTTGTGTACTGAACCTGCAGCTGGCCGGCTACGACCTGCGGCTCATCAAACGCCTGCTTTCTGAGGTACGCACCGGGCCGCTGAACATCGTGCTTGATCCCGCAACGGCCGTCATGACTGGCGCGAGCGTCACGACGACCTATCGTGACCTTTACCAGCACGTGGGATACACCCGAGCTCGTGATGCAGTGCGGGATGTTGACGGGGCCGGAGTCGAGGTTGGTGTGGGAGATGGCGTCGTAGACTGGGTGGAACTGATGCCAACTCTGGAAGAAGCCGACTACAATGGGTGGATCTGCGTAGAACGGGCAGGCGGAGACACCCGTGCCGACGACGTCCGCCGCGGCGTTTCTTATCTGAAAACGTTGATTCCCAATACGGGCGATTGATAATTCGACCAGTTCCGCGGACGATGAGTGCCGTGAGAAAGTCAGTCAACCCCCGGTTGTCTGATTGATCCGCACAGGATCGTCACCGCAGTAGTTGAGACCTCAGCCTTCAAGATGATGCCGAAATGAAGAATTTCTTCCCCGCCCTTCTCGTTCTCACCGTCGCCATCGTCGGACTTGTTGCGTCCATGCTGAGTTCCGGTTCTTCCGAGGACCGCCCTGCTCCGCCCGTGGCGGCGGCAGAGCCGGTTGACGCATCGGATTTAGAAGTCGTGGAATCGCCGGACACGTCGACAGCTGCAGCCGAACCAGCCACAGCGTGCAACGCACTGGGCCTGCCCCGCCCCACGGTGAATGATAAATCCGACCTGCACAAACCCGTGGTCGTCGCTGCCATCAAGGCCAAAGTACCGGATTCAGTCGTTGCAAAACTGCACACGGAAGCACCGGCGGCGTCGAATGAAGACACGGGACGCCGCAAAGGCATGGTGTGGATTCCCGGCGGCGTTGCTGTCATGGGCAATGACGCCGGACCCCCGGACGAGATGCCACCTCATCCCATCGCCATCGATGGCTTCTGGATGGATGCGACCGAGGTAACTAACCGTCAGTTCAAGGACTTCGTAGACGACACTGGCTACGTGACGCTGCCGGAACGCAAGCCGGAACTGCGCAGCATCCAGAAAGGAGCGGGGCTGGATGACATCGCAATTCTGGAGGAGTTTGATCAACCAGGTTCGATCTGCAGCCTGCAACTCAACAGCCGAGACGACATTGATCCGGAAAAAGGGGCGTACAGCTGGTGGCAGTATACACTGGGCGCCAACTGGAAACATCCTGAAGGTCCGGACAGCAATATCGACGACCGCATGGATCATCCGGTCGTCCACGTCAGCTGGCTGGACGCCAAAGCATACTGCGACTGGGCAGGCAAGACGCTACCAACGGAAGCTCAGTGGGAATATGCAATCCGAGGGGGCCGCGACGGTGAGTTTTATCCGTGGGGCAACAATCGAAATCCCGACGGCAAGTGGCTGCACAATATCTGGCAGGGAACATTTCCCATCGAAGACACGGCTGAAGACGGCTTCGCACGTACATCGCCCGTGGGTTCGTTTCCGCCCAACGACTACGGTTTGTTTGATATGAGCGGCAATGTGTGGGAATGGTGTGCTGACTACTACCAGCCGGAATACTTCGAGGTCAGCCCATTCCACAACCCCCCCGGACCGGACAGCAGCTTCGATCCTCAGGAACCGGGCATCATCAAGCGAGTCCAGCGAGGTGGAAGTTTCATGTGCAGCGATCAGTACTGTATAGGGTACAGGGTCAGCGCTCGCATGAAAGGTGAAGAAGACACGGGAGCATTTCACACCGGATTTCGATGTGTTGTAGTTCTGCAAGAAGTTGCCCCACCCTGAACTGCAGTGTGCTCTCGGCACGTGGAGAACAGCATGCTGTGTTTGTCCCATTTGGTGACGCTTCGCCGATAAACACCCGACGTCCATCAACGTGCTGCCGAATCCTGTATACCATTGTCCGCCGCAGATCCAGTACAGCCGTCCTGTATGCCCTCTCCCGATCGCCCCGTCGTCACTGGCTGGAAGAAGCTGTTATTTCTGTTTCTGGCCGGAAATTTCTTTCTGCTGGGAGTTCTGGGGGCCATTCTGCCCGGCCTGCCGACAACACCCTTTCTGTTGCTGACGAGTTTTTTTCTGGCCAGATCTTCACCACGGGGCAATGCCGCGCTGCTGCGTTCACGATTCTTCGGGCCAATCCTGACTGACTGGCAGGAACACCGTGGTGTGCGTAAGGACGTCAAGATTCAGGCTGTTGTCTGCGTCATCCTTGTCGTTGCTGCAGCAATTTATTTCTCACCGTCGTCACTCGCGCTTCGGCTCACAACCGTTTTACTCGCGTCCATTGGCGTTGTCGTGATCATCCGGCTTCCCACAACTCCCCGGTCGTGACACTGGAGAGCCGGCGTTCTTCGCGTGGCCCGGCTGACTGGACTACGACACGATGTCGTGCACGACATTTCCATACACATCGGTCAAACGAAAGTCGCGACCAGCATAGCGACAGGTGAGTTTCGTATGGTCCATGCCAAGCTGATGCAGCATCGTCGCGTGCAGATCGTGCACATGCACGCGATCTTCGACGGCGTAGTAACCGTACTCGTCGGTGTTGCCGTAGGCAATCCCCCCCTTGATACCACCACCAGCAAGAACAGTCGTAAAGCCCTGAGGATTATGGTCTCGGCCGTTACTGCCCTGCACAATAGGTGTACGTCCGAATTCGCCGCCCCAGACGACAAGCGTGTCGTCCAGCATGCCACGTGATTTCAGGTCAGCCAGCAAAGCTGCAACCGGCTGATCCGTCGCCAGCGAGTTCTTTTCGTGGCCGTTGTACAGATTGCTGTGCTGATCCCAAACGTTGCCGGTGGACACTTCAACGTACCGCACGCCGGCTTCCACCAGCCGCCTGGCCAGGAGGCACTGTCGACCAAAGTTGTCAGTTTCCTTCTTACCGATTCCGTACGCGTGCTGAAGATGATCTGGCTCACGCGACAGATCCAGTATGTCGGGAGCTGCAGACTGCATTCGGAAAGCCAGTTCTAATGATTCAATCGCTCCCTGAATCTGACTGTCTCGCTCAGCTTTTGCAAGGTGATCCTGGTTGATGGCTTTCAACAGCTTCAGTTGCTCTGACTGTTCGTCAGCCGCAAGGCGGTCGTTGCCAAGGTGCGGGATTGTTGCCTCGCCGAGCTTTCCTGAACTGCCGATCGCCGTTGCCTGATGAGCGGTCGGCAGAAAGGCACAGCCATAATTGCGGGGGCCGCCGTGACCGCTGGCAGGACTGATCGAAACAAACGACGGCAGGTCCGGATTTTCTGTGCCAAGCCCGTACGAGACCCACGCTCCTACAGAGGGGCGGACGAGGTTGTCGCTGCCGGTGTGCATCATGCTGACCGCCTGGCCGTGCGACTGGCCTCGGCTGTACATCGAACGAATCACACATAAATCGTCGATATATTTCGCCATGTGCGGCAGCAGTTCCGACACCCAGCCGCCGCTTTCTCCGTGCTGGCGGAATCGCCACGGCGACTTTAGCAGCTTCGGCACAGCATCGATGTTACTGGCTTCCGGGAACGGCAGTTTCCTGCCATCGTCCGCGGTCAGCTGCGGCTTGTAATCAAATGTATCGACCTGACTCGGACCGCCATGCATGAACAGAAAGATGACTCGCCTTGCCCGCGGCATGTGATGGGGTAACTGCTGCGTGCCGACGGCAGGCTCTGCTGAAGTCGCCATTCCCATACCACCAAGGGTGATTCCAGCCAGTGATCCGGCAGATCGTCGCAGCGCGAGGCGACGTGACACTTGATGGCGGCTGGACATAGGTACAATTCCGAGACAAGTTACGTTCAGTTCAACATCCGAAATTCGGTCGAGGCGAACAACACATGCACAAGACGCGACACCCGTGTGCTTATCAGCTCAGACGACGAAACGGTGCCTGCTTTATCCTCGGCTTCAATCGTGCGTCCCGGTTTACTGATCTTCAGAAACTTTGCAGCTCGCTCAAATTCTTCCGCAGTAGCTGAACGGGACAAAACGACACGATACGTCTGGTCGATGAGATACCTGACTGTCTTTGACTTATCAGCACACAACCACTCGGCCGTTTGGTCAGCACGATCCATAACAAACGGACTGTTCAGCAGCAGTAGCGCCTGTGCAGGAACGTTCGTGGCCGCACGTTGCCCGACAACAAGGTCCGGATCCGCGAAGTTGAAAACAGTCAGAATCGACGGCAGTTCATTACGGATAATCGGCAGATAAAGACTGCGGCAAAGAGTTTCTTCAGCGTTGTACCCTTCGTCGTCGGCACTGTTGGATCTCACCAGCGTCCCGGCTCCCTGTACAGGTGATCCGCCTGCAGACAGGTCCAGAGTACCACTGATCTTCAACATGGCATCACGAAGAGATTCTGCGGGCAGGCGTCGTCGGTGTGCATTCCACAGCAGGCGATTCTCAGGATCAGAATGCCACGATGCGTCGTCATACTGACAGCTTCTCAGATAAGCCTGACTGAGTACGATTTCCCGAATCAGCGACTTAAGCGACCAGCCAAATCCAGCGGCGCCCTGCACTGTATGTTCTCCGGCTGACGTTACAAATCGCGCCGCAAGATGATCCAGCAACTGCGGGTGAGTTGGGCGTTCACCAAGTTCACCGAAATTGTCGACGCTGCGAACGATGCCTTCCCCCAGCAAATGAGACCACACTCGATTAACGATCACTCGCGATGTCAGCGGATGTTCGGCGGCAGCAATCCAGTCCGCCAGTTCTCTGCGACCACTTTGGTTACTGTCAATCTGCACATCCGCAGTCGTGGCCACCTGCAGAAAACCGCGAGGCACTTTCTCACCACGATTATGGTGTTCACCGCGAATACAGATCTCACAATCGCTCACTCTCGGTAATTCTCCTGCAGCGATGGCTTCAGGCAATTCCGGCGGTGCATTCGTCTTCAGCTGTTTGAGCTGCTGTTTGAGTGACTGGACAGCTTCGTTCTGTTTCGTGAGCTCAGCAGCAGATTGCTGTCGAAGCACTTCTTCGTCAGAAGCGACAAGGCGGCCCAGGTCGTCAACTTCTGCAAACTGAACGGCATCCACAATAACGAACCCTTCCGTTCCGGCATTCGAGACGGTCACGGATGCTGCCTGCGCAACGTCAAACCAAAACCGGCCGACAGCCGCAAACGTTTTGCCCAGCGGAGGAGCCTTTGTCTGATCCAGTGTCACGGTCGTGGTACCGCCGTCGTGCTTCACTCTAACAGGTACGTTCCGGGCACGTGTACTGCCGGACGTATAGGAAAGCCGAACTTCGTAGACAGAGGACTTCGGCGGCGTCCACGAAAACTCAACAGATTTTTCTCCCTTGCCCTTTCGCTCGTCGTGAATGTAGCTCTTGCCGATAAATCGCGGCGTCAACGTGGATGACTTCCAGGCACCGGTAAGCTTCGCCGCTGCATCGTCTACGATCAGACGCTTGTCGACGGTCGAATTCTTTTTCAGTTTCGCCAGCCGCTTATCCTCACTCTGCAGACATGCCTCAAGCTCTTTCAGTTTAGAGCTGTATTGTTTCACTGCAGCCGCATGATCGGACGCCACCGGCAGCGCTGTGCGCAGCCACGTTGACACATACTTCTGGCTTTCTCCTTCCAGCGTTCGCGTACTGCGAAAAATCCCGGCAAGAGCGTAGTAGTCCTTCGTAGGAATCGGGTCGAACTTGTGATCGTGACAGCGGGCGCAGCCCAGAGTCATGCCCATGAAAGCGGCGCCCACCGTGTTAATCTGCTCGTCCACGACATCCATCTGCAGCTTGATCTTGTCACGTTCGCTCAGCATCTTGGTACCAACCATCAGAAAACCGGTCGCGATTACCTGTTCGCTCCGCTGGGCGTCAGATTTAAAAGGCAGCAGGTCACCGGCGATCTGCTCGCGGATAAATCGGTCAAACGGTTTGTCATTGTTCATCGCAGCAACAACATAGTCGCGGTACTTCCATGCATTGTGAAAGGTAGCGTTGAAGTCGCCGCCGTTGGAGTCTGCGTAGCGGGCCACATCCAGCCAGTGACGGCCCCAGTGCACACCAAACTGAGGTGACTGCAGCAACCGATCCACCATAGCAGCGTATAATGCGGGGGACGCATCTTCCGTATACGCCCGCAGATCGCGCGGCGAAGGCGGCAGCCCAGTCAGGTCGAAGTAGATGCGACGAACGATCGTTGCCGAATCAGCAGGCGGTGCAGGTCGCAGCCGGGCCTGCACAAGCCGATCATCGACAAATGCGTCGATTGACGACTTCGCTGCAACAGAGGCAGCTGCGTCTGAGGGAGGCTTAGAGTCCGCTACGGGCTGGAATGCCCAGAAGTTTCGTCCCTGCTCAATATCGATCGTTCTCACAACACCGTGAGTGATATCGTCTGTGCGAGGATCCGGCGCGCCCATCGCTACCCATTGTGCAAAGTCACTGATAACCCCTTCGGGCAAACGCTTCGAAGGAGGCATTTCCAGACCCTCATAGCGCAGGGCTTCTATCAGCAGACTTTCGCCGGGTTCACCGGCAACTAATGCTGTTCCGGAATCTCCACCGTGCAGCAGACCACGGGCGCTGTCCACCAACAGGCTGCCCTTCACTTCTTTTGCCTGCGCCGAATGGCAGCTGTAGCAATGCTCAACCAGCACCGGCCGGATTCGTGTTTCGAAAAACACAGCACCTTCCGTATCGTCAGCACCGCAAACCGACGAACACGTCACGACGATACAGAAAACACCGAAGCCGATTGATTTACATTGTCGAAGCTTCTCACGCATGGCATTCAGGGCGTTGTGGACGAACAGAAAAACACAGCCTGTGACAGAACAGCATGCGGCCGAAGACGCTTCGACAAACGAAATCTACTCTTCGATAAGGCCAGCGTTCCATACGTTGGCCGACATCAAAATTCCACGTTCATCATCGGGCGTCGGAAAATCGCTACTCAAGATGCTTGATGCGAAGATCCCTGAATTCAGTGAACATCGGTCGGCCTGCGTGCAGCTGCAAAGCCAGAACTCCTTCTCTCAGAACGCGATCATCGCTGTCCGTGAAGTCCATGGTCAGTCGGCCATTCATAAAGTGCTGAATGTGGTTGCCTTTGGCGACGATAACGACATCGTTCCAGTCATCCAGCCTGAACAGCTTCTTGAATTCGTCGGCCGTGATCAGTGGCTCATCTGACTTCCTCAGCGCCTTGCCTTCCCACACACCCTTCTGGCCAACCAGAATGATGCGTCCTCGATTGCCGGTTGTGCCACCTTCGTCATAAATAAACCCGGAGACACTCGGCAGCGTAACTTCATTGCGAATCTCATGCTGGTAACCACGTACGATCCACTTATTCCTGACTTTGTCGCCGGTGATGTGCTTCGAACGATACTGAATTCCGGAATTGTTGGTGGCAGAGCACCGGAAGGACAAACGCAGCTCAAAGTCTTTGGTCTCGCCTCCCTTCCAGATCAGAAACGTATTGCCGTTAGCTGGAACATCCTTCGTCGTTTCGCCATGAATAACGCCGTCCCTGACGCTCCAGAGACGAGAGTCGCCGTCCCAGTCCGACAAGTCCTTGCCGTTAAAAATGCTCGTCATGCCGGACTCGGGCGGTGCTGTCTGTGGCCCGTCAGCGACGGCAGACCCGACGGTCAGCAGGGAAAGAGTTGCGAACGTGGCAAAGCGAAACATAAAGTACTCCGTGAATGAATTTTATCGGGGGTGGCAATCGGCAGGCCAAAAGACATGTGTCCTGAGTCACCAGGGATTACTGCAGCAATCCCTGGCTGTGACGATGCGGCCCTGCAGGACCTGCATCAGACCCATGATATCACCGGACGCAGCAAAATAAACGGCGATTCACCTGGCAGATGTCGGCAATTCCCACGAATTATGGAATGCGCGGGCACGCCCCCCGGCGCGGCTCGAAACGTGAGGACGACGGTCAACCACCACCGATCAGCACGAAAGGCGGGGTGGTGGTGACACTACGGCCAGTCTGTCACTTCGTTTGCCGCTTTGTGCAGCAGTTCATCGATGGCTCTGCCAAGATGTGATGCCGAAGGGCTGATACGTGAATTCAGAAGCGCCACGAAGTTCTTTCCGTCATGCCGGCGAATCATGATTGCGGACGTTCCGTCCAGGGACCCCGTATGCCAGTGACTGATTTCTCCGTCTGCAACAACTCGGTTCATCCATCCGAGCGAATAGAATACGTCCTTTTCTGAGCCGTCTTCTTCGTGCCCGGCCAGTCCCGGTGGTCGTCGATGCATCAGTTTTATGCTTTCACGGTTCAGCAGCGGACAGTTGTCCGGATCATCGAAGGCGGCCGCAAACTTCGCCAGATCAACGGCCGACGCGATCCAGGCCCCGTGCGAATCCATTGCCTCCAGATTCCAACCACCGTAGGGCCAGGGTACTTCCTGACCCAGGTCGTCCTGAAACACGGACTTTCCTGTACCTGGTCCGTAGTAACGCACTTCATGTTCTGAACGTCCTTCAAGTCGACTGGCACCGATCTTCATCGTCGTGATACCGATCGGGGCGAGCACACGTTCTTTGACGTAGTCGGCGTATGTTTGCATACTCACTTTTTCAATTACGCGTCCCAGCAGGCAATAGCCAAAGTTGGAATAGGCGTAATGTTCACCAGGATCGAAATCGAGCATCTGCGAGAACATCGCCTTGATTACGGCCGCCTGATCGGCCGGCGGGGCAATTCCGACCTGTTTTGCGAACTGAACGGATCGAAACATCGCATCAAACGATTTGCCACGATCCCAGCCTCCGCGATGCTCCAACAGATGCCGAATCGTGACATCGCGCAGACGCTCATCGAACTCATCGCCCACAGCCTTTATGTCCTCATCGTACTCCAGTACATCAAACACATTGGAATCCAGGCTCAGCATGTCTCTTTCAACCAATTGCAGAACCGCCACAGCGGTAATCGGTTTGGAAAGACTGGCAATTCGGAACAGGCTGTCTGGCTGCACCTTTTCGCCCGCGGCCACGTCTGCATATCCATAACCGCGAGCAAACACCGTCTGCCCATGATGTGTGACAGCAACCGACGCTCCAGGAATCCGGTGTTCGTTCATGAACTCATGCATGCGTCTGTCGTAGCTGGCAAAGCGTTCGTCCTTTTCACCGGAGGAAACGTTGTACGAGGCATGCGCCTTCTGATACCCGGGTCCACGCAGAACCCGGCCAGGCTTCGCTCCCGTGAACCTGCTGTCTTTCAGAACATGCTGTCCGTTGACAATAACGTGTTTCATGCCTTCGGACAGTGCATGAGGATTGGCGAAACCTGCGTGGTCCGTCAGGTTTTCGTAGTCGAAGACAATGACGTCTGCAGCCATGCCAACAGCGATACGTCCGCGATCGTATGCCAGCACATCGTTGGCAGCAGCGGCACTGGCCTGAGCAATCGCTCGCTCCAGTGAAATCGCTCCCAGCTCACGCACATAACGCGAAAGTATCCGGGGAAACGAACCGAAAGCCCTTGGATGGGACGCAGAACGACTGCCGCCGGCCGGGCCCACGTCCGTGCAGAAAGAAACGAACTGCTGCTGCATGGCCAGAATCTTGTTGGCTTCGGTCATTGTTTCGGGCAGTGCGAACGCTGAAGAACGGACAAGATTGAAGAACGTATCCCATGGGTCTTCGCCTTTCGCCGTGGCAATCGCGGCCACCGACTGCCCGTCCAGACCCGCGTACTTCTCATTGTTACTGCGACCAATGATGACGCGGTTCCAGTCCTTACTGGAGTGACGAAACCAGTTTTCCCAGCCTTCCGTTGTGTCCATTTCCTGTCTGATTTCCGCACGCAGATTCACGTCGTCGAGACGAGCACGCAGCTTGTCGTATCCTTCCGTAAAGTGCCGCGGGTGAATTAACGCGGCGATGCCCAGTCCGTTGTTGACATAAGGGTAAATGTCAGCCGTCACCTGTTCTCCGGCAACTCGAGCGGCCTTGATCCTGGCAATCGCCAGTTGCATTTTGCCCCAGTTCTGTCGCCCGGCCGCCTTTAAATGAAAGATGTGGACAGGTGTATTACCTTCACGACCGATCTCAAGCGCCTCATCAATGGCCTCCAGCAACTTGTCACCTTCGTTGCGCATGTGTGTGTAGTAGCGACCACCGTACTGACCTGCAATTGCCGCAAGGGCTGCGATCTCCTCTGTTTCCGCATAGACCGCGGGAGGGTAGATCAGAGCTGTGGACACCCCAATAGCACCGGCCTGCATCGCTTCATGCACCAGGCTCTGCATCCGTTTAAGTTCTTCAGCTGTCGGTCTGCGTTCCGCCTCCCCCAGAACAATTCGTCGTACCTGAGTATGCCCGATCGTCTGTACGACGTTGACCGGAAGCCCTTTTGATTCGATTAGAACAAAATACTCGGCCATAGTTGTCCAGCCTTTGCGACGACCATCCTGGACGCTCAGCGGAGCGGCAGACCCACCTTCTCCGGCATTGATGGTGGTAATGCCCTGAGTCAGCAGATTGATCGCCGTCTTCGGGTCATCCACCATCGGTGACGCAGTCTGCCCCATCATGTCGATGAAGCCGGGCGCCACGATCAGGCCGCTGGCATCGATCACTGTCTCAGCTGTCCTGCCGTCGATGTGGCCGATCCGCACGATTCGACCGTCGTCGATGCCGACATCCGCCACATACCATGGCGCCCCACTTCCGTCGACGACACGTCCGCCTCTGATCACCATATCAAATTGGGCGTCAGCGACCACGGACAACGTTGACAGGCAGCACGCTGTTACCGCGAACACAAGCTGTAAGAACATTTTTCGCTGAATCACAGTGTCTATCCCGAGTGCTTCTGGACTACCCGACATCATGAAAACACTTTTCAAATATGTCAGGCTTATCAACCGGCCGAAATCACCACTCGACTGCGCAGGATGAAGCTCGTCCACGTACCACATTCACATCCTGCCTCAACCGATGTTCGGCAAGGCAGCAGACTACGGAAAGTCAGGTGCCAGAACTACCGACCGGGACATGAAACTCAGGAAGTGACGGCGGCGGACTCAGTCAAGAGCGAGCCGCAATTTGAAGAACCCCACTTTTGAGTGACCGCTTACTGCAGTTCCAGGATTCACAAGTGCCGACGACGCGCTGTCGACGCTGAACGTCGGATTCCGATGAACATTGAAATTCCAGCGTCTCAGACGCGTCGCTGCCTGACCTGGATTGCAACGCGCATAAAACAGCCTGCCACAGAATTAATCCGTGGCAGGCTGTATCGTCTCTCTGTCTACGACCGTGAACTGCGACAGATATTATTATTACGCGGTAAGATCCAGACCGTCGTACTGATTTCAGTTCACGTACGCTGAAGTCCTGTCTGTCATGACAGGAATACAGCGGAAACAAAGTTAGCTTGCGTCCTGCAGCGCGATGGGAATGATGATTGCACCTGCAACCAGCAACCCGAGACCAACCTGCTGACGTCGACTTAATCCCCGAATGCGGTCCGTGAACTGATTGCCGCGAACAACTTCCTGGCCATCAGACTGTACCAATGCGATGGTAGAAATTGACTTGGGCGGCGCAGTGCCGGCATTCCAGACGCGTACGGCATATGTTTCTTTGTCTGCCTGCAGCACAAGCGTACCGGTCTTCAGGCCCGTTGCCTGAAACCGACCGTCTTCGTCAGTCGTGAGTTGTTGGTCAACTTTCTTGAGTTCAGACTGAGATCTCACGGTAATTGTCACGTTGGACACAGGTTGACCGGCATTTGTGACCAGCTGACCTTTAAGACTACCGGCAGAAGTCAGCTCGACGTTTTGCAGTTGTAATTCGGATGCTGTGGCTGCGGAATCTGCTCCGAAGCCCAGGGTCGGCGACGCCACCAGCGTCAGGGCCAGCATCCATGTGGCGTGAGTTCGCATTTGGATCCTTTCGTACTGTGTCTGTAGATTGTGGTTTGATAGAGGTCCATCCTCAACGTCGACACCAAAGTGGGAACGGATCGTCAGTGTACGCCCGAACGGCAGAAGTACCTGCAGATTTTGTCCGGTACTGCGACGTAGAGAAGCATTACCGAATGTGCCGACATATCCGTTGATTCGGCGACTAGCAAAACGGATATACATACATCGCGATCAATTCGGTTTCCAAGCGGACCTGCAAGGCAGGGTTCTCAGTCGGTGTACAGCCGCTTCGATCGCTGAGATTCATTCAGCGACATGGGACTCAGAACCTGTCTGGCATCTCAACACAGGGCATACGAGTGAGCACCGGAACGTCCCCGTCCATGGCCCGCCGATTCCGATTAAACACACTGGCGGCACCCAACGACGCAGAGCTGTCAGGCCAGAATATCTTCGACGACTGCAGCCTTGCGGCCCGCGGTAATTAGTTGAGGCTGTCCACTGTGATGATACACCAGCTTGTTCCAGTCGAGACCAAAGAGCTTGAACAGCGTTGCCTGGTAGTCATTGGGTGTCACAACATTTTCGACGGCGCGATGGCCGAATTCGTCAGTTGCTCCGTAGACTGTGCCCGGCTTGAAACCTCCACCGGCAAACCAGATGCTGAACCCCTGGCCGTTGTGGTCCCGGCCATGCTTGCTGGCATCGCCCTGATCCTGCGTGACGGGCAACCGACCAATCTCGCCCCCCCAGTGAACGATCGTTTCGTTCAACATGCCTCGTTGTTTCAAATCTTTAACAAGCGCAGCCGATGGCTGATCCGTGCGTCGGCAGACGGAGGGCAATGAGGTGGCGATGCTGCTGTGATTATCCCATGGCTGACCTGCCAGAAACAGCTGCACGAAACGCACACCTCGCTCGACAAGTCGCCGAGCGATCAGGCAGCGCGTACCGTATTCGCGAGTGGTGTCGTTATCCAGGCCGTAGAGCGTGTGTGTGGCTTTCGTTTCCTTTGAAACATCAAGTGCTTCCGTCGCTGCAGTCTGCATACGAGCCGCCAGCTCATAGCTGGCAATTCTGGCGTTCAGATCCGGCTCTCCACGAAATCGATCTGCATGCTTCCGATTTAGAGCCTGCAGAAATTCAAGGTTCTGCCGCTGCGGTTCTCCTTTCAGATATGCTGGAGCCTCAAGGTTCAGGATTCGCGGTTCTTTCGGTCGCAGCACTGTCCCCTGATACAGCGGAGGCATGAATCCGCTGGACCAGTTATGAGTGCTGTCGACCGGATGACCTCCGGGATCTGTCAGCACCATATACGACGGAAGATCCTGGGTCTCGGAACCAAGACCGTACAACAGCCACGACGCGTAATGCGGTCGTCCCAGGACTCCAGGAATACCACCGTGAAAATAACGAATTGAAACTTCATGCCCGTTCGCCCCGGTATGCATACTGCGAATCAGACACATGTCGTCGGCAATTTCGGCTGTGTGAGGCAACAGCTCCGACAGCTCCATGCCGCACTGCCCCCGTTTGCGAAACTTCCATCGAGTGCCCAGCAGCTTCTTGCTGGCCGCATTAACGAAACTGTAGGCGATATCGCCGTTGTAGTCGGTTCCATCAAATTTCGTGAGTTCCGGCTTCGGATCAGTCAAGTCCATGTGCGCCGGACCACCATGCTGAAACAGAGATATCATCGCCTTTGCTCGAGGCTCGAAGTGCGACTGTTTAGGCAGCAGATCGAACGTCCGTTCCGCAGCCGTAACGCCGGGAGGCTTTGCCTGTGCACGTTCCTGATTCAGCAACCATGCAGCTGCGACGGCGCCAATTCCCAGCGACCCCTGTCGCAGAAATGCACGGCGGTTGTGCTGATCATC
>Ga0315331_10001894_pt1 | contig 15833 bp, 14 predicted proteins | sample M160m34915metaG_FD_203456 | JGI IMG/M metagenome (GOLD analysis project Ga0315331, IMG submission 203456) | Ammonia-oxidizing marine archaeal communities from Monterey Bay, California, United States - M1 60m 34915 | ecosystem: Environmental > Aquatic > Marine > Intertidal zone | place: USA...
AGAAGGCGCTGCGGCGGGCGCTCGATCAGACCGTGTGGGCCTCGGGCTGCAACCGCTGATCCCTCGGACCCAACGGCAAGGTCAGCACACGCTCTACCCTGCAGAGGTGCGCAGCTTCCGAGCCGACCGTGAAACCCTCCACCTTCCACCTTCCACCTTCCACCTCGACCTCGACCTCGACGACTACGTACGCACGACCATCCGACCCTGAGGCCGACGCTTCGACTCAAACCAGGAGAACCCGATGACCCGTACGCCCCGCATCCTCGCTGACGGCCTGATCTTTCCTGAAGGACCCCGCTGGCATGCAGGCCATTTCTATTTCTCGGACATGCATGCCCACGAGGTGCTGCGGATCGAGGCCGACGGCACTTGCGCGGTCGTCGCGCGGGTGCCCGGCTGCCCCTCCGGCCTGGGATGGGACCCCGACGGACGACTCCTGATCGTCTCGATGGAGGACCACAAGCTGCTTCGCCAAGAAGAGAACGGATCGCTCAGGGAGTTCGCCGATCTCTCCGGGCTCGCCACCCATCTCTGCAACGACATGATCGTAGACGCGCGAGGCGCGGCCTACGTGGGCAACTTCGGCTTCGACCTGCATGCGGGAAAGCCCCCGCAGAAGACGAACCTGATCCTCGTGACACCCGAAGGTGAGGTGCGCGAGGCCGCGACCGACCTCTCCTTTCCAAATGGGACCGTGATCACACCCGACGGCGGCACGCTCATCGTGGGCGAGACCTTCGGCGCCTGCCTGACGGCCTTCGACATCGCAGGGGACGGGTCGCTCTCGAACCGCCGCGTCTGGGCGCCGGTCCAGGACGCCGTCCCCGACGGCATCTGCCTCGACGCCGAAGGCGCGATCTGGGTCGCCTCACCGGTCAGCGCGGAGGTCCTCCGTCTGCGCGAGGGCGGCGAAGTCCTCGACCGGATCGGGGTCGAGAGCCAGGCCTTTGCATGCATGCTCGGCGGGGAGACCGGACAAACGCTCTACGTCTGTACGGCACCGGGCTCCGACCCCGAAGAATGCCTGCGCCAGAAGGCCGGACGAATCGAGGCCTTCGACGTCGAGCACCCGCGCGCGGGCCTGCCGTGAGCGGGGCCACCTGCGAGGGTGGATCCGGCAACGAGCCCACGACCGACGACGAGGTCTCGACCGGGGGCCTCGCGGGCCGCTTCTGGGCGGCTGATCGCTAGGCGAGGCCGAGCACGCCGCGCGTCGCTTCCCGCGTCTTCCGCGCCATCTCGACCGGTCCGGCCTCCATGAGCCCGACGTTGAAGACCTCGGGCGCCCAGATCGGATCGGCGCCGATCTCATCGAGCAGCGCCAGCACGTTCGGCCAGTCGACCTCGCCCTCCCCGGGCAGAAGCCGGTTCGTCATCGACTCCATCATCTGGTCGTCGCCCGTCCCCTGGGCGGTCGTGTCGTCGAGCTGGACACAATGGATCCGCTCACCGGGGATCTGGCGCAGCGTCTCCGGGTCGGGACCCCCCGGCTGGCGCAGCCAATGCCAGGTGTCGAAGACCAGGCCGAGGTTATCCCCGCCCGCCTCCTGGACCAGTTCCCAGGCACTCTTGATCGTGGGCAGCCCCGACCAGGGAAGCCACTCGACGCAGACCTTCTGACCGCGATCCGCGCCCATCTTGCCCAGCAGCGCGAGCCCCTTCGCCGCGGCCGCGCGGTCGACTTCCGCACCCATGATCACGCCGCAGACGACCCCGGCGCCGTAGAACGAGGCGACCTCGAAGGTCCCACCGCATTGCTCCGCGATCGTCGCCTCGTCGCCGCCCTCCCAGCCAATCAAGGACTCGACGACGGGAACCGAGAGTCCGGCCTCGCGATGCCAGTCGCGCACCTCTTCGGCGCTCTTGCCCCCCGCGACGGCTGCGTTGTGATGGAAGGCCCAGAGCGAGACGCCCTTCCAGCCCGCCTCGGCGCTCGCGTCGATGATCGTCTTCACCTGCTCCGGCGTGACGTCCATCGCGCCACCGACCAGCGGTGCATTACAAATAATCAGATTCTCTTCTCGGGCGGGGCTCATCGGCGCGTCCTCCTGGAAACGGGTCAAAAAAGGCTCGCCGATCGTAGCAGCCTCCTCGCGCGCACCGACCCGGCCAGCGGTAGGCTTGGCACATGGATGAAAACCTCGACAGACGCACTTTTCTGCGGGGTCTCACGGCGCTGCTCGCGCCGACCGCGCTCGGCGTCTCCGCCTGCACGACCCACACCACCGCCCGCTACGCGGACGCGGACCGGACAGCCCTGGCCGAGCAACGGCGAGCGGAAGGGGCTCGATCTGGCCGGGGCCCCTACGGCCCCCAGCGCTATCGCGGCTACCGCGGACTGGCCGAGCTCCCGTGGTTCGAGGTCGACCGCGCCGGCGTGCTCCAGGTCGTCGACGACAGCCTGCCTCAGGCGATCGATTTCCATTGTCATCTGGGCATGTCGATGCTCTTCGAGCCACGGCTCGACCTCACGGGGAGCAGCCCGCGTGTCCGACACCTGCTCGACTGCGACGGCCAAGACCCGGGCTGCGAGCTGGACCTCGACGTCTACATCAACGCGAATTTCGACGACGAAGCCCTCGCGGAGCTGCCTTACACGACTTTCACGCAGGGGCTCTGGGGAAATGCCATCGTGCGTACCCATACCATCCCCAACCTGCTGGCGGAGATGGACGCGACCCGCGTCGAACGCGCGATCTTGCTGCCGATCGTCTTCGACCTGCCTTTCGGCGACGACGTCGAAGACAAGTGGCGTCAGGGAATCGAAGCGACGCGCTCCGGCGATCGGCTCCAGCTGGGAACCTCCGTCCACCCGACCGACCCCGATAAGGCCCGGAAGCTCGAGGCCGCGGCCCGGGCCGGCACGCGCGTCGTCAAGCTTCATCCCACCGTGCAGGCCTTCTACCCGGACGCGACCGAGGCGATGGAGATCTACGAGATCGCCGAGCGGCTCGGTCTCGTGATCTTCTTCCACGGCGGCCGGGCCGGGATCGAGCCCGAATCCAGACAGGGCTACGCCCTACCCCGACATTACGAAGCGGCCTTCGCGAGCTTTCCCCAGGTGCCCTTCGTGATCGGCCATGGCGGCGCACGCGACGGAGCGGCGATGCTCGACCTCGCCGTCCGCTACGACAACGTCTGGTTGGGTATCCACGGCCAGGGCGTGACCCACCTCGACGAGATGATCCGACGAACGGGCGGGGAGCAGCTCCTCTTCGGAACCGATTGGCCCTTCTATCATCTGGCGGTCAGCCTGGCGAAGGTCCTCCTCGTGACCCGCGACCCCGGGCGCACCCCGATCCGGCATGCGATCCTCCGAGACAACGCCGAGCGCTTGTTGGGCTGAGGCCGGATGGCCTCCCCGACCCCATCCCACCCAGGAGACCGACCCTTGACCGCACCGATCCCCCTCGACGGAAGCTGCGCGCCTCGTTTCGAGAAGGTCCGCCAGGTCTTCCACGAGAAGCTCACGGAGAACGAGGTCGGAGCCGCGATCGCCTTCACCCTTCACGGCGAGCCCGTCGTCGACCTCTGGGGCGGCCATACGGCAACGGACCGCGCCGAGCCCTGGGCCGCAGACACGATCGTCAACACGTACTCGACGACCAAGGGCATGACGGCGCTCGTCGCACACCGACTGGTCGAGCAGGGAAAGATCGACCTCGACGCCCCGGTCGCCCAGTACTGGCCCGAGTTCGCCGCCCAGGGCAAAGAGGAGGTGCCGGTCCGCTGGCTGCTCAGCCACCAGGTGGGCCTGCCCGCGATCCGCACGCCGCTCCCGAGCGAGACCCTCTACGACTGGGACGCGATCTGCGCCGCGCTCGCCGACACCGAGCCCTGGTGGACCCCCGGCGAGCGCCACGGCTACCACCCGGTCACCTTCGGCTTCCTCGTCGGAGAGGTGATCCGGCGGGCCTCGGGCCGCAGCGTCGGACAGCTCTTCCGCGAAGACGTCGCCGAGCCGCTCGGCGCGGACTACCACATCGGCCTCCCCGCCACCGAGCACGGTCGCGTCGCCGACATGATCGGCAGCCTCGCGCCCCCCAAGACGCAGGCGAAGACCGACAGCGGTGGCCCCGCCGTCCAGATCAAGGGGCCCCTCGCCGAGTTCATGCGCGACATGGCGGACCCGACCACGATGGTCGGCGCCGCCTTCAACAATCCCCGGATCAAGAACGGTGCACATAACACCCCGGAATGGCGCTCGGCCGAGATCCCAGCGGCGAACGGACACGGCAACGCCCGCGCCCTCGCCCGGATCTACGGCGCGCTCGCCTGCGGCGGCGAGGTCGACGGTGTCCGCCTGCTCGAGCCCGAATCGATCATACGTGCCCGCACGGAACAGGTCTCCGGCCCAGACGGCACGCTCGCGAACATGCCCATGCGCTATGGGCTCGGCTATATGCTGCGGTCGGATTTCATGCCGCTCTCGCCGAATCCGAGCGCCTTCGGCCACCCGGGCGCAGGCGGCTCGATCGGCATGTGCGACCCCGACGCGGGAGTCGGGTTCGGGTTCGTGATGAACAAGATGAGCCAGGGTCTGGTCGGCGGCGCGACGGGCTTCGCCGTCGTCGAAGCGTTCTACGAGGCGCTCTCGGCCTCCTGAGGCGCGACCCGCCCGCTAAAAGGGTCCGTCTCGGACGCGCCCGCACGAAGAGGAGGAGTCGATGTCTCGAGATACGACCGAAAACGAAGTGCACGAGCGGCTCGCCAGCGGCGAGGCCTGGAACGATTTCTGCGACCGACTCAAGCAGGCGGGCGAGCTGATCCAAACCGCCGCGCCCGACGACGACTTCGACCGCGCCGAGGGCTATCGCTACCTCGCACGGCTGACCCACCACTTCCTGCGATCGAGCCTCGACGAAGCCGACCCCGCCAAGGCGATCCTCTCGACGACCAGCCCCAAGATCGGCCTCGACAACCCCGACTATGTCTATGCCGGCGCCCGTCTCTCTCCGGACTACACCTATCGGCTCACGGGCTCACTGAACGATGTCGCCCTGCTCGGGATCGGCGTCTTTTCGGGCGCGCTCGGCACGCCGGCGGGGCTCGTTCGCGACGGCTACATCACGACCAACGAGCTCGAGGTCGAAGACGGCCGCTTCGAGCTTCTGCTGAGCCGCACGCCACAGGAGGGCAACTGGCTCCCGCTGGGCGAGAAGAGCAACGCGCTGAACATTCGCCAGACCGTGCTGCGGCGCCGCGAACAGAAGCCGGCATCCCTCGAGCTCGCGCGCGTCGACTCGGGCGACCCCCCCGCCCCCCTCGAACCGGCGAGTCTGGTCCAGACCCTCGATCGCGTCAGCCAGACGGTCCCCGGAATCGTGACCCAGTTCATCGGTTGGTCCCAATCCTTCCAGGACCACCCCTTCGAGATCCGCGAGATCGACCCGAAATTCCTGGCCGTCGCCCAGGGCGATCCCAACACGACCTATCACTACAGCTATTGGGAGCTCGAGGACGACGAGGTCTACACGGTCGTGCTCGAGCCGCCGGCGCGTTTCGACTACTGGAATCTCCAGATCGGCAACCATTGGCTCGAGTCCTTCGACTACCTCCATTACGACACCCACGTGAATCACGAGACGGCGGTCGTCGAGGACGACGGCCGAGTGCGGATCCACATCAGCGCGAAGGACCCCGGCCGCCCGAACTGGCTCGATACCGCGGGCCATCGCCGCGGGGCGCTCGCGCTGCGTTGGGTCGGCGCCGACGCACCGCCCCCCACGCCCCAGACCTCGGTCGAGAAGCGCTGAGATCCGCTGACTAGACCGAGGCCCTTGCTATCGTCGCGAGATGAGCCAATACGCGTACGACAAGGATTTCCTCCCCTACCTCTCCGAGCTGCCGACCGTCGGCGACTACTCGACGGCCGAGATCATTCAGGGCATGCGCGCGGAACGCGACGTCGCAATGGTCGCCCCGGAGCCGCGGGACGACGTCGAGCGCGAGGATCGCATGATCGCCGGGATCGGTGGTGCGCCCGACCTCCCGATCCGGATCTATCGGCCGAAGCAGGCCGCAGAGGGCACGCGTCCGGGCTTCCTCGAGATCCACGGCGGGGGCTTCCTCTTTGGCACCATCGAGATGATGGACAGCTGGTGCGAGACGATCGCCGCGACGGTCGACGTCGTCGTAGTCAGCGTCGGCTATCGATTGGCGCCGGAGGATCCCTTTCCGGCTGGGCTCGAAGACTGTTACGCGGCGCTCCAATGGCTTCACGATCACGCGGCCGAGCTGGGGGTGGACGTCGACCGGATCGCGATCGGCGGCCAGAGCGCGGGCGGCGGCCTCGCCGCGGGACTCGCCCTCTATGCGCGGGACCAGGGAGGACCGCCCATCTGCTACCAGCTGCTCGAGATTCCCGAGCTGGACGACCGGCTGGACACGCCCTCGATGCTCGCGTTCCAGGACACGCCCTTCTGGAACCGACCGAACGCCGTCTGGAGCTGGAAGCATTACCTCGGACCCGACCACACGGGAGAGCCCTCGATCTACGCGGCGCCCGCGCGCGCTACGGACGTCTCGGGCCTGCCCCCCGCGTACGTCTCCACGATGGAGTTCGACCCGCTACGCGACGAGGGCATCCGCTACGCGGCGGCGATGCTCGCGGCGGGGGTCTCCGTCGAGCTCCACAGCTACGCGGGCACCTTCCACGGCTCGGCCTTCCTGCCCCAGGCCGAGCCCACCCGCCGCAACAACGAAGAGATCGTTACGATCCTCCGCCGCCGACTGCACGGCTGAAGGGCGCCTCCCCCCATGGCACGACCTCCCGGTAATTGGGACCCCGCGCAGGATTCCATGATGCAGACGATGGGCTTCGTCCGGCTGATCGAGCTGGATCAGGAGGTCGGCCGCGCCGTCGTCGAGTTCGAGGCGAAGCAGAACCAATGCCACTCGGGCAACGTCGTCCAGGGCGGCTTCGTCAGCGGCTGGATCGACAACGCCATGGCCATGGCGTCGATGGCGGGCACGAATTTCGAACGCGTGGCGATGTCTCTCGACATCAAGGTTGCCTTCTATCGTGCCGCCCATCCCGGACCCGTCATCGCCGAGGGCTGGATCGAGCGGGCCGGTGGGCGCACGGTCTTCGCCGAAGGCCTGCTCCGCACGGTCGAGGGCGACGTAATCGCCAAGGGCATGTCGACGATCGCCTTGATCACGCCGAAGGACTAGCCACTCGCGATACGCCGAACGTTACTTCCCGACGGGCACTCGATCGACCGGGACGCCCGCGAGGATCACGGCGCGAATCTCCTCGAGGACGCCGACGTCGCTCGTCGGATCACCCTCGACCAGGATCAGGTCGGCTCGTTTGCCCACGCCGATGACGCCGAAGGGTGGGTCGTCCTCTTGCGAGATCCATTGGGCTGGGTGGAGCGTCGCCGCACGGAGCGCCTCGGCGGGTGTCAGGCCCGCTTGGACCAGGGTGTGCAGCTCGCGGTGGAGCGAGGCGCCCGGGAAGACGTTCGACTGAACATCACTGCCGGTCAGGATCGTCACGCCCGCGTCGTGGAGCCGCCTCACATTGTCGAGGCGGACTTCCCGGGTCTCCTGCATCAGGACGATCCAGCCCTCGAGCGGGCCGGCATCGAAAGCTTCCGGGATCGGGTGGAACGAGTCGAGCTTCTCCTTCGGGACGGTCTCGCGCTCCAACCGCGTCCGTTCGAGCGGACCGAAGCGAATGCGCCCATACGAGTCGAAGACTTCGCTCGTCGTCACCATCGGGATCCCGTAGGCCGCGAGCTCCGCGATCCGCTCGTCGGGGATTCGCTCCTTGTAGACACCATGAACCCAAAGCGCCACGCCCGCGCGGCCCGCGTCGAGCGCATCCTCGGTCGTCCCGATATGCGCGACGGTCCGCAACCCCTGAGCTCGTCCCGCCTCCACGACGGCCCGCGCGCGCTCCAGGGAGAGTCGCCTCGACTCGAGCGGAATGCGGTCCACGACGATCTTGATCCCGTCCGCGCCCTCCTCTGCGAGCTCCTCGACCACCGCCCGGGCCGCCGCGTCATCCTCGAGCGGGATCGCCACCCCGCGCGCGACGATCCAGGCGAGCCATCCCGGAAGGAGTTCCTCGATCATCGCAATGGGGTGGCTGCTCGGGGCCGTGAGAATCGGCCCGACCGTGAAGATCTGCGGGCCGATCAGCGCACCCGACCCGACCCGCTTGCGCCGGTCGAAGGCATCCCCCGAGCCATCCCCCGGATCGAAGACCGTCGTGACCCCCGCGTAGACATAGGCGCGTAGGTTCAGTTCGGGCGTCGGCGGCGACGTGAACTCCCAGGCGGGACCCGTCGGGGTCGCGATGTGGCCATGCATGTCGACGAGCCCCGGAAGCAAGGAGGCCCCGCCGCCCTCCACGACGACTGCACCCGCAAGCTCGACCCCACCCGGCTTCGCAATGGCCGCGATCCGGTCGCCTTCGAGCCGCACATCGGAGCGCCCGCCGAGACGACCCGTTCGGACGTCGAGGATCCGAACGTCGCGCAGGACGACCGCCTCGGGCCGAACCTCGGGCCAGGCGACGAGCACGGGGCCCATCGGCGCCGCACAGCCGAGTGCGAGCGCGGCGAGGAGAGTCGCGAAAAACGGCGCAGACCTGAGCAGCCTCATCGTCGTCGGCCTCCGTGCGAACCCGAGGGCGATTCGCGGGCTCTCGATGCGCGGCCCCGGAGTTCTTCGACGCCGCCGAGCGTGACGCTGCCGAGCCTAGCGCTAGATCTCGCCGCTCAAAAATTGCATCAGCAACGCGTTCGTGCGCTCCGGCGCCTCCTCTGGGATGAAGTGACCACATTGCGCGCCGCGGGTCCGCAGGTCGGGGAAATGGTGCGGAAAGGAGTCGGCGTAGGGGTTCCCGCTCGGGATGTAATCGTCCGGGGGAAGCGCCCCGTCTTCGAAGGCCTGGGGCACGAGGAAGGGGCTGAAGAGATAGAACGTCGGCTTCTCGAAACGCAGGTGCCAATCCTCGGGCGCGAAAACCATGTAGTTCTCGTTCCACTCCGGATGGGAGAAGATCAGCCCCTCGTGATGCCACATCTGGGCGATCTGCTGGCTCGTTCGGAACTCGAAACGGATCCCCCCCGGCGCGTCGGCATCGGGCGTGGCGACGTGGAAGGGCAGGCAGTGGCGGTAATACTCGATGGCGTGGAACCAGGCGCCGGGGTCCGAGAAGGCCTCGGCGTAGTGGTTCACGTCCGCCTCGCTCCAAAACCGGGTCGGATCCCAGCCGTCCAAGGCGGCGCTGCCCTCGGAGCCTTCGACCGGGGCCCAAGGCGACTCCGGAGGTCCCCCATAGGGCGTGTCCTGACCGCCAAAGGTCGAGCGGATGAAGTCGCCGTGGTGTTTCTCGAAGAAACGTTCGGCGTCGGGTTCACATTTGAACCAATAGCCGTGGATCCCCCAGGTGATCCAGACCGACACGAGCGTGTCGATCAGGCCGAGCCGGCTGAAGCGATCCGGGTGTTTCAGCGCCGCCGCGGCGGCGATCACGCCCCCCCAGTCGTGGCCGACCAACCGGGCGCGCTCGATACCGAGGGCGTCCATGAAGTCGAGCACATCTCGAGCCAGGATCGATCGATCGAGCCGGACCCGCGGCTTGTCCGTCCCGCCATAGCCTCGCGTGTCCGGGGCATAGACCTTGAAGCGCTCGCCCAGGGCGGGGAGCTGGTGGCGCCACATATGCGAGGTCTGAGGGTAGCCGTGGAGCAGAATCACGGGGTCCTCCCCAGAGCGCTCCTCTCCCGCCTCCAGATAATGGAATCGCAGGCTGCGGGACTGAACGTGTCGAGAGGCGAGAGCAGAATTCGTCATCGGGAAAGCCTACCGACTCGACGACGACCCCCGCTAGACTGCGTGGCGCCGCGGCAGAGCGCACCCCACCGCGAGAGGAGAATGCCCCATGGCCGAGAACGAAATGACGGAAAAGGAGTTTCAGGCGCTCCGCAAGTTCATCAAGCCCTTCTCCGGCCTCAATGCCTTCGTCTACAAGCTCACCGGCGGACGCCTGATGGGGCGATTCCAGGGACGCCCCGTGGTCCTGATCGAGATGACCGGCGCGAAGAGCGGGAAGACCCGCACGATCCCGCTGATGTACGTCCCGTATCAGGAAGGCGTGATCATCGTCGGCTCCCAGGGCGGCGCACCGACCTCGCCCATCTGGGTCAAAAACCTCCAACAGAACCCGAAGATCATCGCCCAATACAAGGGCAAGCGGATGAACCTGATCGCGCGCCAGGTCGACGACGAGGAGAAGGCACAAATCTGGCCGACCTGCGTCGAGCATTACCATGAGTTCGCCGACTACCAGGGGCGGACGGACCGGAATATTCCGGTCTTTGACTGTCAACCCGGATAGGAGGCGCTCCGCGCGCAACCCGGATAGGAGGCGCTCCCCGCGCAACCCGGATAGGAGGCGCTCCGCGCGCAACCCGGATAGGGGCGCTCCGCGCGGTCGTCCAGAGAGAGGCGCTAGCGCGACGGGGGCGCGGCGTATTTACCCAGGTAGTGATAGTCGAAGCGGGGCTCTTCGGGCTGAGCTTCGTTCTGCTCGTAGATCCGCTCGTATTTCGTGTCGATGATCTGCCAGCGACCGTCTTCTTTGACGTAGCGGTCCCAGTAGATCGCCGTCCCGGTCGTGAAGTTGTTCTGGCTCATGATCCACATGTTGTCCGTCAGATACCAGACGCCGGTCGCCTCGGTCGCGGAGAGCATCTCGATCTCCGGGTGATGTCCGTTGTGATGCCCGACGGAACGGTTGTGAAAAGAGGCGCGGATCGAGGCGAGATACTCGGCCTTGCCCTGAAGCTTCCACTCGTAGGTTCCGCCGATGAAGTGAACGCTCACGTCTTCGTGAAAATAGTCCTCGAGCTCGTCAAAATTCCCCGTGTCGATACACCGGAAATAGGCGTGCTTGACGCGACGGATCGCCTCCATGTCGAGAAGCATCTGGATCCCATCGCGCAAGGCACCCGGGCTCTCGTCGAGGATTTCGAGGGGGAGACCGGACACAATCCCCATTCCCTGCTTGGTGAGCGTCGGACTTCCCGCGCCGTCTTCGTTTGCCATCTTCCTCACTCCTCTATCTAAGGATTCGCCTCTACAGCGTAGGGAGGAAGAATCGGCTCCGCCGCTCGCGCGAGCGGCTCGAACGAAGTCGCAGCCAGCCTAACGACCGGGTTTGTGGCCGGGCCGCTTGCCCTTGAAGGGCCGACCTCGACCGCGCTCACCCGATGTGCGTGCCGCCGTACGCGGCCCCAATGTGGGCCGCTCGGCCGGAGGGCCTCCCGAGCGCTTCTCCTCCGCACGCTTGATCACAATCCCCGGGTCTCGCTTATCGGGTCGCCGAGCACGCTCTTCGAAGCCGGCCGCGACCTCTTCAGCCACCGAGACGAAGGAGACCCGCGCGGCCACCTCGATCGGGCCGACCTGATGACTCTCGATCCCTCCACGACGACAGACCTGCGACAAGAGGCGACCCGTCGTCGCGCCACTTTCGGCGCCCCAGCTGACGAAGAAGCGCTTGAAACGCCCCTCGCTCTGATTCGGCGGCCTGCGCTCTCCCGCTCGATTGGGGCGATGACCGGACCGACCGTTCTCCTCGCGACCTGCACGAGAGCGGGGAGCACGCTCCGTTTTCGGGTCGAATCCAGCCACGTTCATCGCGGTGCGCGCCGAGACCGGCTTCGCGAGGTCGAGCAAGGTCGCCACGACCTGGACCGGGTCTCGGTCCTCCAGCAGCGTCTTGGCATACATCGCCTGCGTTTCGTCCGGTGTGTGCTCGGCGAGCTTCTCGTGCAGGGCCCGCCGGGCACGCTTGCGCAGCGCCTTGTCCACTTTCGCCGCCGTGGGGATCGGCTGCCAAGACACCTCGACCTTCGCGTATTGCAGCATTCGTCGGACGCGACCGAGGTCCGAGGGCGTCACGAAGAGGATGCTGCGACCCGCCTGACCAGCTCGACCCGTACGGCCGCTGCGATGGGTGTAGGCATCTCCCTCTCGGGGAGGGTCGACGTGGATCACACTCGCGATTCCGGGCACGTCGATCCCGCGGGCTGCGACCTCGGTCGAGACGAGGATCGGCAGGGTTCCGTTGCGAAAGGCCGCAAGCGTCCGCGTACGCTGGGCCTGCGCCAGCTCGCCGCTAAAGGGGGCCGCGCCGAAGCCATCCTGCGCGAGCTTCTCGGCGAGTTCGGTCGCGTCGACCCGGCGATTGACGAAGAGCAGGCAGCGCTCCTCGCCCGCCATCAGCAGCACGTTCACGAGCGCGGCATAGGTCTCGTGGCGGCGGATCGTGTAGGCGATGTGCTGGATGTCCGCGTTCGCTTCGCCGAGCCGTGTCCCCTCGATCCGGAGCGCATCGTTCTGGTAGCGGTTGGCGAGATCGAGCACTCCGCGCGGGAAGGTCGCGGAAACCAGATGACTGGCCCGGTTGGCCGGGAGCAGCTCGAGAATCGCCTCGAGTTCCTCTCGAAAGCCCATGTCGAGCATTTGATCCGCCTCGTCGAGGATCACGTGCTCGATCGCGTCGCAGGCGATCGCGTTGTTGCGCATATGGTCAAGCAGTCGGCCGGGCGTCCCAACGATCAACGAGGGACCCTTCGAGAGCGCGCGGCGCTCCATCAGAATCGAGGTGCCCCCCGTCACGACCTCCACCCGCACTCCGGGCAGTTCCGCGTAGAGCCAGTGCAGCTCTTCTCGCACCTGCGCGGCCAACTCGCGGGTCGGCACGACCACGAGCGCACTCGGGCTTGCCGCTTTTCCCGATCCGTTGCGAGGGCCCTGCGGCGGACGACCCTTCGGCGCCTTGCGCTCCAGGAAATGATCTGCCAGTCCGATGCCGATGGCGACCGTCTTGCCTGAGCCCGTCTGCGAGGAGATGCGCAGATCTCGACCGGCGGAACGCGCCGAAACCACCGCCTCCTGGACGGGAGTCAGCGTCTCGAATCCACGGCGCACGAGCGCATGGCTGATCGGCGCGGGCAGATCCGCGAAGGGTTCGGTCGTCATGGCTCGTTTAGGGGTGCCCGGGGGCAGGTTCGAAGGAGGGCGGACCTTAGCACAACGGGGCTAAAGTCCATCGCGCGCTCCACGCTGCCGGTTTCGGCGCCCGTGGAGACCCCTCTGATAGGCTGCCGGCGCGCATCGCGGACGCTGCCCACGGAGTCGTGGGCGCCCCCCTAGCGCGAACCCTCCTCAAGACGGGGACCGCCCGGATGGCCTTTCTCGCGATCCAGGCGCGACGCCTCGGCCGACACCACCGCCATCGCGACATGGCCGAGTCCCATGTCGCCGTATTCCTCGGGCATGTGGAGTCAATAGCGGCCCCACTCCTGGGCGGCCTTGCACATCTGGATGATGTTGCTGACCAGGAGGTCACGGTCGCCTTCGTTTGCGTCGATCTCCTTCTCACAAGGCCCGACTACCGATTGGCCGAATTCGCGCACCTCATTGACGACGGAGGTGACCTCTTCGGGAAAGCTCAAATCGATTGCCATGGGGGATCTCCGTGATTCCGTCCGGGCCGGCGACAGTCGCGCCGGGCTCCGTAGGCGGCGGCGGGGCCGCTGGAACTGCGAGTCGTTCGGTTACCCTTTGACGGAAGGCAACTTCCGGGGAGAAGAAAGTCGATGGCGCTCAAGATCATCGAGGCGCACGTCTCGGAAGAGGTGGCCGAAGAGGCCCAGGAGATGCTCACCGAGCTCGGGGACCGGGCCTGGATCGAAGAGGGAGGCCGCTTCGGGAAAGTGGTACGGGCCGTGCTCGGCGCGGAGCGCTCCGGCAGCGCCCTCGACGCGCTTCACGAACGGCTCGCCGACCGAGGCCGGCTCATGGTCCTGGTCCAGCCGCTCGACGCGGTGCTGCCGCGGCCCCTGGCCGCGAAGAGCCCGAACCGTGAGGAGCGACTGCGCACGGCCGATGCCGTGAGCCGCGAGGAGGTCTACGCGAGCATCGCCGACAACGCCAAGCTCCACCGTCACTACCTCTCCCTCGTCGTCCTCGCCGCGATCGTGGCGGGGATCGGCCTGTCCAACGACAACACGGCTGCGGTGATCGGCGCCATGGTCGTCGCGCCCTTGCTCGGACCGAATATGGCGATCGCCCTGGGCATCGTCCTCGGCGACAGCACGCTCGTCCGGCGGGCGCTCGTGACGGTCGGCGCGGGCTTCGCGCTGACCCTCGTCTTCTCGATCCTCCTCGGACTCGTGCTTGGCGTCGACCCGGCAACGCCCGAACTCGCCGCGCGCTCACGCGTTGGGGTCTGGGATCTCGTGCTCGCCCTCGCCGCCGGCTGCGCCGGTGCACTCGCGTTCACCAGCGGCGCGCCCACCTACTTGACCGGCGTGATGGTCGCCGTCGCGCTGCTGCCCCCGACCGTGGCCAGTGGCATGCTGGTCTCCGCCGGTGAGTGGCGCGGCGCCGCCTCGGCGCTGCTGCTGGCCGGAAGCAACGTCACGGCGGTCACGCTCGCCGCGATGCTGACCTTCGCCGCGCGCGGGATGCGACCTCGGAACTGGTGGCTCGAAGAGCGTGCCCGGAGCTCCGCGCGCGTCGGCATCGCAGTCTTCGTCGCGCTGCTCTGTCTGCTCGGAGGCCTCGTCTTCGTCGCTGGCCAGCGCTGAGACCCCGTCCGTCAGCCCACGCTTCAGTCGGTCTCGTCGCGCCGCGCTTCGAGCGCCTCCCAGCGTTCACCGAGCCGGAGCACCTCCGCCTGAGCGACCTCGAGCTCGCCACGGAGCGCCTCTGCCACGGCGCTGTCGGCCTGATAGGTCTCGGGGTCGGAGAGCTTCGCCTGCAGCGACTCGACCTGCGCCTCCGCCGCTTCGATCGTATCGATCATCGCCTCGAGTTCGCGCCGCTCGGCCGCGCTGAGCCGCTTGGGTCGACCCGAATTCGACTCGGCCGGAGCCCGCTTCGGGTCGCGAGGGGAACGATCCGAGGCGGACGGGCCGGCTCGCGTCGATTCCCTGACCCGCCGCGCGCGGTACTCCGAGAAGCCGCCCACCTCATACTCGACCCGACCGCCGCCCTCGAAGGCCAGGATCCCCGTGGTCAAACGATCGAGCAGCCAGCGATCGTGGCTCACCAGGATCAAACTGCCGCCAAAGTCGAGCAACATGGATTCGAGCGCGCTGAGCGTCATCACGTCGAGGTCGTTGGTCGGTTCGTCGAGCAGCAGCAGGTTGCATCGCTGGGAGAGGAGACGCGCCAGGCAGACACGCGCCTTCTCTCCGCCGGAGAGCTCGGCGATCTTGAGGCGCTGTTGGCGTCGATCGAAGAGGAAGCGCTCGAGGTAGCTGCCCACCGAGAGCTGTTCCTCGCCGACCGCGACCTCTGTCGCGTCTCCGACCGCCGCCTCGCGGACGGTCTCCCGCGGGTCGAGCTCACCGCGGGCCTGGTCGAGGTAGCCGATCTTCGTATTCGCACCGCGGATGATCGTCCCCGCCGCGGGGACGAGTTCTTCGAGCACGGCCATGAGCAGGGTCGTCTTGCCGCAGCCGTTCGGACCCACGACGCCGATTCGGTCACCGGGCCGCAGCGCCAGATCCAATCCGTCGACGAGGCGCTTGCCATCGCGTTCGAGGGTCAACCCGCTGCATTCCAGGATCGTCTTGCCCTGTCGCTCCGAGCTCAGGCGAAGGTCGGCCTGCCGCTCTCCGCGCGGCGCCTCTTTCGCGAGCGCCGCCTCAGCCCGGGCCACACGTGCCTTCTGTTTCGTGCCCCGCGCTTTCGGCGCGCGGCGCAACCAGTCGACCTCCCGCCGCAGGAAATTCTGCGTATTGCGCCAGGTTCGTTCCGCGTGCGCCTCGCGATCGGCCTTCGCCACCAGA
>Ga0315331_10001897_pt1 | contig 15793 bp, 10 predicted proteins | sample M160m34915metaG_FD_203456 | JGI IMG/M metagenome (GOLD analysis project Ga0315331, IMG submission 203456) | Ammonia-oxidizing marine archaeal communities from Monterey Bay, California, United States - M1 60m 34915 | ecosystem: Environmental > Aquatic > Marine > Intertidal zone | place: USA...
TTTGATTCGGATTAACTGGTTTAATTAAATAATCGGCAATTTTCCCACCAATAGCCCCTTCCATAATTGACTCCTCTTCACTTTTGGTAATCATTACAATCGGAATAAAAGGGTGTTTACTTTTTATTCTATCTAACGTTTCCAAGCCAGATAAACCAGGCATGTTTTCATCTAATAAAACCAAATCAAAATGTTGCTCGTCTATTTTATCTAGGGCATCATCACCACTGTTGACAGTCTCAATTACATAGCCCTTACTTTCTAGAAATATGACGTGTGGTTTCAATAAGTCTATTTCATCATCTGCCCAAAGAATTTTATTACTCATACACTTCTGTCTAAAATTGAATAGTTTTGCTCTGAACAAATTTAAGATTCAGCGCATTGGTTAACAAAAAGAAAATATTTAACGATCCAATCTATGGTTTTATTTCCATCCCGCACGAACTTATTTTAGACCTCATCGATCATCGCTATTTTCAACGACTAAGAAGAATCAAACAACTTGGCTTAACTGATTTCGTTTATCCAGGCGCATTACACACTAGATTTCACCATGCGCTGGGGTGCACTTTTTTAATGCAACAAGCGATTGCATCTCTTCGCCAAAAAGGTCATGAGATAACGGAAACCGAAAATATAGGTGCAATAATAGCTATCCTTCTGCATGATATTGGACATGGCCCTTTTTCGCATGCGCTTGAACATACTGTTGTACAAGGAATAACTCATGAAGAAATTTCATTGCTCTTTATGCAGCAATTAAATCAAGAGTTTGAAGGACAATTAGATACTGCTATTGCCATTTTCAATGATTCTTACCCAAAAAAGTTTTTACACCAATTGGTCTCTAGTCAATTAGATATTGACCGATTAGATTATTTAAAAAGAGATAGTTTTTACTCTGGCGTTTCAGAAGGTATTGTTAGTAGTGAGCGTATCATTGACATGCTTGATGTAGTCAACGACAACTTGGTAATTCAGCAAAAAGGAATTTATTCCGTTGAAAAATTTATCGTCGCAAGGAGATTAATGTATTGGCAAGTTTATTTGCATAAAACGGTAATTTCAGCAGAATTTATGCTTGTGAAAATATTAGAGCGAGCAAAACTTTTAACAGGCCAAGGTGAAAATCTGTTTTGTTCAGAAGTTCTTAAGTTCTTTCTTTACAATCAAATTGATAAAAATGACTTTCAAGAGCAATCTGCCCTGGATCAGTTTGCCAAATTGGATGACTACGATCTAATGGGTGCAATAAAAGTCTGGTCAGAACATTCAGACAAACTACTTCGGTTTCTTTGTAAAGCCATTGTCAATCGAACCTTGTTTAAAGTGATTATCAGTAAGGAACCCTTTGATGATGAAATTGAAAACAAAATAGTTCAGCAAGTTATGGATACTTATGGAATGAATAGAGCAGAAGCCGCCTCCATAATTATTAACGAAGAAGTCGCCAACAATGCCTATAACTCGGCATATGATTCTATTAATGTTCTTTTCAAAAATGGTGAAGTGAAAGACATTGCGGATGCATCTGATAACCTCAACATTCAAACACTTGCTTCGCCTGTTAGAAAGTATTTTATGTGCCACCCTTTATTAAGTTCATGAATTTATTCTGCTTTACATTGCTGTTTTTAAGCTGTTTGGCATCTTTTTCTCAGGGAAAAAGTAACCTTCAGGAAAATAATTTATCGGCTACTGGAGAAATTTTTGGTAATGTGCAGGACTCTATTGATAATTCATCTCTAAGCTACATCACCATTCGGGTGTTTGCAGAGAAAGATAAAAAATTAGTAGGCGGTTCAGTATCTGCGGACAACGGTTCATTTTCAATTTCCAATTTACCTTTTGGTTCCTATTTTATCGACGTTAGTTTTGCGGGATATCAAACCAAATTATTCAAAAATATAAACCTTCATAAAAACGAATCAACCTATCAACTTAAAAATATTTTAATGGCCCCACTGATGCTGGACGAAGTGGAAATTAGTAGCAGCCGGCCCTTAATTAATTATGAAATAGACAAGAAAATAATTAATGTAGAAGATCAAATTAACACCGATGGACAGAGTGCGATAGAAATCCTAGAGAATATTCCTTCCGTTAATATAAGTGCCGATGGTACAGTAAGCCTAAGAGGAAGCACCAGCTTCACCTTACTCATTGATGGAATTCCCACAATAATGGATGCTAGCGATTACCTTGCGAGCATTCCTGCTAGTACCGTTAAAGAGATTGAAGTAATTACAAACCCGTCAGCAAAATACGATGCTGAAGGTACAAGTGGGGTGTTAAATATTGTAACAAAAAAAAACAAGCTTGAAGGAGTGAGTTTATTGATTAATGGTCAATTAGGCCTCTACAAAAACAACAGCTCCAATATTTCTCTTAGCTCAAAACGAAAAAAATCTTCTTTGGACCTAAATGCGAACTTTCGCATGAGAAGCAATCCGAATGAGCAAATAAATAATCGCATTACGACGTATGACACCGTAATTAACAGGCTTTACAGCACTGGAGATAAAAATTGGAGACGCACAAATTTTGGTGTTAATGGCAGCTACAGCTGGAAACCAAACAATTCACATATTCTTGTTCTGTCAGGCAAATTAAAGTCCAATTTGATGAATCCGTACAATAACCTGCAGTACACAAGCTACAGTAATGCTGTTGTAACAGATAAGTTCAGCACCGATGCACACAATTATATTCAATTCATGAATAATTCCTTTAGCTTAAATTATCAATACAATATCAAGCGAAACAAAGAACATAATTTAAGTTTTAAGGCAATTGCTAACTTCTCTGGAGCAAATCAACATGACACCACTTTAACTTATGATGCGGATGGAAGAATAATAAGTGGAAATCTATATACCGAAACAGGGCCATCAAACTCCTATCGCTATAAAGTAGACTACACAAGACCCATCAAAAACATGAAATTTCAAACAGGTGTTCAATCTCAATTTGGTAATAGTGGTGATATTGGTAAGAACTATACCTTAGACACCTTAACATCCACATTTATTTTTGATTCTGTATATAGCTCGGACGTGAACTATGTTAGAGACATCCATGCTGCCTATGCTATTTTAGGAGGCAAACGAAAGCAATTTGGCTACCAAATGGGGCTAAGAATTGAGCATACGTTTCGCAGCATTTCTTCATCCAAGTCAATAGATTTTAATGAAATCAATCGATTAGATTGGTTCCCTTCAGGGCATTTCTCATACAATTTAAAACAAGGAGGTCAGCTAATGGCTAGTTATTCCAAAAGAATTCAGCGACCACGAAGTTATTTCTTTGAACCTTTCATAACTTGGACTGGCCCCTTTACTGTGAGAAGTGGAAACCCCAATTTAAAGCCTACCTATATTGATGTATTCGAACTCAATTACATGCATCCACTAACCAAAAACAACTTTTTTAGTATTGAAGGTTATGCCCGAAAAAACCAAGGCATCATACAACGCTTATCATCTATATACACACAAGATATCTTAATAACTCGTCCAGAAAATATTGGAAATTCAGCAGCGTATGGATTAGAAGCATCCATCGATTATCAAATACTTAAATGGTGGAAAATAAATACAGGTGGAAATGCATTTTTATATCAGCTAACTGGTCAATTAGCTGAAGAACTGTATTCGACAGAATCCATAAACTATAACGTGCGATTAACATCGACTTTTAATGTTAATGATAATTGGTTAATTCAGTTTATATCCCGATACCAAAGTGGATCTGTTACGGCACAAGGTGAAGAATACAGTAATTACACCCAAGATATTTCCATCAAAACCAGTCTTGCATCAAATAAAATATCTTTTACTCTTCAAGGCCGAAATGTTTTAAATACGGCTAGACGTAAATCCATCTCAACGATTGAAAATGTGTTTTTGTACAGTAGCTCAATTCCATATTATCCTCAACTCTTTCTGTCTTTGTCTGTAAAACTCAATAACTATCAAAAAAAATACGAGGACCAAGAAGAAATGGATGATTTTTAGTTGTCACTTGCTATAACTTTTACAGGAAAAAAATGATTTAAGTACAATAACCATTTCAACATCGAGATTAATCGCATTTGCTGTACTAATTTTTCTATTTTTGGGAAGATGGAATTTTCAGCAAATCAAATCGCCCAATTACTTGATGGAACGGTTGAAGGAAATGGAGATATAAAAGTCAATAATCTTTCTAAAATAGAAGAAAGTGCTCCAAATACACTGTCATTTTTAGCTAATCCGAAATATGCTGAATACATTTATGCTACCAAGGCGTCCATTGTAATTGTTGCCAACACATTTGTCGCCGAAAAAGCGATTCCTTCGACATGTGCCTTGATTCGAGTAAAAGATCCATACAGTTGTTTTGCATTATTACTAGAAAAGTATAATCAATCCAAAAACAATAAAACTGGGATTTCAGAATCAGCTAAAATCGATTCGACAGCCTCTATTGGTTCTGATTGTTATATAGGTGATTTTGTTTCAGTTGGCACAAATACAACAATAGGCAATAATGTGAAATTATACGCGGGATGCGTTATTGGTGACAATGTTACTCTAGGTAGTAACTCAATCATTTTCTCAAATTCTGTGATTTATAGTGATTGTATTTTAGGTGAGTCCTGCACCATTCATTCTGGAGTTATCATTGGGTCTGATGGATTTGGATTCGCACCAAGCTCTGACCAAGAATACACTAAAGTGCCTCAAATTGGAAACGTCATTATTGAAAGTCATGTAGAAATAGGGGCGAATACATGCATTGACAGAGCTACGCTTGGCTCAACTATTATTCGAAAGGGCGTTAAACTGGATAACTTAATTCAAATAGCTCATAATGTAGAAATTGGCGAGCATACCGTTATTGCAGGTCAAACCGGGATTGCGGGTTCTACAAAAATTGGTTCCAATTGTTTAATTGGGGGTCAGGTCGGTATTGTTGGTCACATAACAATTGCCAACAATGTGAAAATTGCTGCTCAATCTGGCGTTCAAAACAGCATTGATGTTGATGGCACAATTGTTCAAGGTTCTCCAGCATTCGCCATTGGCGATTATAAAAGATCTTATGTACTGTTTAGATCCTTACCAAGGATAAAATCTAGATTAGATATTATAGAAAAAGAAATAAAAAACTCGAAATAAGAAACAATGAGCGAAAAGCAAACAACGCTTAAAAAAGAAATTACCATGAGTGGTGTTGGTCTTCACACTGGTGAAACGGTTAATATTACAATTTTGCCCGCCGTAGCTAATCATGGCTATAAATTTCAGCGAATGGACCTGAAAGACCAGCCTGTTATAAAAGCGGATGCTGACCTCGTAATTAGTACTGACCGTGGAACGACACTCGAAAAAAATGGGGTGAGAATATACACTACAGAACATTTACTTGCCTCATTATACGGCATGCAAGTGGACAATGCTCTAATACAATTAGATGGGCCAGAAATACCTATCATGGACGGAAGTGCCATACTTTTTGTCAATGCAATTGAGGCAGCCGGAATTGAAGTGTTAAAAGCTGAAAGGGATTATTTTGAATTTCAAATTAATCAACCTTATGAAGACCTGGATAAAGGCATTGAAATGCTCGCTATTCCATACCCTGAATTTAGGCTCACTGTAATGGTGGATTATGAATCTCCGGTTCTAGGAACTCAACATGCAAATATCTACTCGATAGACGACTTTAAGAAAGAAATAGCACCGTGCCGAACATTTGTATTTTTAAGAGAGCTGGAAGCACTAGCCAGAGCTGGATTGATAAAAGGTGGAGACATAGATAATGCCATTGTATTGGTAGAGCGAGATGGGATTCCAAAAGAAGAATTGGCTGAGCTTGCTACGTTATTAGGCAAAGAACACCTAGAGGTAGACATGAGAGGGATTGGCACATTAAATAATGCCGAACTGAAATTCATTAACGAACCCGCAAGGCATAAACTTTTAGATATTATTGGGGATTTGGCCCTAATTGGTAAACCGATTAAAGGGCATATTTTAGCTGCAAGACCAGGCCATTCGGGTAATGTTTCTTTTGCAAAGATTATTAAACAGATAATGAATGAGCAGAAGGGAAAAAAGATCATAAATCTGAATGAAAAACCTTTATATGATATCAATGATATTAAGCGAATGTTGCCACACAGGTATCCATTCCTTATGGTCGATAAAATAATGTCAATTACTGATGATGCCATCATTGGCGTCAAAAATGTTACAGCCAATGAACCCTTCTTTGAAGGCCATTTTCCTGACAATCCTGTAATGCCAGGTGTTCTTCAAATAGAAGCTATGGCACAGGTTGGAGGTATTTTCGCGTTGAGTAAAGTAGATGAGCCCGAGAAATACATGACGTATTTCATGAAAATTGATAACGTTAGATTTAAACGAAAAGTAATTCCTGGAGATGCGCTTGTTTTTGATTTAAAATTAATTACGCCTATCAGAAGAGGTATTGTTCACATGCGGGGGACGACCTATGCCAACGGTGAACCTGCATCTGAGGCTGAAATGATGGCTCAAATAATAAAAGAACAATAATCATGAGTGTACAAGCAAATATTCATCCAGATGCAAAGATTGGAAAAGGGACTGTAATAGAAGCGTTTGCAACTGTGCAAGGTGATGTCAAGATTGGAGAAAATTGTTGGATTGGTCCAGGAGCATGCATTATGGATGGAGCGAGAATTGGAAACAACGTGAAAATTTTTCCTGGAGCAATTATTTCCATTGTATCACAAGATTTAAAATACAATGGAGAATACACAACTACTCATATTGGAGACAACACAACAATTAGAGAATATGCCACCGTTCATAAAGGTACTACAGACAGAAACAAAACTGTAATCGGGAGCAACTGTTTACTAATGGCTTATGTTCATATTGCCCACGATTGCATTTTAGGTGATCATGTAATTATTGCTAATTCCAGCCAGATAGCCGGGCATTGCAACATCGAGGATTGGGTAATTATTGAAGGGGTTGTAGCCGTTCAGCAGTTTGTTACCATTGGAGAGCAGGCATTCATTGCAGGTGGCTCTTTAGTTCGGAAAAATGTCCCTCCTTATGTTAAAGCTGCCAGAGAACCTCTTTCCTATTGTGGAGTGAATGCCATTGGGCTAAGAAGACGGGGGTTTACAGATACTCAAATTGCCAATATAGAAGACGTCTACCGCGTAATCTACATCATGAATAGCAATATTTCAGAAGCCATAAAAATTGCTGATTTAGAGATTCCTAATTCCAATGAAAAAGACACGATATTAAAATTTATTCGAAACTCTAGTAAAGGAATAATGCGCGGAATTTCGTAAATGGATATTTCAAAGAAAAAAGAACTTTATTCGATAAGTTCAGGTCTTAGAAAGTACCTGAAAGAATTTGGTAGAGAAAAAAATATTCCGGTGTCTTATGAAGATTTACTTCGTTACAAAGACGGTTTTCCATTGTTCGATAAGACAGGAAAAGACACCTTATGGGAAACGGTTATGTTTGATCCAGAATCTCAAGCTGAACTTAATTTTGGATTGACTTCTATCTATGCTCTTTTAAAAACCGATGGAGACCTCTCGGTTATGGAGCACTTAATAGTAGATCGTATTGATTACTGCCAATTCGGAAATTCAAAACCATTTAGAGTTCGAATTGTTAACCAATTCAATGATAATTATGACTATTTCTATGTTAAAACAGCAGATGCTTCTAGAGTGTATGGATTGGAATTAGAACATATTTTATCACCGAATAGAATTAACTATTTTGTAAATAAGAATTCACTAATTGAAGAGCACATTGCTGGAATTCCTGGCGATGCGTTTATTAATTATTATATCAACCTTCCTAATTTTAATAAAGTAAGACTGGCAAAAGAATTTGTGAAATTCAATGAGCGATGTTTTGTACGATTACTCGGTGACATGCGTTCTTATAACTACGTAATTGATGTAACTCCTGATTTTGAAGAAGAACAATATCGCGTTCGAGCACTGGATTTTGATCAGCAAAGTTACGAGGGTCGGCTTAGAATGTATATGCCTCAATACTTCAAGGAAAATAACAAGATTGTTAACTTTTGTATTGAAGTTATGAATCCCGAAACGGTTCGGCAGTATCAGTATGAGGAACGAACCTTGATGAAGAGAAGATACGAAGCTGCTAAAGAAAAAATTGACAAACTAATGGCATGTATCATACTTGACGAGATATCAACTCCCGACAAAACCAAACGGATAATTAATGAGCTGAATGTCCATCACAAAACAACCGGCTTTAATAACTGCAAAAATATGGGCGAGGCTGTACGTTTGCATTTACAAAAAATGCTAACTAAACCAAAACCTGAAAAACTCACAGGGAAGGCAAGCTTTAAGCTGAAATAAATAGTTAAATTTACTGCCAAATTTGGGAATATGAATATCTCCTACAAGTGGCTTAAGACCTATATCGACACCGACATTTCTGCAAACGAAATGGCCAGGATTTTAACAGATACTGGTCTTGAGGTTGAAAAATCTCATGAAATTGAAGCAATACCTGGCGGCCTCAAAGGATTAATTATCGGCCTCATTTTAAAGAAAGAAAAACACCCTGACGCAGACAGACTATCTGTTTGCACGGTAGATATTGGACAGACTGAGGCACTTCAAATTATCTGTGGCGCATCTAATGTTGCTGAGGGTCAAAAAGTAATTGTTGCTCCTGTGGGTAGTTGTCTGCATCCTGTAAATGGTGATCCATTTAAAATCAAAAAATCAAAAATTAGAGGCCTGGCTTCTCATGGAATGATCTGTGCAGAAGATGAAATTGGATTAGGAAAGGGTCACGAGGGCATAATGGTACTTGACCAAATTGCTGAAGTTGGTGCATTAGCATCGTCCTATTTCAATCTTGAAACTGACATTCAGTTCGAAATTGGCTTAACACCAAATCGCGCAGACGGGATGAGCCATATTGGCGTAGCGCGTGATTTACTTTGTGCCCTTAAACATCAAAAAACAATAGAGCAAAAAAGCATTGTTAAATGGCCAATTATTGATGATTTTAAAATAGACAAGGATAGTGTTAAACTTGATATTACTGTTCAGGATACATTTGCTTGCCCACGATATGCCGGAGTCTCTATTTCGGGAGTATCGGTTGGTCCAGCTCCAGACTGGTTACAAAATAGACTTAGATCTATAGGCTGTAATCCTGTCAATAATATAGTGGATGCCACTAATTTTGTTTTACATGAACTCGGGCAACCCCTACATGCTTTTGATTTAGAAAAGATCGACGGTAATAAAGTAATCGTTAAAAAATTAGCAGCAAAAACGAGCTTTACGACATTAGATGGAATTGAAAGAAAACTGGATGATCAGGATCTAATGATTTGTGATGATAAAGAAGGGTTGTGTCTGGCTGGTATATTTGGAGGATTGAGCTCCGGTGTAACTGAAAGTACGACTTCAATTTTTCTAGAAAGTGCCTATTTCAACCCCGTTTGTATTAGAAAATCTGCAAAACGACACGGGCTTAATACGGATGCTTCTTTTCGATTTGAACGAGGCATTGATCCGACGAGGGTGGTTTATGCTTTAAAAAGAGCTGCTCTACTGATTAAAGAGGTAGCTGGAGGGTATATTTCTTCTAAAATCACAGACATCTATCCAGAAAAGATTGCAGATTTCGAAGTCCATTTTAATATCAATCGTCTTAATGCGCTAGCGGGCATATCCATTGAATACAACACGATAATCAATATTTTAAAGAGTCTTGAAATAGAGGTATTAAACGTGGACCAAAATAAATTACAACTTAGAGTCCCTTCCTACCGAGTAGATGTCCAAAGAGAAATTGATGTTATAGAAGAAGTGCTTCGAATCTATGGATTCAATAATATTCCAGTTTCCGAAAAAGTAAATTCTTCTTTATCCTACCGCAGCAAAACGGATATTGAAAAGATGCAAAACATTGTATCTGATTTACTAGCAGCTAATGGATTCGCAGAAACCATGTCTAACTCTTTAACCAAAAGTAGCTATATAAATCAAGAAGAATTCAGAGACATGAACTCAGATTGGAATGTAGCTATGCTAAATCCATTGAGTAGTGATTTAGGCGTACTTCGTCAGTCGCTTGTATTTTCGGGATTAGAAGCCATCGCATATAATCAAAACAGACAGGAGCAAGACTTAAAACTCTTTGAATTTGGCAAAGTGTACTTTGCTAGAGAAGAAAGGCATGATGAGTACAGGCATTTGGGAATATTCTTAACAGGAAAAAAACAAGCAGAGCAATGGTACTTAAAACCTCAAGACGTTTCATTTTATTCCATTACAGGTGCAGTTAATGCAGTACTTTCAAGATTAGGAATTTTTAAAAATCAAAAGTCTGCTCCTACTAAAAATGATTTGTTTGCAGAAGGTATTAGCATTAGCATTGGCAAAATTAAGGTCGCAGATCTAGGCAGAATTAAAACTGATTTATTAAATAAAATGGGAATTCATCAGGCAGTCTTCTACGCTGAAATTAAATGGGACAAAGTGCTGGAACTAATGCCTATGAACAAAACCAAATTTAAGCCATTAACGAAATTTCCCTCAGTACGCAGAGATCTTTCATTACTTCTCGATGAAAAAATATCCTTTTCAGAAATAGAATCTATTGCAAGAAATTCTGAAAAATTACTTCTAAAAGAAGTGGGATTATTTGACGTCTACGATGGCAAGAACATTGCGGCAGGTAAAAAATCCTACGGTGTAAAATTCATCATGCAAGATTCAGAAAGAACACTTGATGACAAAAGAATTTCTTCCATCATGAATAAAATTAAATCCGAGCTGGAAGAGCAGCTGGGAGCCGAATTAAGATGATGCGTAAATGGTCACCAATTTATTTTGTCGCCAGATTGATTGTGACATTTGGTTCAATCGGATTCTATAAAAAGTTCGAATCTAACGGGCAATTGAACATTCCTAAAAATAAGCCCATCATTTATGCTCCTAACCACCAAAGTGGATTCATGGACCCTATCTTGATCGCTTCTTTAAGAAAAAAGCAAACTCATTTTTTAGTTCGAGCGGATGTATTCCGATCGAAGTTCATCATTACTGTTTTTAAATGGCTAAAAATGATGCCTGTATATCGACAAAGAGATGGCAAAGGTGGTTTGGAAAAAAATCAAGCTATTTTTAATCAATGTTACCGCATCCTTAAAAAGGGAAATGGATTAATCATATTTCCCGAAGGCAATCAATTAAATAAAAAATCTCTTCGAAACCTAAAAAAAGGTATTGGCCGAATTGCTTTAGGAGCGGAAACCAAATACAATTTTGAGCTCGATGTAAACATAATCCCAGTTGGTATTAATTATGATCATCATACCAAAATGCAAAGTACCGCTCTGATTAATTACGGTAAACCCATACCTATTAGTAAATACAAAAGCCTGAACCAAATCAGTGAAGCAAAAGCCATAAATGAAATACGAACAGATGTTGAAGCAGGATTAAAGCCACTGATCATTAATATTTCGAACGATGAGTACTACGATACCATTGAAGAAATTCGATTAATCTTTCCCGAACTGGTGCACCATAAAGCTGGAGAAGTTGTTTCTAACCTTTATGCAGAATTAAAATCCGGACAACAATTAATTTCAGCTATTGAACCTTGGATTTCGTCTAATGAAAATGAAGCTGAAAACCTGAAGCTGATTGTGAATTCAATTAAATCTGGCACAACAGCATTAAAATTAAAATATCATCTCCTCATTAATGAGGACCATAAAGTTTTCGTAAATATTGTTTTTTTAATACTCGGGTTGCCCTTACACGTTGTTGGAGTAATCTTGAATTATCTTCCCTATAAGGTGCCAGAGTGGTTCGTAAATAAAAAAATAAAAGATCCACACTTTCACAGTTCCATAAAAATGATTGGTGGCTCTGTAACCATTTTTACCTATGGTCTTATCAGCTCAATCATCTTCGGATTCGTATTAGGCTGGAATTATGGAATAATTTACTTTTTTTGCTCTCCATTACTAGGATTATTCAGCTTAAAATATTGGGTGCTTTATTTAAAAACACGAGGGAGAATTAGATACAATTTACTGCGCAAAAAGAAAGACAAAAAATTGACTGAACTATTAAAATTGAAAGAGCAACTATTTACTATTCTAAAAGACCTCTACTGAAATAATATACCCTAATAATCTTTTGATTTATTCCTGAATATTTGGCCTGACCTGTCAAAATGTGAATTAATTACTTTCTATCAAATCAATATTGAAATTAGAGTGAAATAGAAGCTGCCATTCCCAATAATTACTACCTTTAACCATAATGAAATTCGAAGATTCTAAGACACTTAAAGAGATTGCTGACTTCTTGGGTTGTGAATTCGAAGGTTCAGAGAATCATTTAATTCATGGAGTAAATGAAATTCATCGAGTAAGTATTGGAGATATTGTCTTTGTTGACCATCCGAAGTATTACGAAAAAGCCCTTAACTCTGCAGCTACCACCATTTTAATTGATAAGCGTGTAGATTGTCCGGATGGCAAAGCACTCCTCATATCAAAAAACCCGTTCAACGATTTCAACAGGCTAACGAAACACTACCGTCCATTCAGCAAATGGACGAAAGCCATTAGTGACAGTGCAATAATTGGCGACAACACAATGATTCATCCAAATGTCTCTATTGGGCACCGTGTTACAATCGGGAATAATTGTATGATTCATGCTGGTGTGGTGCTAATGGACGGATGTCAAATTGGTAATAACGTAACAATTCAATCAAACACAACCATTGGCACTAGTGCCTTTTATTATCAAAAAAAGGACTCTTCTTACAACAGATTACACACCTGTGGATATGTAATTATTGAGGATTTTGTAGAAATTGGAGCGTTGTGCTCTATCGATGCAGGAGTTACTGCTACAACAGTTATTGGCGCCGGCAGCAAATTAGACAATCAAGTACATATTGGTCATGACACTATAATTGGGAAAAATTGTCTTTTTGCCGCCCAAGTTGGCGTTGCGGGCTGTGTTGAAATTGAAGACAATGTTACCTTGTGGGGACAAGTAGGCGTTCCTGCAAATAGAAAAATTGGAGAAGGCGTTACTGTACTCGGTCAATCTGGCGTTTTAAAAGATTTAGAAAGTGGAAAAACTTATTTTGGAAGTCCTGCCGACGAAGCAAGAATAAAATACCGAGAGCTTGCGTTGTTAAAGAAATTACCCACTATTATTGAAAATCTGTAAATGGCTCGAGCTAAATTTAATAGACTTCATGAAAAACTTCAGCTAAAGGAATTTAAGCTGAATTCATTACTTGAGATTACAAAAGCAATTAATGAAAATTATTCCATTGATCGTATTCTAAATATTTACGAATACATTTTAAGAGAGCAATTAGGCATCAGTAAACTAATGCTTTACAGCAAGCAAAGTGAATGGCATTGCTTACTAAAATATGGTGTCCGAGGAGAGGCTAAAAAAATTAACGCAGAAAAAGACATTACACACATCAAAGACATAACGGTTATAGAATCTTCTTCTATTTCTTCACTTAACTCTTTTGATGTAGTCATTCCTGTTCATCACAAAGACAGACCTCTGGCCTATTTGCTCATTGGTGATTTAAATGAGGATGAAATCCGGATTAGTCCAACCATTAAACACATGCCTTTTATTCAGACTCTCACTAATATAATTATAGTAGCGATTGAAAATAAAAGACTAGCCAAAGAAAGCTTAGAACAAGAAGTTGCCAAAAAAGAACTTGAAGTAGCACGACAAATGCAAGCGCTTCTTTTTCCTCAAAATCTCCCGTCTAATAACAGACTTGATGTTGCGGCTAAGTACGAAACCAAACAAATGGTTGGAGGCGATTACTATGATTTCTTCAAATTGAATAATGAAGAATATTGTCTGTGCATTGCGGATGTGTCAGGTAAAGGTGTCTCAGCAGCCCTTATCATGAGTAATTTTCAGGCAAATCTCAGAGCCCATATCAAATACCACAAAGAGCTGACGATTAAAGACATGATTCATCAGTTAAATACTGATGTTATGAATGCGGCTGATGGAGAAAAATTTATCACCTTTTTCTTTGCCTACTACAATTGCACGAGCAAAACGTTAAAATATTGCAACGCCGGCCATAATTATCCTATTTTAACTAATGGGAAAAAATCCATTCAATTAGACAAAGGATGTATCGGACTAGGAATGCTTGATGAAATACCTTCTATTTCGGTAGAGACAATACCTATCGAATCTCAAATGACACTATTTTGTTACACTGATGGACTTGTTGAACTTGAAAATGAGAGAGATGAGGCATTTGAAACTGAACGCTTGATAAACATCATTCATAACAACTACGATTTAAGCATGAGTGACCTTTCTGAAATGATATTTTCAGAATTAGACCGTTACAAAGGTGATCTTGATTTCTTAGACGACACTGCAATCTTAGGCTGTCGGTTCTTTTAATTTTTTCTGTTTGAATTTGTATTCAATTGCTACCAGTATTGCAGCAAATCCCCAAACAGGTACAGAAGCTTTATCTGTATCTAAATAATTATTCAATATCCCATGTGTAAAATAGGTAAACAAGCCTAAGACACAAGAAATAGAAATTGTTTTAAGCCACGGATCATCCAACTTGTAATAAAGTGTTATGCCAGAGTAAAAAATAGATACGACAACCAAAATAATCGCAATCATTCCTAATAAACCACTTTCAGATAAAGGCCCTAAATATTCACTATGAGCATTCCCCGCATCACCAAAATTGGTGCTGATAATCGTCAAATCTTCGTGATGTTGGAAAGGCGCATACTGGAAAGCATATGTGCCCGGTCCATAACCAAACAAAGGTCGTTCTTTAAACATTTCAACTGCACAAGACCATCGGTTTAATCGCTCAAGGTTTGAAGCATCCGAGGACACGTTAGACATCGATTGTAATCGCTCACTAAATTCTTCGGTTGTATGTTCTACTTTGTTCTTTTTTAAATCCATCCAAATACCGTCCCAATTAACGATGGTCAAAGAACCCAAAAACACACCTATTAATAAAATGTAATTCAATTTGATTCTGTACTTAATGAGGAGATAAAAAATCGCGGCCCCAGCGAGACTCAAGTACGAGGCCCTTGTGTAGGAAAAAAATATACCTATAGAAAAAAGGGCAATTAATAATCCTAATAGACTCCTTTCAACTCCATCTTTAGCCAATTTGAAAAGCCCACATATTACTGGAAATACTAAAGCTAGAACAGCACCATAAGAAGTATGATCTTTAAAAAAAGGTGTCATTACCCAATGCCCTTGGTCTTCTCCGAAGTTATTTAAACCGTGTCTTATAAGCGTATATAAGACAATGATTGAAAGAGAAGCAATATAAATCCAGACAAACCTTTTAATTTTCTTGGTGTTTTGAAAATAAATTAGCCCAAAATAAAAAACAGGTAAGATGAACCATAATTTAGATACAAAGAACTTTAAAGAAACAATAATATCAGAGCTTGTTAAACAAGTAATAAATGTCCAAGAAAGATAAAATAATAGCGCCATGCTGACGGGGTGAGACAGCAGACTTACAGGCAACCTGTTTTTCACCAAAGTTCTTATAATAATAAGACCTGTGATACATAGTAATAAGGGCTCAGTTGGCAAATAAAAACCTATGTTTCCGTAATCGCCTAAATTTTCAAAATTGATAGATAATGGTGTACAAAAGACAATGAATTCAAAAACGTAATCTAA
>Ga0315331_10001898_pt1 | contig 15793 bp, 15 predicted proteins | sample M160m34915metaG_FD_203456 | JGI IMG/M metagenome (GOLD analysis project Ga0315331, IMG submission 203456) | Ammonia-oxidizing marine archaeal communities from Monterey Bay, California, United States - M1 60m 34915 | ecosystem: Environmental > Aquatic > Marine > Intertidal zone | place: USA...
CCCCTCTACGGCCTTTCACGGAACCGCAAGTTCCTCGTCCGCATATGCGCTTTTCGATACGAATCTTTCGGTTGCGATCAGCCACACACGGCCCAACGGCCTTAGTAGCAGCAGCCGCTCCTCCGGAAATATCTACTTCAGCGTTGACCAGACCACGGAATACCTAGCCTCGGGACAATATTTTTCGAACGATCCCGATGGACGTCAGCTCTATATGGGGTCCACGCTCCAGGACTTGACCACGGGCGAGTTCCTGTTCATTAGCGCGCAGCACAGCCTCGCGACGCCGTTCGAGGGATTTATTTTGGGCGAGATCGGGGGAGACTTCGACAGCCAGGATACAGGCGCGCTCACCGGGGTGCTGATTGCGGAGCACGATTACCACTTTAGCTACACCATGTACACTGTCGCATCGCCAACCGCGGCGACAGTCGGAGCCATAGCGAACGGCGATATCACCCTCGCTTTGACTCCAGTTCCCATTCCCGAAGATGCCGATCGCTTCCTCACTTTCCTGAATGAGGTTTCGCCGGAACACGCCGAAGATGAGAACTCGGCGCTCGCCTACTACGCGACGATCGATCCGAACGAAACACGCGAGACGCTCGACGATTGGCTGATCGTGAATGGATTCCCGGGTGGTGCGACCGCGTCCGCCACGTATGTGAACGAGGCGGACCTCGGCTTCGGTCGGAGTATGTTCATCAAGACCCATCTCGACGGCCGAGTGGCGTCCTACGTCGTGAATCATGGAGATGACACGTCGCCCACGCCGGCGGATCCGACCGCCGATCCCGTCGACGGCACGGCTGAGGAAAAGATCGACAACGTTCATGATGGTCTCAACATCATCGCGACGGTGGCGATGGAATACGGCCCTCCCGATGACGATCCGTCGGCCGACTTCTTCACGACTTTCTACGCCTTCGGCCCCGACGGAAACCGGCTTCAGCAAGCAGACCTCGATGGGCGTGGCGCAAAATCCTTGCCCGGCGCCTGCAACATCTGCCATGGCGGCAATCCTCGACCCGTGCTCGAAGATGGCCGGTATCCCGGACGGGGCGACACAGGGGCAGGTTTCCTGCCCTGGGACCTCGAGGCTTTCGGGTTTTCCGAGACGCTCTACGGGGGACTTCCGATCTACAACCGAACGAGCCAGGAGGCCGACTTCAAGGCTCTCAATGAGGCCGTGCTCGCCACGAATCCGAACGACACGACGCGAGAAGTCATCGAGGAGTGGTATGGCGGCGCGGGGCTCCCCAACCCAATGTTCAATGGCATGGCCGTTCCCGGCGGATGGGAATTTCACGAGGCGGCCTATCGTGAGGTCTTCGCGCCCAATTGCCGCGCCTGCCACATGATGCGAAGCCCCGCTCTGGCGTTCCAGACCTACAGTGAATTCGTGCTTCTGCGGGACCGGGCGAACCACCTCGTCTTCGATCGGTCGATCATGCCGCTCGCCCGTCGAACCTACGACCGCTTCTGGGCGAGCTTTCCCGGTGTGGACGACCCGGAGATCATTGATCTCTTCGGCGTCATCCCTGCGTCGCGAAAACCAGGAGTCGGAACTCCCTTGCCCTTCGCGGGACCGAACGTGGATGGAGTCTCTGGCTTCCCGACACAGCTGGACGCTCGCGACAGTAGCTACGCGACGAGCTTCTCCTGGGTCGGCGTCGGTACGACGCTCGACGATCCATCGATCGAGACGCCGACGTTCGTTCCGGGCTTGGCCGGCGACTACGAGTTTGAGCTGACAACGTCGAATAGCGGCGGTTCGACCACGGACGTGGTCGTCGTCTCGGTGACGAACGATGGGGGCGATCCGGGCATCGATTTCGAAACTCAGGTCTTCCCGCTCTTCGTCCAGCGCTGTGAATTTTGCCACGATGGAAGCCCTGCGCCCGATTTTCTGGGTGGCGTGACATCCCCTATCTCGCGGGTGCAAAAAATCTATCAGGCCTTTTCGAGTCGGGTCAGCGTCCTCGATCCAAGCAACAGCCTCCTTGTACAGAAGTCAGGGGGTGCGCTTGGGCACGGGGGCGGCATCCGACTATCTATTCCGACTGAGGTAGAGGCATTGATGAGTTGGATCGAGGAGGGGGCGAAACGATCGACCCGTCCCGCACACTACGCGCGACTGGGTTGTTGCATGCTTCCAGTCCCGATCAGCACGCTCGGCGGGATTCTTCTTCCCACATACGACGGGGTCGATCTCGGGCCCGGCGCAATTTTGAACGGGGCGGACTTGTCCGGAGCGAACCTCCAGTGGGCCGACCTGCGCTTCGCATTCGCGAGCGGGACCCGATTCATAGGCACAACACTCGTCAACGCAGACCTCTCCGGCGCAGACCTGTCTGGCGCGAATCTCCATCTCGCGAATCTCACGGGCGCGGCGCTCTCAGGCGCGACCTACGACGAAAACACGATCTTCCCTTCCGGCACCACCTACGACATTCCCCCTCTCGGGCTGAGCGGGGGGAGCATGCCTTGGGAACTCGGGATGATCGCCGTACCGGAGCCAGGCTTCGAACTAGGTCTCGCCTTCGGCACGATACTCGTGATGGCCGCTGCTGGTCGATCTCGGCGGGGGGATAGGCAAAACAATCCCCGTTTTCCGCACCACCGATACTAGGCATTCCGACAAGTGGGCCCTAGCCCGGCTCATCAGCCCCTTTCTGGGGCCGAAGTCGGCCTGACACGCAAGCGTGAAGTTCCGCACACCCTCGCCACCTTGATGCGTCGTCGTTGTATGCCCAACGATCTGCCACGGGTCGAGCTGCTGTGGATAGGAATTTCAAGCTGCGTTTTCCGTACCGCCGATACTAGACATTCTGACAAGTAGACCCTGACCCGGCTCATCAGCCCCTTCCTGGGAAGGAACCGCCACCATGACCAGGCATGCCGAGAAGTCCAACCACCGCCAAGCCGTCGAGCGTCTTACGACGATGGCCGTGGAGATCCCGCTCCCCTTTTGGGTAGCTCTCGCGAACACCGATAACTCGTTCTTCGGGCTCTGCATCGATGCCGGCCAGCAGGTTCTAGCAGCGATGATGGAGCAAGACCGGGAGGATCTCCGCAAATCGTGCTGGCGGCAGCGCGATCCCGATCGGAGAGCGGACCGAGCGGGGACGACGAAGAGCGAGATCACGCGGGGAGGTCGACGGATTCAGGTCGATCGTCCTAGTTTTCGAAGCAAAGAGGGCCAGGAACTGGCGCTTCGAATATTTCCGACTGGGCTGAGTTGAGAATTGCGCCCCTCGTCTCAATCAAGGGGAACGAGACGAAGAGCTGGTGGGCTATCTCGTTCGACGCCTACAAAGAGAAGAGATGGTCCTGCGACCCGCGCAGCGGGACCTCGTAGGCGCCCGCATGAAGACCCTTCGGCTCGACTGAAAAGCATCGGACGGATGGTCTGAAACCGTCCCGCCGTTGCTGATCCGAACGCCACGGGTGGAACGTCTCTCTGGGAGAGACCGCTCCGGGCCGCATCCATCCGTTCATCACCGCTCGATCCGAGTTCAAATCTGGGAGACCATGACTGCGTTGTAGAAACGCGTGGGATCTCCCGGACTCCGACCGATGCAAGTCATCATATTGCGACCCGTCGCGAGAATATCCGTCTGCGCGGCGCAATAGATCGCCTGAGCGGGATCCGCACCATTGTCGAGACTGCCCGTGATCCAGCCTGCCACGCTGGCTCCCGAGACGTCGTTGAACGAAGAGAAGGACAAGGTCGCGATCGGCGCGCCCGCCAGAGCTTCGTCGAGCGCGTCGACATCGGCGAGATAGGCCGTTGCCGACGTTCCTCCGCCGGAGATCTCGATGTTCACGGGCGTATTCGAATCGTCCCCCTGGTCGAAGACCAACCCCGCATAGGTTCCGTCCAGATCGCTCGCCACGAGCGTCTCCTGGCCGAGCGCGACGACGTGCATCGCCTCGTCGTGATCGGTCGGCGAAATCTGCACGATCGCACCTCCCACCTCGGTCAAGAAGAGTCGCGCGTCCGTGACGTCCATGATCCCATCCGAACAGGACGCTGCTCCGATCGGAGACGTCGCGATCGAGGCCCCGTCGAGGGAGTAGGCGGACGGCAGGCTCGCGGTCGTCGTTCCTGCGTCGTACCTGAACTCGCCAAAATAGTCTCTTCCGGCGTCCGACGCGTCACAATCGACCCCACTCTCGTTACAAGTCGTGACGAACCAGTTGGCTACGAGATCACCCGACGGACATTCACCCGCGACGACCATCGGAATCACCTCTCCATCGGCGTCCAGCGGCTGCAGCAGGAAAGCGAAGCCGGGGATCTCAAGACCGATCGCCCGGTCACCCGGGCTGGGGGCATCCGTCCCCGTCGCCGTCCCGACCGTCAGCTCCACGAATCCAGAAGCGTGTCGGAGATAGGTTCCGTTCACGGTCAGGAGCGTCGGCGTTCCGGGCTCCTCGGAGACCGTCACGACGAAGGATCCGTCCTCGTCGAGGTCGACGCTCCAATAGGACCCCGGCCCCTGATAGCTCTCTCCCGACGAACTTCCGCTGCTGCTCGACCCTCCTCCGCCGCTGCATCCCAGCCAAACCAGAAGCGCAATCAGCATGATCGGAGCGACGACGCGATGAAAGTCGCCAGTCCGGACGACTCGGGCTCGAGAATGCATGGGATCGATTCCTCCAATCCGTGAAGCGGATCTAACACACCGACGCGTGCGTCAAAGCGGCAACCCGCCTGACACACCGAGAGCATCGGATCCTATCGGCAGGCCCAGCGTTCAATCTGAGCCGCGAATCGACCGATGCAGTCGACATGCGCAACAAGGAACGCTCCGGAGGCGACCCGCGAAGATTGGCCTGGTGGATCGGCGGGCTGGGAACACTCGGGGCCATTGCCCTCGGCGCGACGCTGGACCCATGGAAGATCTCCCCGCGCGCAGGGGAAGGCCTCACACAGGAAGGGCTCATCACGACGAGTCGAATCGATCCAAACCGGGATGCGCCGTCGGAGTCGAGCGCCTCCCAAACCCCGCCGGACGCCTCTACTCCCCGGGACCTCCCCAAAACGATCTCAAAATCCCCGCAGAACCTCGAGTACGGCGATCTGCTCGAGCGCTGGCTGGAGGCCGAAACCCTGAAGCGGAGCGAAGCAGAGATCGAGTCCCTGATCCTCGAGAGAACGACCCTGACCTCGGACGATCTCGACGGAATACGGGACCTTCGCCGTTTCGTCGTCGATCTCGCGAGAATTGCCCAATCAGACGTGTCGGGCCAAGGTCTCGACGTTCCCGAGACACCGAAAACCGTGGAGTTCGGACGTTATGTTCATCAAGGGAGTGTCCCGAAGCGAGCCATCGAGGTCGCCGGGCCGAATGATGGCCGGCTCTTCGCGACCTTCCCGATCGACGAACTGACGAGCCGCCACGCCGTCGTGAGCTGGACACACGAGAGCGATCCCGTGGCGATGGTCGTGAGACGAATCGAGATCGACCCATCCGATTCGCGAGCGCATGTCTGGGTGCGCCCCTCGGAGAATGGTGCCTGGAGAGAAGGACGTTATCGGGTCGGGGTCTTCAACGACCTCGAGCCACGAAGCCTCGTCTCGTATGGCGAATTCGAGATCCGCCCCTGATTGCCCTCCCCGAGAGTTCATCTCGCTTCAGACCGGACGATCGCCCTCGACGGTGATCCGATGAATTTCTCGGTACGCGTCACCGAAATCTCGAAGCGCGTAGTGCATCGTGCAACGGTTGTCCCAAATGACGACGTCTCCGACGCTCCACGACCACCGGCAGGTGAACTCCGGCTGCTCCATCGTATCGAAAAAGAACTTCAGCAAGGGCGCTGCCTGGCGAGGCTCCATCTCCTCGATGCCCGACGTCCAACCCCGGTTGATCCACAAAGCCTCCCAGGAAGGGGCTGATGAGCCGGGTCAGGGCCTACTTGTCAGAATGTCTACTATGGGCGGTACGGAAAACGCAGCTTGAAATTCCTATCCCCGCTGCGTTTTCCGCGCCGCCGATACTAAGCGTTCTGACAAGTAGGTCCCAAGGGGCCCGTTCCGGCGCGCTTTCCGAAGCCGGGACTTCAACTGCACACGCGCGACTCGTCGTTTAAGCGTCGCGAGTCAGGCAGGTCGGCGGGTGAATTGCGACTTGACCTAAAGTTGACCTAAGTGTCCGTCACGCACCTCTACGCACGGTAAACCTCGTAAACATCAATGAATTCAAGGATTGAAACACGTTGCCAACGTGAGGGTCGCCAGTTCGAATCTGGTCTCGTGCTCCATACAAAATGAGCTCGTCCTACGAAGTAGGGCGGGCTCTTTTTGTATCCAGAGCTTGATGTTGGTTTTGGGATTGGAGCCTTTCGATTAAGAGCATGCCAACGGAAGGGGGAGACGCGAGCGACGAGTATGAGAGGTCGGAGACCTCGAAGGGAATGCCAGTTCGAATCGAGTCGCATTTCCGTATATCCCCGCGTTTTCGTCCCCCAACATGTCCCAGATCCGGTGGAGTTATCAGGCCGAGTCCCCCTCGTCAGGGACAGAGATTCGATAGCTGGTACTTCGTCCTCCGCCCGCATTCTGTTCGACGATGCCTCGCGCTAGCAACTCACGGATGTCCCTAAGCGCAGTGTCGTTCGAGCATTTTGCGAGCTTTGCGTACTTCGATGTGGTCAGGTGACCCTCGAAGTCATCGAGCATGCGGTTGATGACCTTTCGTTGTCGAACATTGACCGGGCTCTGGTTGATCCGTTCCCACAACCTTGCTTTGCGAAGGACGGAGGTGAGCTTTTCGTTCGCGCCGTCAATGGTGCGATCGAGACACGCCAGGAACCACTCGATCCATTCTGTTATGTCGAGGGTGCCGCGCTGCGCTGATTCCAGCTGGTTGTAGTACTCGCTTCGCTCTGTCTCGATTCCCGAAGACATGCTGTAGAAGCGTTCCTTTGTCTTGTCGGCTCGAGCCAGGGCCATGTCGGCGATCGCGCGAGCGATTCGTCCATTCCCGTCTTCGAACGGATGGATCGTCACGAACCAGAAGTGCGCGATGGCCGCTCCCAGAACGGGGTCGACCTTTTGCGGCGCGTTGAACCACTGTAGATATGATTCGATCTCGGCTTCGATGCGCTCGGCCGCCGGTGCTTCGAAATGGACTTTTTCGCGACCGACGGGTCCCGAGACGACCTGCATCGGGCCGGACTCCGCCGTGCGCCATGCGCCGACAGTGATTCGGCTCAACCCGCTTCGGCCGGTGGGAAAGAGCGCGGCGTGCCAACTGAATAGGCGTTCCGCCGTGAGCGACGCTTCGAAGTTTCGTGTTGCATCGAGCATCATCTCGACGATGCCTTCGACCTCTCGTCCAGGCGCGGGGAGGCCAGCGACATCGAGCCCGAGTTTTCGAGCGATGGACGAGCGGACCTCGGCGGCGTCGAGGTGCTCGCCTTCGATTGCCGAGGATTTTACGACGTCGTCGGTGAGGGTGGTGAGGCTGGCCTCCGTGCGCAGCTCGAATCCCAAACCCTCCATCTTGCCTAGATGTCGGCCCTGCTTGTGTCGAACGGCGGCGAGGGCGCCAGCCAAGGCTCCGTCGTCCCAGGAGAATTTGGGCCAGTCCGCGAGCTCGTGAATGAATGCCAAATCACCGCACCTCTTGCGGCGAATGTAGGCCCCTGTTGAGGTCAGCGCAATTATTCACAGTAAAAGATGCGGTGATTAAGGGGTCTTATCGCCGCGGCGCGAATGGATTGAACCGAACGGCTCGATTCGGCGGCTGAACAGGGAACAAGTCAATGAATTCCTGGTGGACGTCTGTCGCCAGCATGGTGGTTTGAGCGCGGAACGCACCGGAGCGTGGAATTGCCTTTCCTTGCCTCTCAATGCGCATCGGTGCCTAATAAGACCGGACCAAGAATCAAAAGAACCTGAGCAGCGACGGATGTTTGCGCGATTCCCGGAATGACTTGCCAACGGAAGGGGGAGCAGCCGAAGGCTGCGAGTACTGTCAGCTGGACACGCAAGGCGTGTTCAGATGCCAGTCGCCAGTTCGAATCTGGTCTCGTGCTCCACTGGCATGCGGACCTTCAACCCACGGCGCTCTCGTTCTGGCGGCGCTTCGCCTCCCGCTTCAGTCGGATATTCGTTCGGACGAACCGCAACAACGCCATCGGGTCGCGCCACAGCTTGCGCCACATGAGTCGCAACATATGGGGCGTCGCGTTGAAGTTCCCTTCCCGCTGACCGTGCCCAAGGTGCATGCCGAGCTTCGGGATGTCGACGATATCGAGTTCGAGATCGAAGCGGAAGGTCTCGGTCTTCGGCATGAGGCAGACGTCGTCGTTGCATGCCTGATAGCGGACGTGCACTTCTATTTCCGCACGGTCCATGTCGAGGGGGCGCGACTGGGATTCTTTACGCGAGGGCGGAAATGCTTCTTCGTAGCCGTTCAGAAGCACCCCGGTGTAGAGGACATAACGGTACATTCCGAGAGGAAGCTGTCGCCGTCCGACAACGGCCGCGGCAAGACGACTACGCCTGCCCGGCACCGAGGGGCTCTTCCTTTCCGATAGACGAGTCAACTGTAACGCCCAGGAAGGGGCTGATGAGCCGGGTCCGGGCCTACTTGTCAGAATGTCTACTATGGGCGGTACGGAAAACGCAGCTTGAAATTCCTATCCACCAGGCCAGCGCATTCCGGGAATCAGGGCGTGATCGGCATCCGGTGGTGGCCGTGCAGGAACTCGCTGTAGAGCCGCTCTGCGCCGCCCTCGTCGATTTCGTAGTCGGGTGCTGCGCGCAGGATCTCCTCGATCAGGATCCGGCCTTCGAGGTTGCCCAGGTGTTCACCGATGCACTTGTGGGCGCCGTGTCCGAAGGAGAGGCTGCGTTTCGGGCGGCGCGCGACGTCGAACTCGTCGGCGCGTTCGAACTCCGCTTCGTCGCGGTTCCCGCTCGCCCAGAGGAACATCACGCCCGAGCCCGGCTCGAGCTTCTGACCGCGGATCTCGACCGGGTCGCGGACGGTTCGGCCTAGCAGATTCGTTGGCTGGTCGTAGCGGAGGCTCTCCGCGAAGGCGTACGGCACGAGGGAGGGGTCGGCGACGAGCTGGGCGCGCTGGTCAGGGTGCTTCGCCAGGTAGTAGACGGTGTTCGCGACCGAGAGCGGGACGACCTCGGCCCCGGTCACCAGCATCGTGTAGATCGCCGCCACGATCGCGCCGATCTCGAGCTTCTTCCCTTCGATCTCCGCCCGGAGGAGCACCGAGAGGTGGTCGTCGCCCGAGCAGCCCGCTTCGCCCGCCTGCTGTCGCTCGATGATGATCTCGGCGACCCGCGTCATCAGGGAGATACGCGCCTCGTCGTTGGCCTCCGTCGTGCCGACCTGACCGGGCTCGCGCTCGAAGAACGTTGTCACCTGATCGCGCAGCATCAGGATCTCGTCTTCGGGCAACCCGATCAGGTCGCCGATCGTGAGCGTTGCGAGCGGGTTCGCGAGGTCGGAATACACGTCGAAGTGTCCCTGCTCGAGGAGCGGTTCGAGCAGCGCGCGCGTGCGCGCACGGATCCCGTCCTCCATCGCCGTCACCGCGCGCTTCGTGTACCGCGGGACGAAGAGGCGCCGGTAGTCGCGCTGGCGCGGCATGTCGAGCATCGAGAAGACCGGGTCCGGCGGCGGAGGCTGCTTCAGGATCACCATCTCGGGGGTGACGCCGCGCTCCGCGCTGAAAACGTCGGTGGTCGTGCTCTCCCGGATGTCCTCGAAGCGCGACAAGAACCAGGTGTCGTATTTCTCGAGGTAGAAGACCGGCGCCTTCGCGCGGAGCTCCGCATAGTAGGGCCACGGATCGCGCATCACCGCGTCGGAGAAGGGGTCGTAGGCGACGTCAGCGCTCATGCCGCGCTCATCCGTCCTGGCCGAGTTCGATCATGTTGCCTTCGGGATCTGCGACCTGCGCGACGCGGCGACCCGGTCGAAGCTCGAAGGGCGGGAGGGTGATCGTCCCGCCGAGCTTCTCTACTGCTGCGGCAGCGCCCTCGATGTCGTCGACCTCGAGGGTGAGGTAACGGATGCCGGCGGTCGCCGAGAACGACGTCGACGCGTCCTCGGCTGGAGCGTCGACCGGCACCATGATCCGCAGGATGCTCTCGCCGCAGCCGAGCTTGTGGATCGTGCCGATGTTCGGGAGCTCGAGAGGTTCGAGCACGTCGAAGCCCGCGACGCCGGCGTAGAAGGCGATCAGCGGTTCGGCGTTCGCGGTTACGAGGCCCACGTCGAGGGCGGGCTTCGCCATGCGGGCGCCGGGCGGAGAGGTAGCGGACATGCGGGACTCGCTTTCGGCACGTTGGATCGTGCGAAGCGAGCGTAGCGCCGCGGGCAGCGATGCGGGTCGGTCGTCGGCGTGACGACTGCGGGGTGATGCTCACGGTCAGGGTGTCGCTGTAGCTGCCCGTCGGCGCGGCCGAGATCGCGGCGTTCGTGATGTTCACCTGGATCGTCGCCGGGTTCGCGCCGCGGCAGTTCTGACTCGCGCTGTCCCCGACGAGGCCGGTCTGGGGCGTGCCGTTCGCGAGGAGCGTGAGTACGCCGACGCGCTAGTCAGCGCCCGATCGCCTTCATGGCTTCCGCGCACGACGCCTCGAGCCGACTTCGCTCGTCGTCGTCGAGATCTGGCGCGCGAAGCCTTGGCATGCCCCGGGAGAGGGCGGCCGCCCGCTCGATCCAATCGCCGTCGGCCCCAGGAAGGGGCTGATGAGCCGGGTCCGGGCCTACTTGTCAGAATGTCTAGTATCGGTGGTGCGGAGAACGCAGCTTGAAATTCCTATCCCCTGGATCAGGAAGAGCGGCGCGATCACGTTTGCGGCGCAGGCGCGCTCGTAGGTCTCGATCGGCGTCTCCGCGAAGACTCCCATGCCGTCGCCGTAGTCGATGCCGCTGTTGACCAGCACGTCGATGCGGCCGAAGGTCGCGAGCGTGCGCTCGATCGCTTCGACACACGACGCGCGGTCGAGCAGGTCCATCCGGCAGGCGAGCGCGCGAGCGCCGGCCGACTCGACCTCTTCGGTCACGGCGTCATGGAAGGAGCCCCGGCGCGCGCGACGGTGGAGTCATGGCTCGGCTCTGATTCCGGGCCGAAGGTCCCGGGAGTGGACTTCCCTCGCCGCCGGGTTCGCCCGAGCGACAGGCCTGATTCTGGGCCGCCGTCGATCGAGGAGGCGCCCGCCTAAACGGGGCGAAAGGTGCGCTCGTCGTGCCACCACGAGGCTCGCGGAAAAGGTTGGGTCGACGGCGCGGGAAGCGGGGAAGGGCGTGGCATCGAATGGAGCTCGCCAGCGGACCGGATCTCGTCCGGGGTCTCGATCGACGGGTTGAACGTGGGGGCGGATGGGGAAAGGACGGCCCGACGCGCCGATCCCCGGCCCGGGGGAGGGGGAATCCCGGGGGCGATGGGAGTAGCTCTGATTGCCCGGGAACCGCTCGGGCGGAGTTTTCCGGCGCCCGCGCACGCTCGGAGCGCGACACCTCGTCCGTGGGGCGCGAGGACGGTTCTTTGCGTCCCCCGAGAAGAATCATTTCGGCGAGACACAAAAATTGGAGATCGACCACTCAAAAGGCGACGAGCCCCGATGAAGTCAGGAGCCACAGCCCATGTCCATGCATCGCTCGAAGTCGACGCCCCGATTCCTCCATTAAACCGTCAGCACGATTCTCTTCTCATTAATGATCAGCTCGATCGCTCAGGCCGCGATCCTGGGTGGCGGGGTCACCGGCGGCTCTGCGCTGACTCAGGGCGGGACGTTCACAGCGTTGAGCCTCCCCTTCGACCCGCCGAACGGAGCCGTCGACAGCGTTGGAAGCGACACGTTCCAGACCCCGAACCTGTATGGGTTCGACGAAGACCAGAACATCTTGATCGACACGGCGCTCTCGGTCGACGTGGGGACGGGGCCGGCGGCGGGGGATCTCGTCGCCAGCCATTACGTCTTCTTCGACCCCGACGCCAGTACGAGAGTGGTCGGCTTCGTGGACTTCGATGCCGACATCTTCGGCGTCGCGACGTCGACGGCGTTCCTCGCGGCCAGCGATTTCCTGGCGAACACGGGGGTGACGTATCTCAGCCCGACCTTGCGAGGGCTGGAGTTCGGAGATGTCGTGGAGATCGATCCGACGAATCCCCGGCGTCTTTTGGTCGATTTCACCGCCCACACGCCCGGAGATTACGTGCGCGTCCTCACGATGGAGTCCGTGGTTCCCGAGCCGTCGACCAGTCTCCTGATCGGCTTGGGTCTCGCGGGGCTGTCGGTACGCCGGCGATCGCCCGAGAACGGCCTACACTGACCGAGAGGCGAAACAGCGGAGTGAGCGACGCCGATGGCAATCGAAAGACGAGAATTGATGAAGACGGGCGTCGCCGTGGCCGTCGCGGGCGTCGCGGGGGTCCCGCTGCATGCGGGTCCGAGTGGGGCGGAGGCGACGGCCCAGCAGGGTGACGCCTTGGCGCCGCACCCGAGCGGCGCGGCAGACGCGATCTTCGCGGAGCACATGGACGCGGAGCTCGCTGGGGATCTCGACCAGACCCTCGCGACGATGTCGGCGAATCCGCACATCGTCAACGTGCCGACGATGGTGGGGGGGCAGGGGCCGGAGGGCGTTCGGACCTTCTACGCCAAACGATTGATCGGACAGTTCTTCCCACCGGATGTCCAATTCGAGACCGTCTCCCGGACGCAGAGCTCAGAACGGTTGGTCGATGAACTCATCATCTCCTTCACGCATACGATCGAGATGGATCACATCCTTCCCGGGGTCGAGCCGACGGGCAAGTTCGTCGAGGCTGCTTTCGTCGTCATCGTCGGTATCGAGGACGGCAAGGTGTCCTATGAACACATCCACTGGGATCAAGCCAACCTCCTGGTCCAGATCGGCCTCTTGGACCCGACGGGCTTGCCCGTGACGGGGGCCGGAGCGGTCGCCAAGCTGCGTAAACCGTCGATCCCCGATCCGTTCTTCGGCGAGGGCTGACTCCGGGGGGCAAGTCGACGAGCCCGGTCGCTCGCCGACGCCCGGCGGTTGTTTCGTCCGGACCGGTCTGTCCTGGGTCGCCCGGGCGGCGGACTCGACGTCCAGATGCGGCCCGCGGGCGGGCGAGGCGCCCGCGCGTCGGGAGGCCCGGAACGAGCGCCGGGGGTGCGCGATGCATATGCTCTCGGCATGGCCGCACCGCCCCGAGCCTCGAGTCCCGCTCCGTCCCCTTCCACGGCGGGGCGTATGGACCTCGAGCGCCTCGAGACCCCGAGCGCCGCGGTCGATCCCAAGCCCCCTTCGGTCGGTGCCGACCTGTCCTGCCGCGAACGTGGCGGGGTCTAGCCCGCCCCGAAGTATTGGATCGCGATGGAATCCCCCGCCCGGACCGCCGGCGCTTCCGAGAGCCGAGCGATGGAGCTGACCCCGGCTCATCAGCCCCTTCCTGGGACGTGGAGTTCGTTGATGGGACTCGCGTCGACATGTTTGTCGGGTGTGATGAAGTGTCGGACCTTGCCTCCACTGATGGAACCTCGGCGCAACTTGCGTCGCAGAGCTTGCTAACTCATCCCGCGTGCATAAGTACCCATATCGAAATAGTCGCGCCAGACAGCGATCCTTCCGTCGCGAATCTCGAAGACCCCCGTGCACGGAAGATCTACCTTCTTTTCCCCAGCCTGGGTCCGATCAAGGCGTTCGGCGATCACGATGTTTCCATTGTCGAGCACGTTCAGTAGATCCCAATTCGTCTTCGTCCAAGTGGCAGTAAAGCCACGAATGAAGGTCTCAATCTCGTCCCGTCCCTCCACCGGTCCCGCCGGCATGTTGTGGTAGATGCCGTCTTCGGTGAAATAGGCTGCCAGCTCTACCGGGTCGAGACGCGACCAGGCCTGACAAAATTCGATGATCAGATCAGAATTGTCGGACATTTCGATACTCCAGCTGTGTGCGCCGAATGGATGCTTCGGAACTATTCTATTGACCGGGCGGGAGCCGGCAGAATGGACGGGCGACGGATCGCCTAACGCCTCCCAATCTCCATACTGAAGACTGGAGCCCCCTGATCCGTCTCGATCACGTGCAACACGGCCCGCTCACCCTCTGGCGTACGGGTGAATTCGACCACCATGAAACCAGCGTGATCATGGGCAAAGAGCGTCCCTTCGATGTCGGCCACGGGGCCATCCCGCACACGAATTATCGCGCCAGCACCACTCGCGACTTCGTACGCCGCGTGCTCCATGCCGTCGAGGACTTGGAGATTGTGGTCGTGACCGGCAGCATAGAGCAGGGGCGGCGCCGTCACGAGTGCCGCCTGGATGGGGCCATGATTTCGCGGTACTGATCCTCGGTCGTGTCCTGCAACGTCCCGGAGATCAGGTAGATCAGGACAGTCAGGAAATCTCCGACGGCACCTCGGGAGAACCCGCCATCCGGCCGTACGTACGAAGAGGATGATGCGAGGCGACGATCAACCACTCGTCGGCGTGCTCACGCACCAATCGCCCGATCTCCTCCCCGAGTTCCTCGGGCGTGTTGTTCCCGGAGCATTTTCCGATGGCCTCGGTCCCGAAATGCCAGGGATCGATATCGAAAACAATCGCGCTGATCCCGTGCGCTCCGTCTTTGCCAGCGAGCACGATCGGGCGAAGGGTCGGCCCGGGGCATCCATCGCGCGGCATGAACTCCCCGCCGTTCGCGTCGAAAAGTGCATCGACCGAAGTGCTTCGCCCCGAGCGCCGCTGGGAAAATGGGCCTTTGATATCCCTATCCGCCCGCGAACGATCGATCCCGCCAGAGCGCAACGGCCTGCTGCTCAGGATGCTGAGCCATCTCGAGAAGCACTCCCGGACACGCGCGCGATGCCGATCAGCGACGGGGAAGCGAATCGAAAATACAAGCGGAGTTTGGGGGGCATGCCCGAGAGCACTAAGCGCGGTTTCGTTGGTCAGCCGCCGTCCTTCGAATCGGAGCGTTGCGGCGGGACAATCGGCTGAAGCGGGTTCAACGAAAGGCGTTGCGGTAGGCCGCGGCGGGATGCGTGTGGGGGAGCCTGTCCCGACCGAAGATCTTCTGCCGCAATGTGCCGGGGGTATACGCCTTTTTCGCGAGGCCGCGGTCGCGAAGCACGGGCATCACGTGCTCCCCGAACTCCAGATAGGTGCCGGGAATGGTCGCGTTGATCAAGTTGATTCCGTCGATCCCGGCCGCTTGCCATCGTTCGAGTTCATCGGCGATCTGTTCCGGCGTTCCAGCTACGCGGCCGGAGCGGCTGGTCAGAAGAATGAGGTCGCGGATCGTCGGCTCTCGACTCCCGGTGGCGGCCCGAATGCCCTCCAATAGGCTCTGAACGCCTTCTATCTTCCATTCGCTCAAGGGTTCGTCGGGAGCATGTCGACCAGGATCGACGCCCATTGCCCCGGTGAGATGGGCAAGCATGGCCCTATGGTCGATCGCATCATCGAGCTCACGCGACTTCCGGACGGCCTCTTCCTCGGTGCTTCCGATCACGAAGGACAGCCCTTGAATAAACTTGAGGTCCTCGGGGCGTCGTCCGTTCTGAAGAAGCAGGTCGCGTACGCTCCCTATGGATGAGGCTGCGAGCTCGGGGGTGGGTGCCCCGAGGAACTGAGCTTCAGCGTGCGCCGCCGCGAAGCTCCTCCCGGCGTCGGACGAGCCCGCCTGGAAGAGCACGGGCGTTCGTTGCGGAGACGGCGCCACGAGATGCGGCCCTTCGACCTCGTATCGTTCACCCTTGTGGTTGATCGGATGGACCTTCTCGAAGT
>Ga0315331_10001900_pt1 | contig 15790 bp, 17 predicted proteins | sample M160m34915metaG_FD_203456 | JGI IMG/M metagenome (GOLD analysis project Ga0315331, IMG submission 203456) | Ammonia-oxidizing marine archaeal communities from Monterey Bay, California, United States - M1 60m 34915 | ecosystem: Environmental > Aquatic > Marine > Intertidal zone | place: USA...
GTCGCGCTGGCATTCGCCATCTGCGACCAGCCGACCGAGCCATCCTGATGACAGAGTTCTTCGACGACATCCATGATGGTCGAACAATCGGCCTCTGCTCCGCCGAGTGCGGAGGGCACCATCATGTGAAAGAGCCCGCTCTTTTCGAACGCCTCCACGAGCGGATCGGTCATCGTCAGGGCTTCGTCCGTCGGCGTGGCCTGCGCCTCGATCAATGGGCGGAGCGCACGGGCCTCGGCGCGAAGGTCGCCCTCCTGGGCGGAAGTCGACGCGGGGCTGGACATGACCGTTCCTCTCTTTTTAGGGATCTCGCCGTCCCGGCTGAAGTGGAACACGTTCTACCACCCCGGGCCGGTGCCCGCCGCCCCTTTCGGTCGGTCCGAAACCGGTTTTCCAAAGCGGTCGGGAGGATCCACTCGAACACGGGGCCAGCCTGCACCACCGATAACGTTCTGGACGCCCACGCGCCCGAAACCCCTTGGGGGCAAGCGGTCTGTGCGGGCCCTCGACACCCGCTCGGCTGATATCCTCGCCCCATGATCGACCTCCACTACTTCCCGACACCCAACGGCTGGAAGGTCAGCATCGCGCTCGAAGAGCTCGAACTCCCCTACCGGATCGTCCGCTGCGACATCGCCCGTGGCGAACAATTCGAGCCGAGCTTCCTGGCGATCAGCCCGAACAACCGCATGCCCGCCATCCTCGATCACGCGCCCGCCGGTGGCGGCGAGCCGATCTCGGTCTTCGAGTCCGGCGCGATCCTCCAGTATCTATCCGAGAAGACGGGGCAGCTCCTGCCGAGCGACCCACGTCTGCGCGTCCAGGCCATGGAATGGATGTATTGGCAGATGGCCAACCAGGGTCCCATGTGCGGACAGGCCGGCCATTTCCGCAACTACGCCCCCGAGCCGATCGCCTACGCGATCGACCGCTACACGAACGAAGCGCGGCGCCTCTACGCGCTCATGGACCAGCGCCTCGCCACGCGGCGCTACCTCGCCGAAGAGTTCTCGATGGCCGACATCCTGAGCTGGCCCTGGATCCAGATGCGCGACCACCACGCACAAACCCTGGACGACCTACCGAACCTGCGACGCTGGTTCGAAGAACTCGGGCAGCGGCCTGCCTTCATCCGTGGCCTGGAAGCCGGCCAGGAACTCGCCCAGGACATGGCCGGGGGTCTCGACGACGAGGCCAAACGCAATCTATTCGGGCACGGCCGCGACGACTAGAGTCTCCGCGACCCGGACGCGGCGACGCTCAACCGAAGCCCCCGGCAAAGGAGCGCTGGTATGCCGGCCGCTCGGCTAATCCGTCGAGCCAAGCATGCACCGCCGCGTGCTCGGCCGGCAACTCTCCCACCCACTTCGCCAGCGTCACGCCGTAGCCCACCATGATGTCGGCCGCCGTAAAGGTGCCACCCACCAGGTAGCGACGACCCTCGACCACTCGCCCGAGCACCCCCAAGATGCGCGCCAGCTGTCGTTGTGCGACGGAGACGGCCTTCTCACTGCGATCCGATTCGGGTAAGACGAAGCGATGACTGTTGAGCGTCACGATCGGAGGCAGCAGCGTCGCTTCTCCCCAATGCGACCATTGCAAGAAAAGCGCGCGATCCGGGTCACCGATGGGCGGCGCGAGCCGCCCCTTCGCGTCGCGCTCGAGTAGATACTGCACGATGGCGCCCGACTCGTAGAAAGGCGCTCCGCCGTCTTCGAGGGTCGGCACCCGACCCAGCGGGTTTTTCTCGAGGTATTCCTCGGTCCGCAGCGAACCGTCCGTGAGCGACAGCATGACGATTTCGTGCTCCCATCCCAACTCTTCGAGAAGCCAGCGCACACGACAAGAGCGCGAGCCCGGAATGTGGTAGAGCTTCATATTCTGCCTCCGACCGGAGACCCGCCCCGGACACGCCGCGGACGGTATCCGACCCCTCCACGACCGACCAAGCGAGCCCCCTTTGAGCGCCGATACGAGCCCGAAGCAACGCCTGCTCGATCAGCTGCGGGCCCAGGTCGACGCCGATCTCGAAGCGCTCGTACGGCGCCAGCGTGCCGAGCAAACGGGCGCGACGCACACCGAGAGCCGAGCCGAACACGCCAAGGACACCCGCGCGACGGAGCAGAGCTACCTCGCGCGCGGCCTCGCCGAGCGCGTGGAGAGTCTGAGCAGAACCGCCGAAGTGCTCGACCAACTCGGCCTACGCCTGTTTTCCGAGGACGACCCCATCGCCCCGACCGCGCTCGTGCGCCTCGAGACGCTCGACGAGGCGGCCCCGGATGCGACCTGGTTCATCATCCCCGCCGCGGGCGGCTTCGATCTCCAAAACGGGGCCGAACGGGTCCGCACCGTGACCCCCGTCTCTCCGGTCGGACGCGCCCTGCTCGGGCTCAGCGCCGGCGAAGAAGTCACCATCCGCACCCCGGCCGGCGAACGCCGATTCGAAGTCCGCTCCGTCGAGTGATGATGGACCGCCGAACGAGTGCCTAGCTGCGCCCCACGGCCTTGCGGAAGGACGCGACCAGCGGTGCCAGCATGTCCTCCACCGCGGCCTGTTCGCTCGGCAGGTTGAGGGTCACGCGGAAATCCGTAATCCCTCCTTCGGCCATCGGGGCAACCGGGGCCATCGTCGCGTCCGCGTCGATCTTGCCGCCCTCCTCCACCACCTGGAGGTAGCTTCCCGCCTGAAAGCCCTTCATGTCGCGGCCGGCCTTTTCCATTTCGGCCGCGATCTTCGCCACGCCACCGATCGGGTCGGCCTGGTCGTCGCCCCACGGAATCCAGCCGCTACCGAAGCGCACGATGCGCCGCAGCACGTTCTTATTGAGCGTCCCACTGATCCAGAGCGGCACTCCGCCGGGCCGCAACGGCTTCGGGTTCAAGTGGACCTTCTCAAAGGAGACCCGATCCGAGGAGTATGAGGCGGAGGTCTCCCGCCAGAGCGTCTGCATGATGTCCAGCGTCTCATCGAGCAGCTGGCCGCGCCCCGCGTAGGGCGCGCCATTGGCCTCGTATTCCTCGCGCTGCCAGCCCACACCGACGCCGATGTCGAGACGGCCCTCGGAGAGCACGTCGATCGTCGAGAGCTGCTTGGCCAGGGTGGCCGGGCGGCGCAGCGGAGCGATCAGGATCCCGGTCATGAAGCGCGTATGGGTCGTCTGGGACGCCCACCAGGAGATCACCGTGAGCGGGTCGAGCCAATGTCCGTCCGGGCCCGTCGGCTGGACGCCGCCCTTGATGCCCCCCGCCTTCGGATCTGCGTAGCGTTCGAGGTTCTCGCCGAGGATCACGTGGTCGGAGACCACGAGCCGGTCGATGCCCGCTCGGTCCGCGCCGATGCCCTGTGCGATCAGGGGGCGCCAGCCGCCGACACCGGGGTCTTCGGCCGCGAAGTTGACCGGTTGGAGAGAGAGCGCGGGAAGGACGTCTTCGGGGGCATGAGCCTGAGCCATGGCGGGGTCTCCTGTGTCGTGCGTTCGTTCTTCGACGCGGCGCGGGGATGCGGCGCGACGCCGGGCGGACGCTAGGACAGGCAAGCGCGCCTTGGCACCCCGAAGCGCTCGTTCAGCCGCTGGTCTTGAGCTCGCGGAACGCCACCTCCCGATCGAAACGGGGCTCCTTGGGCAACCGGAGCGCCCGCTCCCCGAGGCCGTTGCGATGCACCTCGAGCGTGCCTCCCCCGACGGTCGTCGCGCCGCGTGCCAGCACCTGGTCCTGCCAGAGCCCGGCCATGGGCGCGTCACTCCCCGTCAACATCCCCGCGGCCCCCTGGAGCCAGTTCGCCGTGACCGCCCGTTCGTGGCTCCACTCCGAGGACAAGATCTTGAGCACCGAGCCGTCGACGTCCGGCATACGGTTGTCGAGCAGCGCCGCCTTCAAGCGATCCTGGAGTTGGCCGAGCACGCGCTCGCGAGCATAGGCCTCGCCCAATCGCTGTCGCACGACCGACTCCTCGAGCCGCCCACTGGCCTGCGCAGCCTCGATCAGCGCCGTCGCGTTCGTCTGGGTCTGAACCGTCGTGCCGATGAAAGCGCCCTCGTTCATCAACACGAAGGTCGTGACGGGCCAACCTCGATCGAGCCCATTCACCACGTGGTCCAGAGGGGTCCGCACATCCGAGAGAAAAACCTCGTTGAAGTGCCGATCCCCACGCATCGTCACCAGCGGCCGCACCTCGATCCCGGGCTGCTTCATGTCGATCAGGGCAAAGCTGATACCGTCGTGCTTGGGTACGTCCGGGTTCGTGCGCAGCACGATGAAGCCCTTGTCGGCGAATTGTGCGCTCGTCGTCCAGACTTTCTGTCCATTGATGACCAGCTCGTCGCCCTCGACTTCGCCGCGGGTGCGTACGGCGGCGAGATCCGACCCGGCCTCCGGCTCGCTAAAGAGCTGACACCAGACTTCGTCTCCCCGGAGCATCCCGGGCAGATACTGCTTCTGCGCCTCCGTCCCGAAGCGCATCAACGCGGGCCCGATCATTCCGAGCGAGGCGGCGATGAAGCCGACAGGCACGTCGAAGCGGGACTGTTCCTCATTGAAGATCATCGACTCGACCGGCGTCCCGCCCCGCCCGCCGTATTCGACGGGCCAGGTGATCGCGGCCCAACCGCCTTCGAATTTCTTGCGCTGCCAGACCTTCATCGCCTCCCAGGCGCGTGCCTCGGCCTCCGGCGAGTGATCCAGCGCGGCCGGGGGCGCATCCGTCCGCGGCTCGGCATTCGCTGCGAGCCAGGCTCGCGCCTCGGCCCGAAATGCCGCCTCTTCCTTCGTGTCCTCGCGTCGCATCTAAGCTGCTCCCTCTTCGAGTCCACGCGCGACCCACATCGCCAATCGCTCTTGATGAGCGCTCTCGTCGCCAAGCAGCGCCTTGCAAGCCATCGCCCGTCGAAAATAAAGGTGGGCGTCGTATTCCCACGTGTAGCCCACACCGCCCTGAATCTGACCGCTCTCGGTTGCCGTACGGAGGTACGCGGGACCGATATGGCTCTTCGCCACCGAGGCCAGCAACGCCGCCTCCGGATCCCCCTCATCGAGAGCCACCAACGCACCGTCCGCGGCCGTCCGCGAACCCTCGTAGTCGATCAACAGGTTCGCGCATTTGTGTTTGATCGCCTGAAAGGAGCCGATCGGGCGAGAGAACTGATGTCGCTCAGACGCGTAGTCGATCGCCGTCTCGAGCACGCGCCGCATGCCGCCCACCATCTCGGAGCAGAGCAGGGCCGTCGCCTCATCCAGCCCCTGTCGGATTCCCTCCGCAGCGGCGCCCGGCGTGCCGACCGCCCGAGCGGACACATCGGTGAGCCGCAGGCTCCAGAGCGGTCGCGTGAGGTCCAGGCTCTCTCGCCGGAGAAGCTCGACGCCCGGGTCGTTCCCCTCCACGGCATAGAGGCCCAGGCCCTCGTCGCAATGACTCCCTGACTCGCGCGCGACGACGAAGAGGCGCTTCGCCTCGGCACCGCCCAGCAGGAAATGCTTCTCGCCCGTCAGTCGCCGTTCGCCTCCACTCCCGACCGCTTCGAGTCGAGTCGCGGCCGGATCCCAATCTCCGTCGGCTTCGACCCAGGCAAGCGCCGCAGCCTCTCCGATCGCAATCGGCTCGAGCCACTCGGCGGCCTCGTCTCCCGCAACCGCCCCCACTACCGGGGCGGCCAGCCCCGCCGCGGCGAAAAGCGGGATCGGCGCAAGGCTGCGCCCGACCTCTCCGAGCGCGATCCCCAGTTCCTTGCGGCCAAAGCCCTGCCCGCCATGCTCCTCTTCGATCGCAATGCCCGCCAGACCGAGTTCCTCGGAGGCCAGCTGCCAGAGCTTCGATGACGAACCGCTCCCGTCGGCCTCCATCACACGCCGCACTTCCGTGATCGGGGCGTGTTCTTCGAAAAATCGGCGCAGCGTGTCTCGAAACTCCAACCGCTCCTCGGATAGATTGAATTCCGCCAGCTCGAGCGGCATCTCAGGCCTCCCCCCTTCGGTGTGGATCGTCTTCCGGATAGAACTGCTCGCACCAGCGCCGGAAAGCGGCGATCGGCCCGTCCCCCTCGCAGAGGGCGGGTCGCGGTACGTAGCGTTTATTCTCCCAGATCGGGACGTCCTCGTTCATTTGCTTCACGATGTCGCGGATGATCGCGCCCGCGGCGCCACCGACCGGGTCCTGTCCCCCCTGCTTCGGCTGGACGAACGCGTAGCGAACATGGACACGCTCCGCGTCGATCGGCGTCGTCGTGGCCACCTCCAGGGTCTCGCAGATCCCGGTAAAGCGCGTCGTCGCGAAACCCATTCCGGCTTGATGGGAGTCGATGCCGCCCCGGACGTCGCCGCGGGGGGTCTTCATCTCGATCGGCGAAAAAGCGTGGCGATAGGCCCCATCCTCTTCGGCCTCGGTCGCGGGCACGTTGCGGGTGCCATGGACGAAACGAAAATGGGCCGAGTCGACCCCATTCTCTCCAAGCTCCTGGCCGTGCGCCCGGACCGTCCACTCGTACCGATCGGGACTCGACCAGTTCGCATCGGTCGCCTCGGGGACATTCGGGATCTCGAACCAGGGTTCGCGCCCTGCCGCGTCCCACCACGCGAAAACGAAGCCATTGCGCTCCGCCGTCGGAAGGACCCCCGCGCGAGCGCCCGCAGGAATACGCGTGGCGTAGGGGATCGCCGCACACTCGCCGTCGGTCTTGAAGGCCCAGCCGTGAAACGGACATTTCAGCCGTTCCCCCTCCACCTTTCCGCCGAAGGCGAAGTGGGCGCCCAGGTGGGGGCAATGCGCTTCGAAGACCGACGCCCGGCCCGCTTCGGTCCGGAAGACGACGAGCTCGCGACCGAAATAGAAGACCCCTTGGACTTCAGATGGCGCGAGCGCCTCCGAAACGGCGACCGCATACCAACCACTGGGAATCGGCAGCTCCGCCCGCATCGCGATGCGCCCGGCTTGGCTCTCCATACCCACGTCGCTCACGTCGCTAGAGATCCAGATCCAGCAGTCGGATCGCGTTCTCGCGCGCGATCTTATTCACCTGATCCTGCGGCAGGTGCCCGAAAAGATCCTGCGCCGTCTCGAGGGATTTTGGAAAGGTCCCGTCCTGGTGCGGGTAATCCGTCTCGAACATGACCTGGTCGAGGCCGACCCGTTCAATCAGATCCACGCCCACCGTGTCTTTGAAGAAACAGCTGAAAATCTGGTCCTTGTAGTACTCCGACGGAGGCTTCGGCAACCGCGTCTCGCCCTGCGCCCATTGATGGGTCTGCCAGGTGTCGTCGGCGCGCTCGATGAAATAGGGGATCCAGCCGATCTGGCACTCGGCGTAGAGGAGCTTCAGCTTTGGAAACTGAGCGAGCTTGGCGGAGAAGATCCAATCCAATAATGAAGAGACGCTGTTGAGGGCGATCAAGTTCGAGCCCATGATCGTCGGCGCGTCGTCGGAGGTCTGCGTGACCTTGGTCCCGGACCCGATATGCATGCAAATGACGGTCTCGGTCTCTTCGCAGGCCTGAATGAAGGGGTCCCAGGCCCCGCTATGAAGGGAAGGCAGGCCCAGCCAAGCCGGCAGTTCCGAGAACGCGACCGCACGCACCCCACGCGCCGCGTTCCGCCGGATCTCCGCCGCCGCCAGCTCGACGTCCCAGAGCGGGACGATGCAGAGCGGGATCAGGCGACCCTCTGAATCACCGCACCACTCGTCGACCATCCAGTCGTTATAGGCTTCCACGCACAACTTCGAGAGGGCCATATCCTTGCGCTCCGCAAAGAGCTGACCGCAGAAGCGGGGGTAATTCGGAAAGCAGAGCGAGGCCTCTACGTGATTTTTCTCCATGTCGGCGATGCGCTCGGCCGGCTGCCAACAGCCCGGCGCGATCTCGTCGAAGGTCACGCCGATCGGCTTGACCTCCTCGGGCGGGATCCCGGGACAGGCGATCATCTGGCGGAGCTGGTAGATATGGTCTTCGTAATGCCACCAGGCCGCCATCTCCGGGCCGTCTCCCGGGGCCTCCACCCAGACGCCATCGACCAGGCTCGGCGCGCCCCGCGGAAGGATCTTGATCCGGGGCCCCGTATCCTTGTATCTCGCCGGCAATCGGGTTTCCCACAAATGGGGCGGTTCGACGACGTGATCGTCGACACTGATGATCTTGGGAATCGTGCTCTGGGCAGCGCTCATGAGATCCTCTGACTCGGCCGAGGGCGATTGCCGAGATTTGCAAACCTGCGAAAGTAAAGCAATTCCCGACCCCGCTCTGCCATGGAAGGACCCCACCAATGAGCATTCGCTGTACGATCGAGAACCACGTCGCGGAGGTGGTGATGCACCACCCCCCGGTGAACTCTATCACCGTGGGCGACACCTGGAAGATCCGAGACACCTTCGCGGAGTTGGACGCGAACGAGGACGTTCGCGCCATCATCCTGACCGCCGAGGGCAAGGGCTTCAACGCGGGCATCGACATCAAGGAGATGCAGAGCGTCGAGGGCTGGGACCACCTGCTGGGCTCGGGCGAGGCCTGCTACGCCACCTTTCACCAGATCTACCAGACGCGAGTCCCCGTCATCGCAGCCGTCAACGACTTCTGCATGGGCCTCGGCATCGGTCTCGTCGCCAGCTGCGACATCATCGTGGCCTCGACGAAGGCCCGCTTCGGGCTGCCCGAGGTGGACAACGGCGCGCTCGGATGCGCCTCCCACCTCGCCAAGCTCGTCGCGCCGATGAAGCTCCGCGAGATGTCGCTGACGTGCAAGCCGGCCACCGCCGCGGAGCTCCATGCCTGGGGCACGGTCGCCTATCTGACCGAACCGGACGAGCTGATGTCGAAAGCCCATGAGATCGCGGAGATGATCCTGCAGAAGCCCGCCGCCGCCGTCCGCTTCGCGAAGGCCGCCCTCAACCATCTCGACGTCCACGAGATGCACACGAACTACCGAATGGAGCAGGGCTACACCTACCAACTCAACATCATGGGAGATGGCGACACCGCTCGCGATGCCTTCGTGACCGGAGAACGGGTGATCACGAGATGAGCGATCCGGGCAGACTCACCGGCAAGGTCGCCCTCATCACGGGCGCTGCGCGGGGGATCGGCGCCGCCACCGCACGTCGCTTCGTCGCGGAGGGGGCGCAGGTCGTCCTGGCCGATCGTCGCGCGGACGAGGGAGAGGCGCTCGCGAGCGAATTGAACACAGGGAACGCGGGGGCGGCACATTTTGTGGAGCTCGACATCACGAGCGAGCCCGCCTGGACGACGGCCGTTGCTGAGGCCGTGCGCCAATTTGGCGGCCTCGACGTGCTCGTCAACAATGCCGGCATGATCCGTGTGAAGCCGCTGGAGGACACCGACCTGGAGACCTTCCGAAAGGTGATCGATACGAACCTGATCGGCGCGTTCCTGGGGATCAAATCGGTCATGGGGGGCATGGCCGCGCGCGGGGGCGGCTCGATCGTGAACTTCTCCTCCGTTCAGGGCCTCGAGGGGCGCGAGAACATGTCCGCCTACGCCGCCTCCAAATTCGGCGTCAGGGGGCTCTCGAAGACCGCCGCCATCGAGCTGGGTCCCAAGGGCATCCGGGTCAATGTGGTCGTCCCCGGCCCGACCAAAACCAAGATGACCGAGCGCAAGGGCTGGACCGACGCGCAATACAACGAGGCCTACGGGGGCTACCCGCTGGGTCGAATGGCCGAGGCGGACGAGATCGCCGAGGTCGTCCTCTTCCTCGCGAGCGACGCGGCCTCCTTCTGTACGGGCGCGGACTACGTCGTCGACGGCGGCGTGCTGGTCGGAAAGCCCCGCGGCTAACTCTCGGCCCGCGTCAACCGGAAGACCCGGATGTTGCGATCCGTCCGCTTCTCGTAGACGTGGATCATCGGGATCTGGGCCCGCATCTTGTCCCAGATCTCCGCCTTTTCGCCATCGCTCAGCACCCGCGCACGCGCCCGGTAGGACTCCCCGAGCGTCTGGACCTCACATTCGGGATTGGCCTCGAGGTTGTACCGCCAAGCGGGATGCGTCGCCTGTCCCATCGCGCTCGCAACCAGGAGGATATCCCCCTCGTCGTGAACACAGGCCAGGTGGACGGCGCGCGGCCGGCCCGTCTTCCGACCCGTCATCGTGATCGTCACCATCGTATCGCTGCCCGTCCCCATCGAGTGGTAGCGACCGTTCGTCTTCCGATAGAGCCATGGATCGATCCGTGCCGAAAAGGTGCGGATCACCCACGTCGTGACCGGATTGGTGACCAGCCAGACGATCCAGTTGTCGGTCGGATCCTTCTCGCTCTCCACGGAGGCCACGGCGATTTCGGGCTCGGGCATGATCGATGTCCTCCTATTCACTCGCCTCCGGTTATAGCGATCTCCTCGCCGAACTGCCCCGCCGCAGACCGAGACAGTGCACTACACTGCCCGTTCCCTTTTTGAGAGTCTCCGAGATGAACGCTGGCAGCACCCGATTCGATTTCTCCGATCAGACCGCCGTCGTCACGGGCGGCTCCCGCGGTATCGGCAGGCAGATCTGTGAATCTTTCGCGGCCGCAGGCGCCCGTGTCTTTACGTGTAGCCGGCGGCCGCCGGAGAAAGCCTACGTCTCGGACCGCATCGTCTGCGAGACCGTCGATGTTCGCGACGCCGAACAGACAGAGGCTTGGCTCGCCCGCTGCGCCGAAGCCGGCGGCGGAATCGACGTACTGGTCAACAATGCCGGCGGCGCGCCCGCGATGGAGGCCGCCAACGCTCCGCCCAAGCTGATCCACAAGATCCTCGAGCTGAACCTCAATGCCCCGCTCGTCCTTTCGAGCCAGGTCTACAAACACATGACCGGTCGCGAACACCCGGGATCCATCGTGAACATCGTGAGTATCTCGTCCCATCGCCCGACCCCGACCGGCGCCGCCTATGGCGCGGCCAAAGCCGGCCTGATGAACGCCACCAGCTCCCTCGCCGTCGAGTGGGGACCGAAGGTGCGCGTCAACTGCATCGTCTCCGGGCTCGTCGAGACGGAGCTCACGGGGGAACATTTCGGAGACGGCGATGCTAAGGAGAAGATGATGGCCGCGATCCCGGCCAAGCGTTTCGCTCGGGCTGAGGAGATCGCCCACTCGGTGCTCTTTCTCGCCGCTCGCGATTCGAGCTACGTCTCGGGTGCAGCGCTCGAGGTCTACGGCGGCGGAGAGTGGCCGCCCACGGTCCCGCAACCCGAATCAGATTGACCGGTCTCCGGAGCCAGGGGGGAACGCCATGAAGACGACCGATGCGGCGCAGGCATTCACATTGGAGGGCCACGTTGCGCTGATTACGGGCAGCACCCGAGGCATCGGCGCAGCGATCGCGCATGATTTCTCCGCCGCGGGGGCCGAAGTGGTCGTCACGGGCCGACGGCCCGCCGAGGCCCAGGCGATCGCCGACCTCATCGAAGAGAACGGAGGCACGGCGCACGCGCTCGCCTACGAAGCGAGCGAAGAAGGCGCCCCGCGTGCGCTGATCGATGCCGTCACACGCCAGGCGGGCCGCCTCGACATCCTCGTCAACAATGCGGCCGTCCTGCGTCCACACACGGTCGGCCGTCTCACCGAGGCCGAATTCGACGCCGTGTTCGCCGTCAACACCCGCGCCGCGCTCTTCCTGTCACAGGCCGCCCATGAATTACTGGTGCGCAGTGAGACGCCCTCCATCATCAACGTGACCGCCGCCTGCGCCCATCGACCGATGCGCGGTCTCGGAGCCTATTGCGCCTCGAAGGCGGCGATGATCAACTTCACATCGACCCTGGCCCAGGAATGGGCCAAGGACGGCATCCGAGTGAATGCGCTGACCCCTGGCTCCGTCGCGACGGACATGATCCTGCCCAAGGATCCCGACAAGCGCGCGGCGTTCGAGCAAGACATGGCGAGCCAGAACCTGATGGGGCGACTCGCCGAGCCCGCCGAGATCGCCCGCGCCGTCCGCTTCCTCGCGAGCCCCGCAGCTTCCTTCATGACGGGCCAGACCCTGGTCGTCGACGGCGGCTTCCTGGCGTGAGCGAACCGGCCCCGGACTCGAGCCCCGTTCCCCCCTATCCGCAGGGACACGCCCTGCTCGAGGGGCGCTCCGTGCTCGTAACCGCGGCCGCGGGGACCGGCATCGGCTTCGCCACCGCAAAGCGCTGTGCCGAAGAAGGCGCACGCGTGATGCTCTCGGACCGCCACCCCCAGCGACTCGAACAATGCGCGAGCGACCTGGGCCAGACGATCGGCCGAGCGGTTCCTCACGCGGTCTGCGACGTCCGCTCGGATGATGCCGTTCGCGCGCTCGTCGAGCAGGCCGAAGACACGCTGGGCGGGATCGATATCCTCGTCAACAACGCCGGCCTCGGCATGACGAAGGATCTCGTCGAGACCAGCACGGAAGAGTGGCTCGCGTTGATGGACGTCAACCTGAGCGGACCCTTCCGCATGATGCGAGCCGCGCTGCCGGGCATGCAAACTCGCGGGCGAGGCGCGATCGTCAACGTCTCCAGCATCTGTGCCTGGCGTGCCGAAGCTGGCCAGAGCGCGTATGGCGCGTCCAAGGCCGGCCTACTGGCGCTGACTCGCTGCGTCGCCCTCGAGGCCGCCGAGCACGGCGTGCGCGTCAATGCAGTCGTCCCCAGCCTCGCGATCCACCCCCATCTCGAAAAGGTTTCATCACCCGAGTTCCTCCAACGAATGGTGAGGGAAAACGAGGTGCTAGGCCGGGCAGCCGAAACCTGGGAAATCGGCGACGCGATCGTTTTCCTGGCCTCGGATTACGCCTCCTACCTGACTGGAGAATCCCTGTCGGTGAGCTGCCGCCGCGCCTAGAAAGCGCCCGCCCACCCGAATCTTCTTCCCTCGAAGCACGGAGCCCCGCAGACATGGCCAAGCCTCTCGACCCCGATGTGCGCCGTCTCCTCGACGCTCCCAATTTTGCCGCGCTCTCGACCCTCATGCCCGATGGTTCGCCAAAGGTCGAGCCCATCTGGGTCGGACGAGAGGAAGACCATGTGCTCGTGGCGACCGACGAGCGAAGCCTCAAGGGCCGAAACCTCAAGCTCGACAAGCGCGTCGCCCTCTCCGTCACGGACTACACGAACCCCTACGAACAAGCGCTGATCCGGGGCCATGTGATCGAAACCCGCGACGACAACGACCTCCGGATCCTAGACATCCTCTCTCATCAATATCTCGACAAGCCTTTTCCGAGGCGCAAATGGTCGAGCCGCGTCGTCTACGTGATCGAGGCGGAGATCGCCCGCTACTACCGATCTCCACTCATACACTCGCCGCAGACCCATCCACTCGAACCCGACCCGTAATCGGTCGGCGACGCCCGCTGGTCGAGCCCGACCCGTAATCGGTCGGCGACGCCCGCTGGTCGAGCCCGACCCGTCGTCGGGTTTCGACGCCTGCCGGCCGAAACCGGCCGTCCCAGGGCGCTCGGCAGATGCGGCGCCACCCCGGCTACTCCCCGGGCTCTCGATCCGCTACCCGTGCTGAAGCCCCCCCTCACTCGTCTCACCAGAGAACAAGGAGTTCCGATGTCCTCGAACGCATCCGCCAATCCGGCTTCCGTCCTTCAGGATCGCGTCGCCGTCGTGACCGGGGGGTCCCGGGGCATCGGCGCCGGCATCGCCGGGGCCCTCGCCCGCGCAGGGGCCCAGGTCGTGATTTCCGGGCGCAATCCGGGCCCCCTCGAAAAGAGGGCCGCCGAGATCGGTGCGACCCCTGTGGTCGCCGATGCCGCCGAGCGGTCCCAAGCCGGCGAACCCGTCCGACAGGCCATCCAACGATTCGGCGGGATCGACCTGCTCGTGAACAACGTCGGGGGGAGCGCCGGGGGAAACCCCGACCTCTTTTCCGGCGATGCGGCCGACGATGATGGCTTCGAGGCGAATCTCCGCCTGAACCTCACCGCGTCCTACTGGGCCACGAAGGCAGCCGTCCACTCCATGCGCGAGCGGGGACAGGGCCGGGTCATCCTTATCGGCTCGGGCGCTTCCAAATACGCGGCCGCAAGCCCCGCCTATACCGCCGCCAAACATGGCCTGATTGGCCTGACCAAACAGCTCGCCCTCGATCTCGCGCCACACGCCATCACCGTGAACTGTGTCTGCCCGGGCTGGACCAACACGGATCTCGTCGATTTCGGGGCATTGGGAAAGATGCAGGGGCAATCGGCCGACGAGGCCCGTCGCAGCGCCGAAGGGGAGAGCGCCCAGCGACGTATCCTCGAGCCCGCTGAGCTCGGGCCGATGTGCGTCCTGCTCTGCTCGTCCGGGGGCGCCCCGATCACAGGACAGGTAATCGGCGTCGACGGCGGATACCGACTCTAAGTTCGCGAGCCAAGGGAGAGCAAATGGCGCAAACACTTTCGGGCCAGACCATTCTGATGACGGGCGCAACCGGTGCGATCGCGCGCCCCGTTGCGCGCGCGCTGGCACGGGAAAACCGCGTGATCGGGGCAGCCCGATTCACGGATGCCGCCAAGCGCGCGGAGCTCGAGGAGGCGGGGGTCGAGACGATTGAGATCGATCTCGAACACGGACAGATCGACGCCGTCCCGAGTGAGGTCGATTATGTCCTCCACTATGCCTACACGCGTCGGCCATCGGGCGAGTTTCACGCCGCGACGCAGGTCAACGCGATTGGCCCGGCTCACGTTCTCGCGCGCTGCCGCGAGGCCAAAGCAGCGCTCGTAATTTCGGCGGCAACCCTCTATTCGGTGCACGAAGACCCGGGCTACGCCTACCGCGAGGAGGATGACATCGGCTTCGCCCGAGCACCCTGGGGCCCCTCGAGCCCCGTCTCGAAGGTGACCCTCGAGGCGACCGCGCGATTCTGCGCCGAGGCATTCGACCTCCCCACGATCATCATGCGCCCGAGCGTGCCCTATGGCTGCGAGGTCGACATGGTCACGACGATCCTCGACTCCGTCGCCGCGGACGAGCCGGTCTTCTCCATCCACGACCCCCAGCCCCTCTCGCTCATCCACATCGAGGACATGATCGAGCAGATCCCGATGCTGCTAGAGGCCGCGAGCGTACCCGCCCCCATCTTCAACTGGGCCTCGGACGAAGTCATGACCGTCCAGGAGATTGCGGCCCGGGCCGGCAAGCAGCTCGGCCGGACTCCGACCTTCCAGGTCGCGAACCCGCCCGGCGTCGCGAAGGGCTCGGTCGTGGACACCACCCGCGTCCGGGAGGTCGTCGGCCCCTGTCGGCGGACCCTCGCGGAGTCTCTGCCACAGATCCTCGAGAGTCGAATGGAGCGAGCCTGATGACGACGGAACAGCGATTCGCAGGGCGCGTTGCGCTCGTCACCGGCGCAGGCGGCGCCGGTATGGGAACCGAGATCTCGCGCCGCCTGGCGCGCGAGGGAGCAGCCATCATCGCCGTCGAGCGCCACGCGCGACGCGCCGGCGAGATCGCGGAACGTCTACGTGCGGAGTTCGACGTCCCGGTCCGCTCCTACGCCATCGACGTGGCCGACCGGCCCGCCGTCGACGCCATGCTCGACGAGGCAGCCAAGGCGCTGGGCGCGATCGACATCCTGGTGAACAATGCCGCCATCAATACCCAGGGCAGCGTCTTCGACTACGACGCGGACACCTTCGACGAGGTCATCGATGTCGACCTCAATGCGTGTTGGTATTTGATCCGCCAGACGATCGGCCCGATGCGCGCGCTCGGCCGCGGCTCCATCGTGAACATCAGCTCGGTCGCGGCCTACAACGGAGGCAGAGGCCGCGAAGCCCCCTACTCCGCCGCCAAGGCGGGCCTGCTCGAGATCACCCGGAGCGTCGCGATCGAGGCCGGCCCC
>Ga0315331_10001902_pt1 | contig 15781 bp, 8 predicted proteins | sample M160m34915metaG_FD_203456 | JGI IMG/M metagenome (GOLD analysis project Ga0315331, IMG submission 203456) | Ammonia-oxidizing marine archaeal communities from Monterey Bay, California, United States - M1 60m 34915 | ecosystem: Environmental > Aquatic > Marine > Intertidal zone | place: USA...
TGCGGATTTTATTGATGAACTTAATACTGCAGTAGGAGTTTGTTCTTTAGATGCAATCGTTGGCTCTCAAGTTCCTTTTGTAACAGATGTTGCTGCAGCAAGCTTAGATTTGACAACAATTGGAGCGGATGCTGGTACAGAAGATTTCGGAACATATACATCTGCAAAAGGTTCTATTACTAACGGAACATTAACTGTCTATTTTGATGTGACAGGAGCTCCAGTTAATGTAAGTGATATTGTTGGTGCAATAAATACAGCAACAGGATCTGCAACTCCATTAACGCATGCTGCAGGTGTAATTACATTAGCTGCACCATTTGACACAGGAGTAGTAACTATTAAAGTTGTTACATCGTAATGATTAATCTATTTGTAGCATTTATATGTTTAAGTGTGTTTATCAGCGCACTAACATTAGGGTTGCGTATCATCTCCGGAGAGGGGATGGTGCTCTACCCTTTGCGCAAATGGTTATTCTCTTTCGGAAAAGGTAAGCAGAAAGTTATAAAAGCTGCAATACACAGGAAGGAGTTGAAAATTAAAAGCATTCAGCATAAAACCTATACTGACCAGGCAGCAGAAGATGTAAATAAATTAAATGATGAAATTGAAGAGCTAAAATGGAAGTCTTTTATTGTAGATGCGTGGCATAAGCCTTTATTAACCTGCGCTCCATGTATGTGTAGTTTTCATGGAATAACAAGTACACTGTATTTTTATTACTTCGTAGGTTGGCAGATATTAATAATAGCACCTTTTAGCATATTTTTTTCAGTATTAATAAACTCTATTCTTTGGAATAACCTTAAACTATAATCATGGCCTTCGATAGCTTACATGCAATATCTTCTAGGATATGGGAAGAGATTCAGGGAGGATGGATATATGATGACGAGCGCATCAACCTTAAGCTAATCAAAGATAAGGTTCATGTAGCTAGAGCAAAAGTTATCGGCGAGTATTTCCGAAAAAGAATATACATTGATACTTCCTACTATCAGCAATGTTGCTTAGATGTCATCTGCCAATCGGTATGTGACAGTCCCCACAAAGAATATGTAGTAAAACTCCCTCAACTTATAGGTACCGTTGGGCGAAGAAATATAAAATACTTAGGGACTGTAGACAGAAAACTTTCTTTTGAAAATAAAGATACTTTTGTTGATTACACCACAAGCATTCCGTTTAGCGGCGATGCTTCTCCTTATTTTACAAGGGTAGATAACTTTGCTGTGTTAAATAACCTACCTACTCCTAACCCTAAAAAACTATTAATTGTTGCTTTGTTGAGCGATCCTTTAGAGTGTAGCGATTGTGACGAGGATAGTCCATATCCAGTTCCGGGGGGAGAATTCTTATCAGACATCGAAAGACAAGTAATGATGGATTTAAGCGGGTTTTTAGTACAAAGAAGAATAGATAAAGTTCACAATGCAAACCCAGATAACTAATGGCTATAATATTAAATAATGACAAAGAAAACTATTTTGTAGTGGCAAATGAGCCATACAACATTATAGGCAACAACAAAATATTATTTGCTGTATATAGAGGGCAGTATTTTAAATGGTCATCTAAAAATGTTCCAGAAAATACAGGATGCTCTTCATGTAACAAAAAAAAAGGATACTACACATTAACAGGGTATTCAAATTGCGACAAAGGGTTTAAAGATGAAAATGGAAACGAAATTTTTTATGCTATCCCTGACTATATACTTGAAGAAACTTACGATACTGAAGATGAAGATGGAGTATGTGAGAGTTGGTTTGAAGAAACTGGAGGGTATAACAAAGATGTATTTACGCCTCCACATTTAAGAACAGGAGAATATAAAGATTGGAATGCAGAAAAAAACACAACGGGTTGATAAAATAAAAAGAGGGAAAGTATTTTGTCGTACATCTTACAAAGGAAATGTTGTAGGTGTCAGACAGTTGAAGAAGAAAGATATTAGATTTAGCACAAAAAGTGAAAATATTTATATAGATGTAAAGTCAATTTTACCCGAAAGTATTTTAGATAAAAGGAATTTAAAACTAAAGAAGCTACACAACAGAGACAAGTTCAGGGTTATAACAAATATATTTGAAACTGTGATGGAAAAGATTCTCCACGATATGATAGAGAACAAAAATACATATCTCTTTCCTAATAGAGTAAAACTATTTGTTGGAGAAGCCCACACCAAGAAAAACAAAAAGATTTCTTTTTTCGCATACGACACAAGAAAATGTATAAACAATCATGTGTCTGATGCAGAGTTTGATGGATATGTCTGGCGAATATTTCCATCAAGAAAGATATCAGATAAGCTTGAATATTATTCTAACGTTAGACAAGAAAAATATATAGAATGCAAATCATCGATTGGAAAACAGTTATGGGCCTCATACAGAGGAAAACAAAGCTTATTGATGTCGAAGCTGAGAAAGAAAGGATTAAGTCTCTCATCCATACAGCGGCTTTAAAATCCTCTTCTTCTGAGTGGCTTGTCTGGAGAGAAGCTGTAATTGATGTAAAGAATGGCTTAGCAAAACTTCCTTGTGATCTCATTAGGCTACTCAAAGCTTTTGATAATGTAGGTAACACTATACCCGGAAGAAGAAATGGAGAATACCTCTCTGCTCCATACAAAGAAGGGAAGATTCAAATACACTATTATGCTATACCTCTTGTAGAAACTCCTGATGGAGAAAAGCTTCCAATGCTATTATATGAGTTTTCAGATTGGTATGTTTGGTATGTTATTCATACCTTTATGTTTGACGAGTGGATGGAAGGCAGAATACCTTCAGACAGGTGGATGTACATTGAAAATGAGTACATGAATGCTTACGACCAAGCGATGGGTAGCATAGATTTGCTTTCGATAACAGATTTAGAGGAGCAATTGTTTATGATGCGCAATGGAATATTCTACGATAATTCAGCAATCTAATGAAAGAATATACTACAAATAAATTCTACAAAGGTATTAACACTGACATGTCTTGGCTTGAAAGGCAAGGAGATATGTTGTTAGATGCTCTAAATGTAAGGATTACAAGTAAAAATAACGATGGTCTTTTTGCTGCGAATATAAAAGGTAATGTAGAAGAGTTTTCTTTAACAGCAGGGTTTCTACCCATAGGGTCTGCAGAGTACAATGGAATTCTTTTTATTTTATCTGTAAACGATTCTGTAACCCCAAGTATTTCTGAAATAGGAACATTCCCAAGTCCGAAGGGAACAACAGAGGGTTTTGATAGAGTATATTCTCCCTTACAAAATTATACCACAGACAATCCTAATATCTTTGTAGACCCTTGCTCTGGAAATCCTCCTAATATTATTACTCCGAGACCATTTCAAACTATAGAACTTAATTTTAGTTGTGAGCACCAAGCAAGAGTGTTGGCGAGAATAAACTTTGACAAGTCTATAAATATATATTGGACAGACAATTTTAATCCTATAAGAAGTATCAATACGGGCTTCCATTCAGAAACAGGTATATATAACGATACCTATGTGTCTGAAGCGATGATCCAAAATGGAATTATAGATGTTATTAGTGAAAATGATCAGATTCCAATAGTAGAATTAAAAGAGTTACAACCAACAGGCAATTTAAGGTCTGGCCATTATTTCTTTTTTGTTAGATATGTAGACATAAATTTTAATACATCTTCTTTTTTAGGAATGTCTGCTCCTGTAGCTATTTTTAATGAACAAAAAGCTGTAGATTATAATTCAGGAGTACCACAGGCAAGTGATCCAGTAGCTTACGGAGGAGAAGGGCAAACATCAACAAATAAAGCCGTAGTTTTAAATATAAGAAACCTTGATTCTACTGAAGGGTTTTTTGAAATTGCTTATGTTTATTATTATGGTCAAGATTTATTTGAAACAAAGCTAATAGACAAAAGAATACAAATTGATGGAAACTCAATATTCACTGATTTATTAATAAACGGTTCTGAGAGTGTATTTGAGTTATCGTTAGACGAAATAGTAACTTATAAGCCTGTTGATTCTATTTACTGCAAAGACATACTACAGATAGATAATAGATTATATTTAGCAAACACAAGAGGAGTTGAACTTGATCATCCTGATGTAAGAACGTTTTTTTGTAAAATTAAAATTAGAGAAGATAATAGCTTTTCTAAACCTGCTAATCACTACGAAAATACAGAAAGCAACACTAATCCTTACGGTATAAATGAATTAGATGTAAATAAAAATGTAGGTTATTTTTCAGGAGAAACTTATTGTTTTGCCGGAGTGCCTATTTTTAAAGGAGGATTTACTGGAGCAGCTTTTCCGTTAAAAGGTTTTGACAACATAAAAAATCTATTAACAGATGAAAATTTTTCTGGAATTTATAGGTTTTCAGATGCAGAAACTAATAAATATTTTGAAAATAATACAGCTTATATAAAAGGAGTAAAGTTTGATACTACAGATGCAGCAGCATTTTATGATACTAGCGACTATCTTAAAGAAAACTTAATAGGAATATACTTTTGTAGATCAGAAAGAAATAAAAACCTTCAGTATCAGGGGTTGGCAGTTCCTACTTGGTCAGGGTTTGAATTGCAAGATGGACCTTCAAAAGACTTTAATAGCGTAAATATTGCAAGAGACGATGCTGCTGCACCTTCAACTTTAGACTACTATGATAATTTTTTTACAAGGATACCTTGCGTAGAAAGGGGAGCACCGTATATTTATACAGTACAAAGATTAGTAGGTTTAGAAAATAGAGGTTTGACAAGTTATCAAAAATACTCAGTTACAGATGCAGTAACACCACCGACAAGTAGCTCTGACCCAAGAATAGGTGATAAAGCTGGTAGCCCTCAAGAAAGAATATCTTTAGGGATATTTTCTTTTGATTACCACTTAGACCAAGGACAATCACAAGATGAAATAAGTGTAAATTCTTACATAAAAAAAATAGGAGAAGTTACTGACTGGTTTCCAAGAGCTCCAAGAACTGACATTAATGACTTTGTAAATCCATTTGGAGACAAATATCTATCAGTAGACTACCCTGATAACGAAAGATCTATAAAAACTAAAGCAGCTGGAAGATCAAAAATATTTATTCAAAAAAGCATTACTTACACATCAGATTCAGACACAAAAGGTGGCGGTTTTAAAGCAGATACATATAACACTAAAAACTGGGACCAAGTAGGTATTAATGTAAAAGGGTCAAGCTATCCTACAAAAGTAGTAAATGGAAGCATATCTGAAGGTTTATTTTATCAAAGATGGAACAGAGTAGATGCCGAAGATGAAGCTTTATTTAGCCTTCCTCTTGCTATTCCTGCATATATATTAGTAGATTTGACAACATCTATCCCCAATAATCAAAATATTGATAACTGGTTCAATACAATAGTAAATGTATACAAGCAAGACCCAGATAAGTTAAATTATTTATCTTTTTATGATTTTAAAAATACATTATTTTCTCCTATTTCAGATTACATTAAAATATCAGATTCTTCAGATGTAGAAAATATATGGAATAACAATATATTTTACCAAGGAGATTGTTTTGTATCAAGAAGCTATTTAAAATTACAGAATAAATTTGACGATGCATTAAACACTGAAATAACAGAATTTATTGCTAAGGGAGAAACATTCAATGTTATACCTTCTGATTTTGGTAATTTTTATTTAGATAGAGGATTGTTATTTAATAGAATTTCTTATGGTTATGGATTAAGTTTAGTTACCGAAAATGCATATAATCCTAATTATAGATTCGGAAAAGGAAGAAATACTTTTTATCCTACTGATGATACTTTTTTATGTCCAGACTACAATACAGTAAATTCTCCTGAATCTAATTTTTATAATTTGGGATACAAAAGAATGCTTTCTCCAAGACAATTCTTAGGTATAGATAAACTTATACCAACGTCTGACAACTCTTTTCCTACAAGAATACGACCATCAGTAAAGCATTTATTGAATTCATTGAAAGATGGGTATTTAGATTTTGTGCCAGGAGATTTTAAGGATTTTGACTTTCAGTATGGACCTATTAATGCTATAATGAGCATGAATGATCAACTATTCTCTTTTCAGGATGATGCAATAAATTTACACCCAATAAACGAAAGAGGACTGTCTCAAAGCACAACCACTGACACTCCTTTTGTTTTAGGGGAAAGCAAAGGTCTTACTGAGTTTAAAAGGTTGTTAAGTTCAGAATACGGAACACAGCATCAATGGAGCATAGTAAAAGGAGAAAGAGCTATATATGGCTTTGATTGGAATAAGCAATGCTTTTGGAGAGTTACCGGGCAAGGCTTTGAAAACTTAGGACTTTTAAAAGGATGCGAAAAATGGATAGAAGATATTGTTCTTTTGCAAAGCACTGATGTATCGGATATTACAGAACAATTGCCAGATAATCCCGTATGTAATTTAGGAATACATTCTGTTTATGACAGAGAGTATAAGGAAGTTATAACAACATTTATATTTGGAGAAGACAAAAACAGAACTATATGTTTTTCAGAAAAAGCAGATTTATTTAGCTCCAAATATAGTTTTACCCCTACATTTTACTCTGAGTTAGAAAGAGACCTGTATTCTTTTAAAGATGGAAAATTCTGGAGACACGATGCAAATCCTTTGTATGATAATTTTTACGGGCAACAAGAGCCTGCCTTTGTAGAGGTTGTTGTTAATCCAAAAGGAGAGATTGCTAAACACTTTGATAACCTTGTTATTAATTCTAACAATAGAGAGTTTGATAAGATAGAATATACAACACAACATCAATCTGCTATTCAAGACCCTTTCCTTGGGGAATTTTGGAATAGAGCAGTATATAGAGAATTTCAATGGAAGCTACCAATACGGAGGGCTGACACTATTATAGACAATCAACTTTCTTTATCTCTTGTTCAGTCAAGAATAAGAGGAAGATATTTAATAATTAATTTACAATATGCTGGAGATCAAGACATGTGGATCCGTGAAATAATTACAGCATATACACAATCTAAAGCTTAATATTATGCCTTACGACAAATACGGAAGATGGTACGCAGGACCCACTAATATGGTAGAACAAAATCCTTCTAAGCAATATTATCCAAGCAGTGGAATGCCAATGCAACTTTCTCAGCAGCAAATCCAACAAAGAAATTCGTATCGTCAAAATATGAATTCTTTTGCAGGACAACAGCAAATCCAAAACCAATCAGATTTAGCAGATCTTAAAAGCATACAAAATAGTTTAGTTAATGCAGAAGCAACAAAACCTGTAGAAAGAGGAACATTGAACCAAACTCAACCGGAAGAAAATGAAAAAAAGGGAGGAATGAGTGCCGCTCAAGGTATAGCTGCAGGAGCAGGTATGATTGGAACATTAGCTCAAGCTATACAACCATCGACCTATGACAGAAGAACAGGTTTAGAAAAAAAGGGTACTTTTGCTTCTTTATATGGCGATAATACAGCATTTAAAGTAGGTGCTTCCACAGGAAATCCTATAGCTATGGTTGGAGGATTAGTAGTTGATAGAGTGAAGAATGCAATGATGATGCAACACGAAAGGAAAAAAGGTAAAGAAGAATTGAGCCGATATAATTTAATGGCAGGCATCAATAACAATCAAATGTTTGCACAACCTAATTATATTGGCTACGCAAAGAATGGCATGAAGTCTAAAGGTCAATTAGCAGAGATAGAACAAGATGAAATAGCTATTAAGTTAGGAAAGGATGGTAAATATAAACACATTGTTTCCACTGGACCAGGAGCAAAATCACACGAGGAAGGTGGTGAAAAAGTTTATCTTGAACAGGGTACATTAGTTTTTCCAAAAAAATACAAATCTAAAGTTGAAAATGCTTTAGCAAAAGGAGACACGAGGTCTATAGACAAGTATAAAAGTGAAATGTTAGTAGAGAGTACTTCTCGTGCGTTACGTGGAGATCCATATAGCAATCAATCAGGAATAGAAACTCAATTACAAGAATTATCACAAAGCAACAATGTAGCTACAGCTAGATATGGAGCTAAAATAAATAAAGACATGAAAATAAAATATTATAACTACGGGGGAATGGTAGGTCAAAATCCTTACATCGATCAAACAATTCCTCAGGGTGGTGCTAATCCTTATTTTAGTGCGCCGGCGCAAAATTTTCAAATGCCACAAACTCCTAATCAAATCCCTGCACAAACATTTGAGAATGGAGGAGTTTCAGGATTTGGAGACCCGCCACCTGACTTAATACCTAATTTTGCAGATGTACAAGCAGATAATACTAGTATGCAAAATAGAATACTTCCATCATACGATAGCAATATGTTTGAAACAGAAGTAACAAGACAACGAGATTGGGAAAACAAACAATGGAATACACGTTTTAAAGAAGAAGGAATTGGCGAAGGCTGGGAAGGGCAATATAAAGATTTTGGAGGGCCCGAAAAGTATAAAGAGTGGTATAGAAAAAACACTAACCTTAAAGTATCAGAAATTGGTCCCGATGGAAGAAGGACGATGGGGGGTGCGAAATTCCGCTATGGTGGCAAAATTCCCCAGTATGCTACAGGCGGTCAAGCAGGAGAATGGCCACCTCCGGGCTTTGGACCAGCATCGTTACAGATGATGATGCAGCAGATGCCTAATATTAGAAAAATAAATGAAGAAGTGGATAGACAAATTAATTATATAAAAGAACAAAAAAGCAGGGAATACCATGACACATATAAAGAATATCCTCCGTTTAACAATCGTGCTTTTGATGAAGGTATAAATCCATCAGTAAGGCCATATATGCAAAAACAATGGGATGAAGAAAAGAAAAAAATGGATGAAAAGAGTTATGATGATTGGACTCCAGAAGAAAGAGAGAAATATACAGATAAACCAGATTGGTATATTGACAATAAATCTCCAACATGGATGAAAGAAGTTATTCAACAAGAACAAGATAAAGGTCGCCGTCGCATTATTCCAGGCAAGATTTATAGACCTATTGGGGTTCCTCAAAATGCACCATTAATGCGCTATGGCGGACAAGTACCACAGTATGATACAGGAGGAATGGCAACAAACTTTACAGACCCGCCTCCATACACAAAGAGCCAAAGAGATCAGTTGAAGAAGTGGAATGAAAAATATGGAAAAACAGGATACCCTTCATTTCTTTTTAATTCTTCAGACCCCAGGTATTCTTTTATAAATAAAAGCACGCAAGCATTTATGGCAGAAAAAAATAGAAGATATATGGAGAGCGGAGACTATGTCAAACCTATAACAGATTATACTGTTGAAAATACTAGCGCTTATAATCCTATGCCAACAGACCCAGCTGCAAAGGCAGATTATTTAAAAACATTTGATGTGTATGACGTAAGAAGTGGACATTATACCCCAAGGGATTTAGAGTTTAAAAAGAAAAAGTCTGTAGAGTACAAACCCATCTACCAAGGAAGAGTACCTACAACAAGCAGAGTAATTCCCGGAGGAAAAATTGAATAAAACTTTTTATTATGAGTGATTACTTTAACAACATATTTGACTTAATACCCAAAAAAACTTCTAAGAGTGGAAGCGTAGGAGATTTTGTCCCTAAAAAAAAGAAGCAAAAAGCGGGAGGAGTCACAGGTGTGTCTGATGATGAATTTAGCCTTGATGAATTTTTAAGTCCAGAAAATGTAGTTAAAGATGTTTTTGAGCTACCTGCTTCTGAGTCTACAAGAGTAGAAGGACCTACTCAAATGACACTTTCAGAAAAAGAAAACCTTAGAAAGTTAGAAGAAGAAAAAAGAATTGCAGAAGTTGGAAGGGTAGCTAAGCTCAATTATGAGAATAAATTCAGACACTCTGTTGGGCAAGAAAAAACTTTATGGAATGCTGCTATGGCAGCATCACAAGCTGGCCCTGGAATGGTATATTCAGCAGGATTACAGGGAATAAAAGGTTTAACAGGAAGTGATGGTGGAGCAGATTGGAGTAAAATTCAACCAGATTTTTATGGCATAAGAAACAATCCAACATATGAAGGTCAAGATTATTCTTTATCAAAAGCTATTGATGATAAATGGGCAAAAGATAATCCTGGCCTTGCAAATCTGATTGACTTTAGCGTTCCTTTGGTAGGTGGTATTGGATGGCATAAAACAGCCAACACAATAGATAGTGCTTTAGATCTTGCAAATGCCGCAAGAACTACAAAAGGCTTAGGAGCATTTCCGGGAAATGTATCTCCTGCATTAGCAACAAAAACAAATTTAGAACTAACTAAAGAACTTTTAAAAAAGTCTCCTTTAAAAAATGCCTATCTACTTAATCCTATGGCAGAAAAACTTAATGATGCAAGCGCATCGTATAGGATAACAAGCAAGGTAGGGTTAGACGATGCTATGCAATCAGGAGTAGTAAGACCTCCCAAATTAACTGCTGACGAGTTATTTGAACAATCTAGATACCCTGGAGTACACCAATACGACCCAGACAACCTTTCTTTTAGTAAAGGTTTTGCAGATAAAAGATATTTGCAAAACCCTGATGATGTAGTATTTAAGACAAGTAAATATCCAACAGCTAAGTCTGGAGAGATAAATCCCGTTACAGGAAAAGAAGTACAATCAGTAGGACACACAAATACAACTCATCTTTTTGACCCCAAAACAGGTAAAAAAATATCCGAAGTTCCTCTTCAGAATGTTGATATATATGGTGCTACCCCTCATTGGTTTAAAGGGTATCAGAAGATGCCAAAATTGTCAGAACCAAAAAAGTTCAAATCAGAAATAGATTGGTCTAAATGGAACCCAGAAACACCTAAACACAAGGTTTTAATGGATGATTATTTAGAAATAGAAAAAAGAACTAAGGCTGATGGTACATGGATGAAAAATTCAGATGGAACACCTTTTACAGGAAAGCCAGAACAGTTTATTCAACAGCAAAGTAGTTTTTTTAAAAAGGCGTTTCCTGAAGGGTTTGAAGAGACATATAGAGGATCAAGTCACTATAGGCCAGAATTAAGAGATGCTCCTTATTTTACATCACCCCATTTAGACATGGCTGCTCAGTATGGAGATGCTGAAAATGTTTTTTCAAAACCATTAAAATTAGAAAATAAAAACGAACGAGGTTTGTATCATTATTATTACCCTAAATCAAAAAACAACATTGTTGTTGAAGGTAAAGGTTCAGATTGGACAGAAATAAACACTATAGAAACTAAAACATTAGAAACTCTTAAAAAAGAATTAATCAGCAACGAAAGAATAATACAAAAAATAAAAGAAGGTAAAGTAAGAGCAGATCTTCATAGTCAAAAAAGACGCTCTGATGCACTAGTAAGAAGAATAGAAAACTACGGTAAATCAGAAGATCCAAAAATGAAAGAACTTCAATCTTTTGCTAATCCTAGCGGAAAAAGTAAACTTTTAGTAACTGATGAAATAGCTGATTATATTGAAAAAGCAGGATTGGATAATGCAAAAATAAGAGATGTTTATGATCCTTATTTTGGAGATGTAGAAATAATAATGAATAAACCAGGAAATCGTCTTAAATCTAGACTTGGTAATGTAGGATTTTTCGACATGACTAATCCCAATATATACAAAAGCCTGTCTGGCGCCATAGGCACCGGTGCTCTGTTAAGCCAAGACAAGCCCACTTACCGCTTTGGAGGAATGGTAGAGGGAGACCCTGAGAAACCACCAAAGAAGAAGAAGAAATCTATATCAGAAAGTTTTAATGATTGGTGGTACAATTATGATAAAACTGCTAGTGGCTTTGAAATGGGAGATAAAGCTGATGATGGATTTGTATACAATTGGATAAACAATCCACATACAGCTATTAGAATTTCTGAAATGTCTAAGCCTAGAGGATTTGCTTATGATGACAATGGAATTTATATGAAAAGAGACGAAGATGGACAATCACAGTATTTTCCAGACAGAAAAGCAAAACCAGAAAAATCTATGGATGATGCATATAAAGAAATTTCTACTGCTCTACAAAGACTAAAAACTGTTCCTGTATTTAAAAAAGATGCAAGCAGATATGTATCAGATTTAGATTATGCTTTTAAAAAACAAGGCATTATAAAAAATCCTGTTAGTAGTGAATTTGATCTAAACAGAGCTGATCAAAACACAGGTGGCTATTACATACGTAAAAATCATCTAATTAAATTAGAAGATGAATCACCAAATGTTATTGCTCATGAACTTACACATGCAACAGGTATGGATTATGGACAATATCAAGGTCAAAGAGAAAAAGATATGGATAATGCTGCTAACGAAAGAGAAGATTGGGAAAAAAAGTATTTGTATAAAGAACTTGGTGCGCAATTTGACTATGGAAATTATTCTAATGAAAATTATGAAAAATTTGAAAATGACACTAGAAACGATAAAGGATTAGATTTACGTTTATTTAAACGTTTTACAGAAAGAATTGATTATCTTAATAGAGATGGTTTTTACCCTAGAATGATGGAAATAAGAAGGGATTTGAATATGGAACCAGGTCAGATAATGACACAAGATATGCTTAATAAAATAAAAAAAACATCAGCATACAGGGATTTAAATCTTAAATACGACGACAAAAATAAACTTAGACTATTCAATAAAGTTGCAGAAAACAGTAAAATGCCTAACATTACATATGCAAGGTTTGGAGGAATGGTGCCAAATTTTAAATATTAAAAACATAAACTATGAGCGATTATTTTAATTTTATAGAGTCTTCGAAAAACCAAATGGACTATGTGAAAAAAATGAGGGAGAAGTTAAATATGCCTAAAGAAAAGCCTAAAGGTGAGAAAAGACGTATGCCAGTAAAGACTAAAGAAGAGTCAGACCAGCTACGGTTTAATACTTTTGCAGGCAACATAGACTATCTTTCAAATAGAGGGAAAATAACTACTGCAGGATCTAAAGCTAAAGCACCTAACGATCCAAGCTTAACGGGAGGAGAGAAAGGCTTTGTAGGAGATTTTAGCGTTCAGAATGGGCCATGGAAAGGAGGCGTAGAAGCTTTCCATTATACTCCTGCAACATTCTTTCCTAATCAATATAGAGGAGGTTTCAAACATAATATAGCTGGCACAGGAATTAACCCAGTTGCTCCTGAGTTTAAAGCTAAAGCATCATTTATGGACTATGGTAAAAATACAGAATATTTTGCAAAGTCGGGGCTTCCTCAATTAAATCAAGGACTCCCAAGCTTTGAAGCTGGCATTAAGCATTGGCCCGGCAGAAAGAAAGAGCAACAACCCAAGCCATACAGTGAGATGCGCTATGGTGGCGTAGTAAGCAAAAGCGAAAAAAAGAAGAAGAAGGGGTGTGGATGCAAAGATAAACATTAAAAATATACGTTATGAGTGATTATTTTAACTTTGGAGCTTTAAATAAATATATAGCACCACTCGGAAAGAAGAAGAAAAAAGAAGGTGAACCATTAAGCTTTCCTTTACCGGATAACAGAACAATAATTCCTCCTAAGCCTAAAAGAAAGACTATATCTGAGAAAACTATAGGTGGACACCCTGGAAGTGTAAAAGGTATAAAAGAATTTGAAAACTTAGCTATACAAGGGTTAAAAGAAGGCAAGCAGTATAAAGTTCCATGTACAGGGCAAGAGCAATGTGCGGGACAAATGAACACTTATACAAAAAATAAGAAGCAAGACTATTACAGTAAGCTCGGAATTAAAGATAAACATGGAAATCCTAAGGTTGCATCAAAAGTATATAGGAATGCATGGTCAGAACTAACTCCAGATAAATATAATATTTTGTGGACTAGTCCTCAATATAAAGATCAAATGGAAGTTAGAAGAACTGTAGGAAATAAAAAACCTTTAGATTACATTAAGAGTTTTTTGCCAAAAGAAGTATTTACTCTTAACTCTGATGGAACAGACCCTTATGAAGGCAAAATGGTTGTTTACGATAGAAAGAATGATGGTAAGCCGGGTGCTAGTGGAAACCATTCTTATAATTACGCTAAAGAAAACAAGGGCAGAAATGAAGGTGGAGAGCATGTTGGTGTATTAGGAAAACTTGTAGCACACCCATACAAAAAGAACCCTGATGGAACTCCTGAGATGGGAAGATTTGTAGATCATGGATTTGCAGGAAAAGAAGGAGGTAAAAAAGGAATGCAGGCTTATAATTTTCAAGACTGGGTTAGCGAAACAGATGGGTTAGGATTCAAAGAGGGGCAGCATAAATATTCTCCTGTTAGTATATTCGAAGATAAAGAGCTTGCTAGTTTAGAGCAAGCGTATAAAGATAAACTTAAAGAAGACGAGTTTCGCAAACAGCCGTTTATGAAATACGCTCCGTATTCTAAAAATAAAATGTCTATGAAAGAAAAGAACAGATTGCACAGCCAAGGGTTTAAAAGTTCTAAAATGCGTTACGGGGGTATGATTCCACAATTTCAAACAGGAGGTATGACTGGATGGCCACCTCCGGGCTTTGGGCCCGCATCTATGTATATGTTACCCGGGATAAGCAAAGACATTGTAGACCCTTGGGACCAAGGATATTATCAAAATAGAATACCTGAAGGAGCAGAAGGTCCATTCCAAGGAGATTATTCTGAAAACCTTACTCCTCAATTTGGAGAAAGCGGGACAGGTGAAATGCTAGGGCAAACATATAATAAAGATTTAAGAATACATTCCGGAACTGAAGACTTTCCTGGGTTTACTTTAATGCCAGAAGGAACTCCAATGTTTAAAACACAATATGCAGGTCCACCAGAGTTTGATTACTCTGACAAGCTTAAACCAGTAAATTTTAGTAATAAAAAAAACTTAATGGGCCCACCAGAGTATGATTATTCTGAAAAACCTGAAGTAAAAGGTGTTTTACCTTCGATTGTTGATATATCTACACAAGAGACAGATGATCCAGACGACCCAAAGTCTGATACACAAAAAGCATATGAAAACTTAGGAAAAGAAACATACAAAACAAGAGGTAAAGATAATGCACAGCTATATCATTCTCTTATGCTTGGTACAGATATAGGAATGTTGATAAACAATTTAAGACAACAACCTCCTCCTCGTCAAGACTTTTCCAGAACAGGATTATCAAGAGTAGATGTAGACCTTACCCCTTACGACCTTCAACGTTCTAAGTTTCAGGAAATAGCTAACAGGTCTTTTAGAAAAGGCAGAGAATCTTTAGGTCAAGCATCAGATATGATGAAGATGACTCAAGGATTAGCAGTAAAAGGTCAAGAAGCTCTTAGAGATGTAGGCAGTGCAGAAAGTCAAGCAATCAATAAAGAAAGATTAGCAAATATTGATATCTCTAATAAAGAGCAGATGATTAATGATCAGCAGAGAGATAAAGAAATGCAAACAAACTACGGCTTAATGGCTCAATTCTACAACCAACGTAGTGATGCTATTAGTAAAAGTATAGGAGCTATTAAGCAAGACTTTAGAAATATGGCAGACTATGACATCAAAAAAGATTACATAGACAGAACAGAAAGATTAAGCAGAGAGCAAGCTAAAAGGCAGGATGCAATATCTGCAATAGTTGCTTTAAAAGATTTAGCTCCAAATTTAGAAAGTGATCCTCTCTACAGAAAACAAGTTTCAGAAAAGCAAACTGCTATATTAGGAGATATTACTGAAGAGTTAAACCGTACACATGGAATGAAGAAGCCAGATGAAATAGCTTTAAAAAATAAAAAAGCAGACTACGCTACTTCTCTTGGTCAATACGAAAAAGAAAAAGAAGCGTTT
>Ga0315331_10001904_pt1 | contig 15774 bp, 9 predicted proteins | sample M160m34915metaG_FD_203456 | JGI IMG/M metagenome (GOLD analysis project Ga0315331, IMG submission 203456) | Ammonia-oxidizing marine archaeal communities from Monterey Bay, California, United States - M1 60m 34915 | ecosystem: Environmental > Aquatic > Marine > Intertidal zone | place: USA...
AGGAGGAAGTTCAGGACACTCCTTACGTTGATCCAGAGGCAGCGCCTGTGGAGCCCGTGCAGGAGATTGATGATAGTGAAGAATATACTAGCGAGGAGATAGAGGCTGCTGTTTACACATATCTCAGCGAAAGGCTGGGTCGTGATATAGACAGCCTTGATTCTCTTCAACAGCCCCAAGCCTCTCAAATGGACGAGAGACTCGAAGTGATTTCAAAGTTCGTAGAAGATACGGGCCGATCACCTCAGGACTGGTTTGCGTACCAATCACTTAACCCGTCTGAAATGGACGATGTGACTGCTGTACGTGTTCAGATGGCATCTGAATATCCAAACCTAGCTCCTGAAGAGTTGAACCTTCTGGTTGAGAGCAAATACAAGTTGGACCCTGACCTCCACTCGGAGGAAGAGGTTCGGCTGTCACAGCTTCAGATGAAGATTGATGGCGAAAAGGCCCGCAGGTCTATTGACGACATTCGTGGTCAGTACCTTGCTCCTGAGCCAAAAGAATCAGAAGAGGCGCCTATGTTCGATGATCAGTGGAGAAACAATCTCAACATGGAGGTTGACGCCTTGACTGGGTTAGAGTTTGATCTTGGGAACGGAAATTCGTTCACCTACGGGATTGAAGACCAGTACAGGAATAGACTCAGAGAGGTTAATTCACGACCAGAGGACTATTTAGATCCTTATATCCGTGAGGATGGTAGCTGGGATTACGATACTTTCAACTCGCACAGAGCTGTTATTGACAACATTGATGCCATCGTAGCATCTGCTTACAAGCAGGGGCAAAGCGCAGGGCAGAAAGGACTTGTTGAGAGGGCCGCGAATGTTAGTTCTCCGACCCCAACCCAAAACACGGGACAACCTAGAGAGGCCTCTATACCAGACCAACTACAACAAATCATGTCTAGTAGAGGCCCAATGACTTTCAAACTATAAAAATTAGGAAATAATGGCAACATTAACAAATCCTGCCGATGGCAGTGAAATTGCAGGAAGCAACCTGGCATCAGGCTCAGTAAACCCAGCGGTTAGAGCAACCCCTGAGAATTACACAACTATTGGCCAACTCGTTGGCGACTACGCAAAGGAAGACAACAGAGAGCTTCTTATTAAAACTTACGGCGACCAAGGCATCACAGGCTTCTTGAAGCTTACTGGTGCTGTAAACGCTGCGGCTACTCAAGACGAAGTTCAGTACTGGGAAGAGGGCAGACGTCACAGAATTGTGACTGGAACTGTTGGTTCTGACGGTCTCGATATTACAGTAACTGAAGCTTCTGGCTTGAGGCTGAACGACGTGATTATGGAAACTGTTACTGGCACAAGAGCTTTCGTGTCTGCTATTGAGACGGATGCGGACAGTGACGGCCTTGCAACTCAGTACACCCTTGCGAAGCTTGACGGAAGCAGCACTCTTGCGGCTGGCGCGAAGAACTTTATTGTTCTCGGAAACATGTACCAGCAGGGTACTGAACAACCAAATGCGTTCTTGGAGCCAGAGTTGGTGAAGAGAGTAAATCCTTTCATGATCATGAAGGAGCGCTACCAGGTGAACGGCTCTCAGGCCACCAACATCGGATGGGTTAACATCGGTGGAGGTGAGTACAGATGGTTTATGAAGGGAGAGCAAGAAACTCGCGCTCGCTTTGAAGACAAGAGAGAGATGATGATGTTGTTTGCTCAGGCTGGATTGACTGGTTCTGATAGTGTTCCTACTGGATCTGAAGGCTACTTTTCAGCTCTTGAGAACAGAGGCATCGTTGTTTCTAACACAAACGCTTCTCCTCTCGACTCTATCGCTGAGTTCGATGATATCATCTTGGAGTTGGACAAGGAGGGTGCTCCTGCCGAGTACGCTATGTACTTGAACAGAAAGCAGTCTTTGGCTATCGACGACATGTTGGCGTCAGGTATCTCTACTGGTGTTACTGCTGGTTTGGCAGGACAGTTCGGTGCCTTCAACAACGACTCTGACTTGGCTGTTCAGCTCGGATTCAAGAGCTTCACTCGCGGTGGATACACTTTCCACAAGCATGACTGGAAGCTGTTGAACGATCCTACTTTGTTGGGTGCTTCTAACCAGTACCAAGGCGCTATGGTCCCAATGACCCAAGTGGCTGACCCAAAGACTGGTAACAGAGCTCCTGCATTGGAGATGAACTACAAGGCAGCTGGAGGTTACAGCCGTGAGATGGAGCACTGGGTAACTGGTGGTCACGTCATGGGTCACCAAAACAACGGTGACCTCGGTAAGGACGTGGCAACATTCCACTACCGCTCTGAGGTTAACTTGATCACTCGCGCTGCTAACCAGCACGTAGCTATCAAGGGATAATTTGTTTAACTAATAAAAAACTATAGATATGAACAAGTTTTTGAATGCTGGTTTGCACTACTTCCCTGTAAGCGCTATAATTGCCGTCAACGTCTCTTCTGATGACGATGATTGCGTGGTCACGGTTGCTGGTATCCAGGGCACCGCAACAAGCGATACACTGACTATTACTGGTGCTGACGGAACAAGCGATGGTGCTGCCATGTCTGAAGCTCTTATCGAGGAAATCAATTTTGGAAAGCAACTTGTTATCAAGCTTGCTGATTTTCACGCTAAGGCTCTTTCTGCAGCTTACGCTAACTAATCTAAACTGATTGATGGGCGGGGGCTTTGGCCCCTGCCCTGATATCTAAACTCAAGACCATGATTAAAACACTAGTTTCGAACAGTGCTCTCGGCTTGTCGTCAGACAACATTTACTACAGACTCAAAGCTGGAAAGAATGGTTTGTTGGCCATGGTCGAGGACGCTACTGCAGACACTCTCACCCTCCACTTTAGACAAAAAGACAATACACAGGACGGTTCTGAGACGGTGGTTTTGCAGTGTGAAAGCGGAAAGACAGCCTTGGCTGCTGCCGATGTTGCTAGGGTAATCAGCGGGCTCCCTAAAAACTCTCAGATAGGAAAGGTCTCAGAAGGAGGCTCCTCTATCGAAGGTGTTAATGGGGTGCAGATACCTGCATTTACCATCGCTTCAACAGCTCTTGCTTTGGACGCGGCTGTAGGGCCAACTCTTGGCACTGCTACTGTAGGTTGCACTTTTAGTGTCACCATAACTAAAACGGCTGACACTGCAGTGACCTCTACGGCTACTGGAGTTATTGATGCGGCATCAGATGTTTTGGCAGTTTTCCCTGGAGCTGATCTTGTTACGGCTGGATTTGCGGCGTCTGACGCCTGCACTATAACGGTTGTTTTGACTAATCCAAATCAACCATCTAGCACTAGGACTGTTACAAGCGGTTCCCTAACTCTTACTGCATCATAATAGATGAATAGGCAGTTACTATTCATAAAGTCTGCGACGGAATCCATAGCTCTGCCTGTGGATTCTTTTTCTCATGCGGAGTACACTAGCGCCACTACGGTGTCTTTGTATTTCGATGCCAAAAAGAGCGGTAAGGATGCCTCAGTGAAGGTAGTCCTTACCGTCTCTAGCGGCAAGGCCAACGACGTTGTTACGTCTATAACGAACCAGGTGGCTTCTGGTAGTTCTCCTGTAATGAAGTACGATGATGTAAAGGATTCCTTTTACACCAAAAACGTTACAGGGGTCACAAGCATTACAACAACCGTAGACCCTAGTTCGACTACAGGCGCTACAGGCGCTACTGGTCCCACGGGTCCCACGGGACCAACAGGACCAACAGGACCAACGGGGCCTCAGGGCGCGGCACCAACAACCATAACACAGGTATACTCTCAGGGATTTTTTGACGATATAGCTACAACTAAGCATTATCTGCCCTTTAAGGACATAAATGAGCAAACCACAATCTACCAAGAGGAAGCTGCATTTCTTATGCCTTTTGATGGTAGGATTAAGTCTGTTTCTCTTAAGTCAAGTCAGTGTACAGGAGGCGGTAATTTCACTGTAGGCGTTCATACTCTCCCTACAGGAGACAGTATTTTTACAGCAAGCAACTGGACAGAAGAAGAAACCGAAGTTGTTGCTTTTGGAAACTCTTCCAGCAACCATACGTTTCATTTCGTATTTTCTAGTGCCAAGCATTTTGACGCAGGTGACTCTTGCACCATTAGTCTTCAAGCAGATGCTGATCCAGGAAGTAATTCCTACTGGCACGTAACAACAATAGTGGAGTTTGACACCACAAACAACCTAGGAAGCTCTAGCGTAGAGCACCAGTCTAACCCATAAAATTATTGGGTCTATATTTGCAACAATTCTTTTAATTCAATTTTAATGGCACAACAAACAAGAAGGGCCCCAGGTCGCCCTAAAAAGGCCTCACCAGAAGTCGTTACCGAAGCTACAGCTACTGCTCCAGCACCTAAAGCAGCGACAAAGAAGAAAACTCCTATCCTTAGGAAGGAGCAAGAAAACCTTCACACGGTATGGGAGATTCCATCTAACGGTGGTATTGCGTTTATGATTCAGCAACGAGGCATTACTGTCTACGACAAGAGTACCGACGCTGTTCGTCAGATGAGATACTGCCCCAACGAGAACTCTATCTGGGTTGATGAGCAAAGCGAAAACGCAAAGAAAGAGGCTGTCATCTTCCGAAACGGAAACCTTATGGTTCCTAAGGAGAAGCCAAACTTGAGAAAGTTTCTTGAGCATCACCCTCAGAACATAGAGAATGGAGGTAATACCTTCCAGCTTGTAAACAAAACAAGAAAAGCAGAAGACGAGCTCGAAAAAGAGTTCAGTCAGGTTGAGGCTATTGCATCTGTTAGGGATAAGGACATTCAGGACCTTCTCCCCGTTGCAATCTACTACGGCATCAACATTGACCGCAGCACTTCTGACATTAGATACGACCTTCTAAAAATCGCTAAGAGCAAGCCAGGGGAGTTTATCCAGGCCTTCGACTCACCTCAAGTCGTTGCACGAAGCGTGATTCGCCAAGCGGCAGACTACCAAATCATCGACCTTCGAAACGAGGGGGCGTATTGGTTTGATTCTAACGGGCTGATTGTTTCTGTACCTGTGGGTCAGAAAGCCATCGACGTTATGACTCGCTTCTGTTTGACGGAGAAGGGTTCTTCCGTTCTTGCTTCTCTAGAGGAGAGACTTGAGCGACTAGCATAACCGCTGCATGCTATGCAGGGAGAGGGCCAGCCTAGTGCTGGCCTTTTTCGTATATTTGCTTCAAATCAACCCAGATGATAAGCGTACAATCCGTATACGAAACAGTAAAAAACCTGGCCAATAAAGACCAGAAAGGATTCGTCACGCCTGAGATGTTTAACTCATTTGCTAAGTCTGCTCAGCTTAAGATCTATCAGGAGGTATTTCAGGAGGTTATAGATGGGAAGAAGCTCAGAAGAGCTCAGATCGACGCAGCAAGAAACCTTTCTTTGGTAGAAAGAACCAAGACGGACCTCTCTGTTTTCATAAGCAAGGTGGCTCCTCAGAAGGTTGCAGGTGCTTTTGTGAAGCCAGAAGACTTGTACAGCGTTGTCTCTATGACGACTAGAGGTCTTGCAAAGAAGCCTGTTCACATCATATATGATGATGACAAAATACAGCACATACTCAGCAGCACCCTAAGCGCTCCAACTACCTCATTCCCAGTGGGTTTGGTTTCTACAGACATTGAGGTGTTTCCTTCTACGATAGGCAAGATTGACCTAAAGTATTACAGAACCCCATCTACCCCTATGTACCAAGTGTTCCTGACTTCTAACGGAACTGAAACGGTAGAGATATTCAACTCTGCTGCAAGTATTGATTTTGAGCTACCCAAAAAGTATGAGCCTGAGCTTGTTGACGAAATAGCCAACATGATTGGCGTTAACATCAAAGAGCCTGTTATAGAGAAGTATGGCTCTCAAGAAGACAATGAAGCATAATGGCAAGGAATACTACAACCATAGATCAGATAGTAGGTGACTTCATACTTACTAGCGAAGGCGATGACTACACGTCAAACGTCAGCGATGTACTTGTAAGGAACTTTGCCCTTAGGGGTGTAAGGGAGATAGGGTTTGACATCTCAAGAAGAGTCCAGTCCCTCAAGCTTGACGTCGACACTTCAAACAATACGATAACCCTTCCTGATGATTTCGTTGACCTTATCAAGGTCGGTGTGGTAGGTGCTGACGGAAAGGTCTATGTGTTTGCCCAAGACACCAACATCAACATATCTCGGAAGTACGCCAAGAATGCCCAGAACGCTACATTTGATACAGATGGTGATGGGGTATTTGACAGGGTTGACTCAAAGGGGTCTACTGCTGGCTTTGGTGCCTCAGAGTCCCTGAACGACGGATTTGACTCTTACATCTTCAGAAACTTTATTTACGGAACTGATCAAGGAGGCCTTTATGGTATCGGTGGAGGTCACAAGCTTGGCTACTACAGGATGAACTTCGATCAGAACCGCATAGAGCTCGATACAAACACTAACTACTCCGAGGTGGTAGTGGAGTACATCTCCGACCAAGCAAGGGCTTCAAATCCCGTTGTACACGTTTACGCTGAAGAGGCGCTAAGGTCTTACATATACTACAAGGTTATAGAGCGTAAGTCAAATGTACCTATGGGTGAGAAGCAAAGGGCGAGATCAGAGTACTACAACGAGCTAAGAAAGGCCAAGTCAAGACTGAGCAGCTTCTCCAAGGAGGAGGCTTTGCAGGTCATAAGAAAGAACTTCAAGCAGTCTCCTAAGGTATGATAGGAAGAGTAACACCAAGAAAACTCAACGCTGATACGGACGAAAGGTCTTTGAGGGCGGATGAGATGAAGAATGCTGTCAACCTATCTGTTGATGCAGACTCTCAGGGTGACGGAGGAGTTGTAAAGCTTGCTGACGGGAACCTCAGCACAGAGGCTTCCGATGTTTTGGCTCAGATAGACCAAGAGGGCGTAAACACTGTTATAGGAAGCGTTTCTGACGAAGAGCTTGGGGTGGTGTACTTCTTTGTACACAACAGCCTCAACAACCACAGCGTATACGCATACAGCTCTAAGACAAACACTTACAGGCTCATACTTAAGAGCTCTACCTTGAACTTTGACGAGAATGGATTCGTAAAGGGTGATGTGGTAAGGATTAAGAGGCGTACTGAGTTGGGCGAGATTGAAGAGGTATTGAATCAAGGAGAGGACGGCGGTGTCGTTGTGGACCCAGGAGATGGTGGTGGAGGACCACCTGAGCCACCAGACCCCACAAATCCATCCGAGATAAACATCGGGCTAGAAAGAGACCTTTCTATACTGGTAGAGCTATCTGAGGATATTTACGACATCACTTCTGCTCAATCACAGCTCAACCCTAGTAATTTTGAGCTGGTTGTAACGGGCACCTACAGCGAAGATATAGTTGTGGGTAGACAGAGAAGGTCTGTTGATCAGAGTGTTGTGTTTTACGATGAATCCGACGATCTAAATACAGGTACAGATGGTTTGTCAGAGTTTACTGACTCTACAATAAGCTTGGTCTTTAGCGATGCCACCAAAACCATATCGGTACAAACCTCATCGACGTTTTTCGTTGCCCCTCAGGTTGCTTCAAACCCCACTCTTTCTTTCTCATGCGAGCTTAAGTTTAACGGCACTATAAAGACTCAAGATTGGGAGGCCGAATCTTTTGCAATATTCGGCGGCGGCATCCTTGGCGGCGGCGGAGAGAGCACTATTTCTGAGGGCCAGCTTATTCCTAATGAAGATCTCAGGGAGACCATAATTGTTGATAATATTTTTAATAACGAGTATCAAGACAGCGCCATCTACCCTGCTGGCTTTTGCCCTTCATTTATAGTTCCGTCTAAGAACGCCTCAACCCTTACGCCAAATGAGGTATTTGGTGAAACTCTTTTAAGTGATCTTACAAACGACAGCTTTTCATCTGAAGCTCTTTTTAACACCATAAACTTTGTTTCAGCTGAAAGTAGAGTAAACCCTGGATTTGAGTATTCTGTTTTCCCAGGCGACGCCCAAGCCATCCAAACTGTAGACCCAGTCCTATCAGACAGAAGCATTCCCGTTAGAGTCAAGATAGACTACACAGACAGTCTTGCTTATCAAAAGTCTTTGCAGGTGGCAGAGCTACTGGGATATTTTGATAACGGACCTGATGACTGGCCAACTGCCGCGCCACCAGATTTTAGGACCTCAAGGTCTGTATTTGATATATCTGACACTGTCGAGGTTCTTTTGGCTTCTAGGTGTCCTTTTGATTTTGGATACAGGCTATACACTTGGAACGGTGGCACTCTCGATAGATATGGTGCCAATGGCCAGCCAGTACCTTATGATGGACTTGTGGCCCAAGCTCAAGAGAAACTTTCCGAGGGCGTGGTGGTTCAAGGATCAGTTGAAGACGGGGGTTCTGAGGTAATTGCAGTGGGTCAAAGTGGCTTTGCTTCAGACAACTCATACGGCACTTTTGCAGCCCTTGTAGCGGCAGTAGAAAATGCTTTTGATATAGACTACCTAGATATATTTAATAACATTACATACCACAATTTTATTATAGTAGACATCAACGCTGGTTCTTTTGATTCAGCATCATGTCCTACTCAGTCGCCTGAGAAGTTCTTTGATCCAAGGCTTTTTACCTTCCCTGTCAATCAAGACGGACCTGACGAGATTAGATCCTATCCACCTCTAAGGCCTCCTTTGGGCGAGGGTGAGGATATAGATGTTGCAGAATTTGTAAGCTACATAGAAAACCCTGTTTTTGAGTTCGTCGTAGACATACCTCTTTCAGCACCTCTTGACGGAGACTCAAGGGATACAATACTTTGCGCTTACAATGATTCTACCTTCGCTAACTTCAGAGGCCAAGAAGATGTGCTTGTGAGTAATGGGTACGATTATGACGTAACCGCTGATGATTTTAGCGCCAACCTATTGTCTTTGGGTGACCAAGAAGCAGTGTTAAGTCTATCCAACGAAACGGACTACAACTATTCGTTTTCTGGAGCTAACAATGAGGCAACAAGAGTAAGCGGCAGAAGAGTCAGGATACCAGTCAAGAAAAATCCTAACTCCGCTGGCATCCCAAAAGCCCTTGAGGGGTTTGCTCCAAACGGCTTTTCGGGTTTGCTTACTGGTGCAGGGAATATAGTTTGTCGACCAACTCCAACTGAGGAGGAGCTTGATCCACCGTTCTGTTTAGATTTTGGTGCGTCCTGCGCCAACGACAAAAGGATTATTGCTTTGGGGGCTCAGGTAGCCACGGCAGATGCTCCAGTTATACAGGATGGAAGTAACGGTGAAGATGCGGACTCAGGTGACGATACATCAAACGGAGACGGGGGTACAACCACTACGACCTCTACTTCAACAAAAGATGCTACTCCAGAAGACGCCACCATATCCCCTATAACTAAGACGTCGAGCACCACAACAAAAACCACAATAAACAAGAAGTACTGATGGCTTATAGCGAAGAAAAGGACTTGTTCCCTTTTGTGGGTGAGGATCAAGATACAGACATCATACTGTTCTTTACTGACGCAAAGAATGAGCCTAGAAAAATCAACGTCAGAAGGTGTATTGAGGCCGATGAGTCCTTTACTGGTAACGCTCTAGGATACACTGGGGACGATCTAGAGGACTTCATCACGGCGTGTCCAAAGACACCGTCCAAGGCTATTCATTTCTCGTGGAGTAAAAACCCTGAGTTCGACAGCAACTTCCAAGAGACCAATGGTATGCAGTTTGCATATCAGAACGTGTACATTGATGGGTTCATGAGTGCCATATCCCCCATCTCAGAGGCTGCATTTCCTCCGTCTATACAGAACCTAGGGTCTTCGTCTCTTGCTAATGTGGTTGTAGAAAGCGAGTGTATACTCGAAATACCTTCTCAGGGCCAGGAGATAGCATCAATAAGGATTCTATTTAGAGAGGGCAACGACGGTGTGTTTAACCTCATAGATGAGATAAGCAACAAGATAGATACAGGCAACCCCTTGTTTGATTTCCAAGAGACCGATGATGGGGTGCTTGGATACTACACCTTTAGAAACGACTCTGTATACGCTGTTGTTCCTTCGTCTCAGACCTCTAAGAACTTTGACAACCTTCCTAGGAAGGCTAAGGCTCAGTCCGTTTCTGGCAACAGGCTCATGTATGGCAACTACTTGGATGGGTTTGACCCAGTACAGGTGTCTGCAGAGGGGGAGGCTATACTCAATAGCGTGTCTCAGGACATCAACGACATCTCTGGGCAGATAACACCCATAAACATATTTGATGATGCACGACGTGGATATAATTCAGATTACGGAGGAGGAAGGGCAGAGACCATTGGCTTCTCTATTGACGTAGGCGATGCACCTATTGCGCCTGGGACATACAGGCTGTCTCTTGACTTTGTCCCAGAGATGAATTATCATATTTATGATGGCAGGCACTACAACTCATCAAAGAACCAAATATTTAACGATAGTTCTGACTACAATTTTGAAGGCGTAACATCCAACGCCTCGAACTCTGCTGTAGGGCCTCATAAAATTTTTGCTCAAGGCTCTGAGGGCTTTGGACAAGGTCAGTCTAATCAAGGGGACAAATTGCTTCAGGGATCCTACAATGTGGGATCTAATCAAGGGGTCTTGGGGGTTTCTGGAACAGCATTTGCTTTTGTAAATACTGTTGAAGGAAAAACTTTGCAGCAGCCCGTTGGCACAACACCTGCAAACCCACTAATAATACCCACCTCCCCCATATTTATAGACCTCGTTGTTCAAGTATCGAGTGAAATTGACTCTAGTGTGTTTTTAAGCGATCTGGTATCTATAATAGATGCGGGACAACCAACTTCCCAATACACCACTGTAGTCTCTTACACTAATGATGATTTAATTCTTGGACAGGAGGACAATGAATTCTCCTTTAGAACAAACTCTGATGTATCTGGTCTTTCTGCTGTAGTTCAATCTAGACTAAACCTAAGTTCTGGACAAGAGTTTTCGGCAAAGTCCACAATAGCGGATAAAATATCATACATACCCTGCGGAGACGTATTTATAGAAAACCCAGATTATCTTAATGGCCCAAACGGCGCTGGATTTCCTGAGCTGCATCAAGCCCCAGGTCACTTTTTCATAGTGAACAAGGCTGATATGCTTTTGAATGTAAGGTCTGTTCCGATTGTCTCGTCCACCTCCCTTAGCCCTTATCACGGGACTGGTTCCAATCCACAAACGGGGACCAAGAGGTACTTTAGGTTTGAAGTATGCGAGGTGAGAAATCACGAGCTGTTTTCTTGTCTTCCAGAGCCTGTAAATGGATTGGGCTTTGGTGGTTCAGATGGGATAGGCAATAACACATTTGAATACAACTCCCCATCACTTATGCCTTGGGGGGCTACTCATGGTCAAATAAATTCAGACCCCAACAAGGCTTTTCGTTGGCCAACAGTTAATTACTATGATGGAGAAAAAGATCTTTCTTTCCCTAGTGGGGCGGCAATAAAAAACAGAGATGGTGATTTAATGACGTTTGATCAAGGGGGTGGTGGTGTGACATTTGGCACCCCAATAGCTATAGGCAAGTGGAGGGCTTATTCTCAATCAGACATGTTTGAGGAGGCATGGAAAGAAGATTTCACTTATTCATTTTTTGTTTCCTTTTCTAGCAGCACAGGCACATCCCTGGAGGGTGATGTTTCTTTAGGAGCAAAATCAACTGATGACTGGCTAAAGCCGACAAGTTGCTTTTGGGGTGGGTGGCAGAATATAGACCCCCCAGGCCCTACGCAAGATCCCCTTGTGTTCACAAGGCCATTTACGGATAAAACATTTTCAATTATAGACGGTAGGGCTGGGGTAGGCGGCAATACAGATGATGGAGTGGATGGTTATTCAGATGTAAATGACAACGCATTCTTTGTATCAGTAGAACCTGGCAATAGGTTTAGGTGGGGGATCTCACTAGCTAACTCAGGACTTAATGATCTTCTAAACACTGGGGCTCAAGTCCCCGTATCAAACAGAAAAGGATCTATATGGAACACAACTCTAATTGGAGTTCATGATAACTTCAAGTACCTAAGGTCTGATGCAAAAGTAGATAACGAAGCCAATGGGACTGATACAAATGCGTACAAAACCCCCACTGCCCCAACAGACGAAGACATCCAGGCGGCAGCACTTCAAGACCTAGGTTCTTTTATTGACGTAGGCGTAGAGGGTAACTCCATATCGTCATTTAAGACCAGAGACTTCCATGACTTTGGAATTGTTTACTTTGACAAGAGGGGTCGAGCGGGTACCGTAAACACCCTACCAAGCGTTTATGTCCCAGGGTATTCAAACTCTGAAAGAGACGCCGATGAGAAGGGCTCTGTTTTAGTAAAGTACACCATAAACCACCTTCCTCCAGAGTGGGCAGAATCTTACAAGATCGTGTATGGTGGAGCTGCCAACACAGAAGATTTTATACAGTACTCAGCTGGAGGGGCGTTTGTGGAGCCTAATGTGGCGGGTGGTGTCAACGATAAGATATATGTGTCCCTAAATTACCTTCAGGGCAATAGGGCTTCTTACGCCTCAAGTTACGGAGCGTCTGATCAAGAGACAGGGGAGTCAACTCTGTACAGATTTACACCAGGCGACAAGCTTAGAGTTATAAGTTATTATGAGAATGATAGCTCTATAGTCTATCCTCCTAAAACCCATGAATTTGACGTGGTTGGAGTTGAGGAAATATCAGTTCAGACTGGAACTGATAGCCCGCTTGTGTCTGAATCCGACGGATTTAATTTAGCGGATAATTACAGCAGATATGGATCTTTTGTTGTTCTTAGAAACAACCTTCAGGCCAGCGGATTTACAGCAGCCGATGTTAGCGGAGGGGATGTTGCTCACAACTGGGGTGACAGGTGCATATTTGAAATAATAACTCAAAAGAAAAGCAGAGGTGAAGAGCTAAAGCCTTTTTACGAGACCCCCTTTGGAGGGTCTGTTATCATAGACACTGATGGAAAAAGGATTCATGAGTACGGCACCATAACTATAGACCAAGGTGACGTGAAGTTTAGAAAAGTGCCTGTAAACATGAGGCAATACAACAGCTCTGAAGGTAAATTTACAGACATTATATCAGCCGACGAAGTCACTGGCGGTGTCGACGAAACATCTCAAGCTAGATTTAGGCCCTACTTTCTTGAAAGTCAATCTGTTACGGACCTATACAGGTCTAACGCCAACAGCTATGGGAAGGTTCACTTTGCAATAGATGGGTACAGAGAAAGGAATAACGACTCCTCCATAATATACTCTGACGCTACGAATCAAGAGTCATACAGCCTTTTCTACACTTCGTTTAACCCTCTGGCAGTTAACTACTTTGACATGCCTTCGAAGTACGGAGACATAGACTACTTAGCCGATTCTGGAGACAGCCTTTACGTAGCTCAGAACTCGAAGATAGGCCGCCTGGCAATAGATAAGTCTCTGACTACCACTGGCTCTGGATCTGAAACCCTAAACCTATCGAGACAGGTTTTGAACTCTCCTAGGTTCTTCCTTGAAGACGTAGGTTCTGATGGTCACCCAGAATCTGTTACTTGGAACAACTCTACTCTTTACTTTGTAGATCAGTCTAGGGGTGCGGTGGTGTCTGCTGGGGAGGCTGGCATGTCATTTATATCCTCTACGGGTATGGACAAGTTCTTCAAGAGGCTTCTTCGTGGATACTCATCTAACTCAAGGATAACGACTGGATACAATCCATTCACAGAAGAGCTAGTTGTTTCTGTGATGAAGGATTCAGGAGCAAACAGTCTTTCTCCTAGCACGGGCGGAAGTCTTTATAGGCTAGATGGTCAAAAAACCTTTGCTTATGATCTTAGCGCAAAAGCTTGGACAAGCTCCTATAGCTTTTTTAGCAGCAACTACGCAACCATAGGTAATAACATGGTTTCTTTTAAGGACGTGTTCAACAGGGGTGGCAAAAGAAATGTTTGGGTGCATGACAGGGGGTCTAAAAACTCCTTCTACGGCCAGAACTATCCGTCTATATTCACCTCAGTATCAGTTGACAACGCAAACCTCACCAAGGACTACAAGTCAATATCTATTGACGGAACTTCTCCCTGGAGCTTGTCTCTAAAGACCTCTAAGGAAACGGCTGAAATGCCTTCATTCAAGGACTACGAGGGAACATTCTACTCAGAGGTTCCTAGGTCAGAATCTGCTGCGTCCACGAACAACATTAAGGGTGTGGGTCAGATTGCTTCTGTAGAGGCAATAGACTCTTACAACTTCAAGATAAACTTCGACATAGACGTATCTCAGTACCACGTAACCATGTCGCCCTCTGGTTCTGAAAAGATCTCTGAGGTGCTATTTTACGACAGCAGCACACCAGGAGGTGTGCCTCAGCAATACAACGGCATCAGCATGTGTCCTACGGGGTTTGCAGGAAAGAACTCTATCAACGTTTACTCTTCTGTAGCCATAGATGGCCCAGATGTTACAACATTTAGCAACTATGCCTCCTCCAAGACAATGGTTGTAAAATCTTCTTCAAGAGTATACGGAGACTCCCTTAGGGACAAATTTATTGAGCTTACAGCAACAAAATACCCGAGTGGAGAGAAGTCTAACGAACTGTATTCCATAAACATTGATTACATTGAGTCCAAACTCAACAGTAGTCGCTAATTTCTTACCTTTGTCTCATGATTGATTTTCTGATAAGGCTTATAACTCCCATGGAAGGGGTTGATTATGCTATAGCACCTATCGTCCTTGCTGGCCTAGCTCAGCTTCCTGGAATGGTTCAGGGTATTAGCGCCTCTAACGCCGCCAAGCGACAGGCTGAAAAGGATGAAAGAAGAGCCAGAGCAGATAAGTCTCAGGCTCAGAGAGCTCTTTCTAACCTCAGGGCTGGAAAGCTTGAGTTTGAGCCAGTAAAGGACAAGCTGTCAGAGAGATACACCGACGCTTATGAGATGTCTATGTCAAGGGCTCCAGAGCAGGCGGCTAGAGAGGCTAGAGAGCAGGCCTTGGCTTCAGCTCTTGCTACAGGCGGTGACCCCAGAGCTATGGGAGCCAGTATGCAAGCAGCAGCACAGTTCTCTCAGGCTGGTAGATCTGACGCTCTTGCTGGCTTGAGCAACAGACAGTCGGCCACCTCTACGCTGGCAGGTCTTGAGCAGGGGGTACAGGACGCCAACCTTGACAGATACAGGACTCAGTTTAACAAAGAGCTACTAGGGGCACAACAGCTATTTACTTCGTCTAGAGCTCAAGAAAGACAGGCTCGTGATGCTCAGGCCGAAGCCAAGAGATCAAGAAACCAAGCCATTCTAGGGGCTGCCGTAGGTACTGCAGGTGGAGCCCTTCAGATGCAAGGGGTCAACAAGTTCGGGGATATATTTAAGTCCTCTGGAGCGCTTAGTACAGTAGCCCCAACACAAAACATTCAAGGGACTTCAGTCCTAGACATAGTTCAGGGAACTCCGTTTGAATATGGAGGCACTGGAGCAAATCCCCTTTCTTCTTCAGACGTATTGGATTCTAGCGGAAACTTACTTGGGATTCAGGACATGGACCTGCTTGAAGAAGATGACTTTCCGATAAACCAGAAAGGCGGTAAGGTCGGAAAGACAGGAGGTGAGTTCAATCACGACACCAACAAAAAGGCCTTGATTGACGAAGAAAGTGGGGAGAAAGAGGCTGAACTTACAGGGGATGAGACTATGTTTGTATTCAACCCCAAGCAATCATCAGCATTCGAAAAGATGGTGAAAGGGAATGACGCTGTTGGACTTATGAAGTT
>Ga0315331_10001910_pt1 | contig 15726 bp, 9 predicted proteins | sample M160m34915metaG_FD_203456 | JGI IMG/M metagenome (GOLD analysis project Ga0315331, IMG submission 203456) | Ammonia-oxidizing marine archaeal communities from Monterey Bay, California, United States - M1 60m 34915 | ecosystem: Environmental > Aquatic > Marine > Intertidal zone | place: USA...
CACCACATGGCCGTTGCGATTGGCGTGTCCCGCAGATGATGGGTGCGGCTGGAATCGCAGCTGATAGGTGATTTCTTTGCTTGGGAGGGCTGGCAGCTACGTCTCGTGGCGCTAGACCACGCCGGTTGGCAGCTGTGACGGGCTAGCCTAATGACTTGTGGGCCCGTGACTGTCTAGGCCCGGGCGCCATTAGGCGCTACAGTCTTTCGCTGATCATGGTGCGCGCTGCAATCAAAGAGAAGACGGACACGAAGACGAGCCCGAAGACTTCGCTTGCGCGTCCTTGGAACGTCATCGTGCACGATGATCCGGTCACGCTGCAAAACTACGTCACCAAGGCGTTCGTCAAGGTGTTTGGCTATAGCGAAAGCAAAGCCCATCGCTTGATGATGGAGGTGCACAAGAAGGGGCGGTCAATTGTTTGGACCGGTGCCCGAGAGCAGGCCGAGATGTACGCTCAGAAGCTGCAGGCTCATCACTTGCTCACGAGTCTTGAGAAGGTTGAGTCATGAGAGCGCAACTAGGACGATGGGGCTCACAGCATCGTGTTGCCCAGGGGCGTTCAACATGTGGGTAACCCGTGTTGCTGAGGGCTTTGTCTTCGGGGACATTACGCCCGAGGCAATCGAGACTCTCAAGGGTGTGCCGATGCTCATCGAGAGTTCGGATTCTCGCGTTCGTGATCGGTTGATCCCGGAAACGTATTCGACTGATGAGGACGAAGAGCACTGGCGAGAGCATGCGGTCCCCGAATTGGAGCGATTGTTCCTTTCGCGTGCTCAGTTAGTGCGTCGGGACCTGGCGACGATTCGCACCATGCCCGACTCTGCAAACTCGGTTTTGTTGGTGCCGGACGAGCATGTGAATGCGTGGATCGCCGCTTTGAATGCCGCGAGGTTAGCAATCTTTGCGCTCAACGACATGGCCGCTGAGCACCTCGAGGTCGAAGGATTCGGTAGTGCCTCACCGCAACAGCGAAAAGCGATACTCAGGCTTGAGATGATGGCTGAGATGCAGTCCGTAATGCTTGGTGATTACCAGGTTGGCGAAGACGACGCGTCGTTTGACGATTTCGTCGCGGACTAACGTTCACGCTGCAGAGAGAGGTTGGTGGACAGTGCGCGGTCGAGTGACTAGCGCCGTTCGAGACTACCGTCACCTTCCTCTTCTTCTGCAACCAGCTCCTCACCAGGAAACTGGCCGATAACGGCTGAACTACCGCTGCGATCATGCACGGTGAATGCTTGTGTTGACGTGCTACTACCGTGTGATATCCGGACAGCAAATGAGCCAGCACGCTGACCGCTCCGTCGTCCAAATCCGCTAAATCCGCCAAATCGACCGCGGCGACCGCCTGGGGTGCCCCATGTGACTTCGTGATAGCCTGCTTCGCTCGGGCCGTCGCTGTTCCAGATGACCTTGCCCGTTGCATCCAGCACCTCAATTTTGACGTCCTCGTCACTGTCCTGCGAGAGCACGTAACGAAATGTTGCTGTCGTGAAGGGGTTGGGAGCGCGCCACTGGCGAGCGCCAATATAGCCGCGGTCGTATGCACCACGTAACACCACGCCATTGCTCGGCGGTAGCGCCAAAATGGACTGCTGAATCGTAGCGGGCGAGATCTTCTCCAGTGCACTGGCATCGAGCGCCCAAATACCTCGACCATGCGTGCCGATGATTACGTGGGCATGGGTGGGGTGGACGACAAGGTCGTGAACGGCAACCTGTGGCAGGCCGTGGCCGAGCACGTTCCAATGGGCACCATCATCGATCGAAACATATGCATGACTCTCAGTGCCAACGAGAAGCACGTTGCTGTTTCGCGGATGTTGTTTGATGACGTTGACGGGCGCGGTCGGCAAGTCGTTGCTGATGGACATCCAGCTTTCGCCCGCATCATCCGTGCGGAACACGTGCGGATCACGGATGTCCTCACGGTAGCCCGTGAAGCTCACGAAGGCGGTCTTCGCAGAGTGTGGTGAGGCCTCGACGCGTGACACCCATAGTCTGCGCACGGCTTTGGGGAAGCGATCACTCAAATCTATCCAGCGGCCTCCGCCATCCTTGCTCAGCCAGACGTTGCCGTCATCGGTGCCGACCCACAGCATGCCTTCTTGCTGCGGTGATTCGCTGATTGTCGTGATGGTGCAATGTGGCACGTTGCCACGTTTCTTGCTTTCATCGTTGCTGCTTAGGTCTGGGCTAATGGTCTTCCACTTGTCGCCTCGATTGCGCGATTGGTGAAGGAACTGACTGCCCGTGTAGACCGTGTGAGGTGAGTGTGGCGACAATACAATCGGGGTGTTCCAGTTGAATCTCAGCGCCTGCTGGCCCTTTTGCTTGCGTGGTTTGATGGACTTCGTAGCGCCCGTGCGGCGATTTTGACGCATCATCCCGCCGAATTGTGACTCCGAATAGACGACGTCAGGATTGCTGGGGTCAACGACACAGTAGAAGCCGTCACCTCCTCCTATCTTGAATGCGTCGAGTGCTTCGATTCCGGCACTGGTAGCGCCGTGAATTGGGAATCCCCAGCTACCGTTGTCTTGTAGGCCGCCATAGACGTTGTAGGGCGACTTGTTGTCGACACCGATCGCATAGTACTGAAGGATCGGGAGGTGGGTTAAGTGATCCCAATTTCGACCTTGATCCCAGGTGACTGAGATGCCGCCGTCGTTACCTAGTAAGCAGTGCTCGCTGTTTTGTGGATCAATCCAGAGGGCATGATGATCCACGTGCAGTCCGGAACCGAATGATGGTGTGTTGCGCCCGCGTCTCCTACCGCCCGGGGTCCAGGTCTTGCCGCCATCGCGACTACGGTAGACAGGCACAGAGAGCACGTAGAGTGTGTCCTCATCATTAGGGTCAATGCGAATTTGGCCGTAGTAGTAGCCAGGGCTACCACCAGGGCTTGACGAATCCTTGTGCGTTTTCTGCCAAGACTTACCGCCGTCATCGCTGCGGTAGACCTCGCCGCCGACGATGCTCTTCCGGGATCGCCGTTTTGGGTCTTGCGCCTCTTCTGATCCTGAGAGCCACTGCATGCGAGCAATCGGGTCCGCCAAGATTTCGGCTGGCGGTGCTTCGGCAGTGACTTCCTCATGAGGCTCCTTTTCTCGAGGTGCCTTCTTGTTGTTCGATTGTTCCGCTGGCTTGCTTGTGGTGCCAACTGGATTGCGGTTCTCAATGGATGCGTATAGCACGTTGCCATCTTGACGGAACGCGTCGATGCCAATGCGACCCAGTTGTCCTTCCGGGAGTCCGTTGGTCATCTTTGACCAAGTTGCCCCAGCATCATCGGAGCGCCATAGCCGAGAACCGTTACCGCCTTCGTGGAAAGTCCAAGCGCGGCGTCGGCGTTCGTAGGATGCGGCAAACAGTGTGGTTGGACTTTGGGGGTGGAGCACCACGTCCACAAATCCGACGTCCTTGTTGACGTAATGGATCCGCTGCCAGTGCTCGCCGCCATCCGTAGATTTGTAGAGTCCCCGTTCCTCGTTGCTTCTGTACAGCGCGCCTAGGGCGGCTACGTAGACAATGTTTGGGTCTTCCGGGTGCACGACGATTCGACCGATGTGATCGGTGCCATCGAGTCCGACGTGTTTCCAGGTGGCGCCACCGTCGGTTGACTTGTGCACGCCGTTGCCCCAGTAGGAGCTGCGCTGGTTATTGGCTTCGCCGGTGCCTAGATAGAGCACCTTGGGATCACTTGGTGCGACGCATATGTCGCCAACCGAGATTGATGGGGCGTCTTGGAACTGTGCCGTGAATGAAATGCCACCGTTTGTGGTGTGCCAAACGCCGCCGTTCGCTGCCGCAAGCCAATATTCTTGAGATCGTGTGGGGTTTACCGCGATGTCGATAATGCGTCCGCCGCTTTGAACTGGGCCTAGTTCGCGCCACTTCAGTTGCGCCATGATGTTGTCGCGCAAGTGGCCTTGCTCGGTCGTCTGCGCGCTCAGCGTGGTTGTCATTGCAGCCAGCGCACCCAACACGAGAGTTAGTTTGATCGAAGTCATCTCAGTTCTCCTTAGCGGTTGGTTTCGGTTTGGGTGGCGCGAATGGTTGTTGGCAATGTCTGTGGGTCGGCACGTAATTCGAATGCCTGACGCTCATCGTCCGAGTCCTGCAGCCGCACCGAGTAGGTGCCTGGCTTGGCCAATTGCCTTCCCGTGCGAGCGCCCCAATGCAGCACCTGTAAACCAGCGGTCTGCGCCCCAGTTATCTTGGCAACTTCTTTTCCGACCACATCGTGAATGGTCAGAACCGGTTTTTTGTCCGGCTGTTCACGGTGCCATAAGTGGAATGTCGCACCGTAGGCTGGGTTCTCAGCTTTGAATTGTTTGTGTCCTTGGAAGCCACGGCTGCCAAGTTTCCACAAATATGCGGGCTCCACATCAAAGAGGTGCGCGTCTTTGGCGGCGACGTCTTCCGTGAGTTGGCGAAGCGCTTCGATGTCTAGGACAAGGATGCCACGACCATGGGTGGCCGCTACCAGATCGCTGTCACGATCTTGGATAACGAGCTCACGCACTGACGAGTTGGGCATGCCATTGTTAAGCCTTAGCCAGTTGTAGCCGCGGTCGAGCGAGGCCCAGCAGCCGTGCTCTGTCCCCAGGAACAGTAGTTCTTCGTTGCGAGGGTCTTCAGCGACCGAGTGGCAAACTTCGCGACCTGGTAAATTCTCGCCGAGGGTATACCAAGACTTGCCGCTGTCTTCGCTGACGAACACATGCGTGCTGAAATCGTCGCTGCGGTGACCATCGAGCGTCAGGTAAACGCGACCAGTCTTGAAGTGTGAAGGCACAATGTCCGACACGTAGAGCAGTTCGGTGATGGGAAGATTTTTGTCGATACGCTGCCAGTCTGTGCCGCCGTTATCAGTGCGCCATAGCGCGCCGTCGTCGGTTCCAACATAGATAAGGCCTCGTTTCAGTGGGCTCTCTGCGAGAGCAGTCGCGGTGCCTTTTTCGGTTGCGCCTAGTGCGGGCGATACGCACTCCATGCGCATGCTGCGTTCGTTTTGCATTGGGCCTAGTTCGCTTCGTGACCCACGGTTGTCTAGGTGTGCGTAGCGGTCGCCTCGGAACAGGTAGTTGCCAGCGTGATACAGCGTTAAGCGGTTGTGGGGCGACAGTACGAACGGAGCATCCCAGTTGAACTTTGCTCTGCCGCCGTCAGGCACAGACCCGCGTTGCATGCGTGCGGTGCGGCCTGTGCGCGTGTTGACGATGCCGGCATTGCCGTTTTGACTCGTTGCGTAAACGATGTGTGGCTCCATCGGATCTGCTTGCGCGCCGAAGCCGTCGCCACTGAATATCTTGAAGCAGTCAGCCGTTGTGATTCCGTCCCGGTAGCGGGTCGCGGAAGGAATGACCCATGTGCCGTTGTCCTGCAGGCCGCCGATGACGTTGTACGGGCGGGCGGTATCTACCGCGCAGTCGTAGAATTGAGCCGCCGAGAAGCCGTTATGGACCTGCCATGAGCGTCCTCGATCGTATGTCTCATTGACGCCGCCATCACAGATCGCAATTAGGTGGTCACTGTCATCTGGATCGACCCAGGCCCCATGGAAGTCGACGTGGATGCCACGATGGATTTCGGAGAACTTATTACCGCCATCGGTGGTGCCCCAAAAGCTGGTGCCAACTGAGTAGATGTTGTCGGCGTTGCGCGGATCAACGCGAATCACCGAATAGTAGAACGGTCGTTCTGTCAGGCTGTTGAGGCGCTTCCACGTGACGCCGCGGTCATCACTGCGGAAGATGCCGCCTGTTTCGAAGCCTTGTTTGCCCTGCATCTTTTGCTTGTTAGCAATTTGACCAAATAGCCGGCCCGAGAAAGGTCCGTTGGGCCGACCGGAAGCACGCATCAGTCGGTTAGCACGTTCGCCGAACTCGAGTTCTACTTCCTGTTCTTGGTCGTCGCGTATGTAGTTGATCTTGATCTTCTGGCGCGCACGCGAGTCATTAATAATCTCGATCAAGTCCGCGTAGTTTGGCACCAATTCCTCATCGATCTTGGTGATCCTGTCGCCAACTTTAAGCCCGAATTTTTCCGCCGGACCGCCCTCGGTGATTGTGGTGATGATTGCGCCAGGAGCCTCTTCGCTACCGTCTTTTCCTGCGGTCCCGATGCCCATGACGGCTGTGCCGCGGCTTGGTCGTTGCTGCCTTTGCCGTTGACGGCCTTGACCTTGCGCGTCGGGGTCCACGGGGTCACTACTCATTCGATCTTTTCGTTCACCCGTTTGCCAACCGCTCCGCTCCGTCTCGATGATGGCAAACATCGTGTCTGGCTCGCTTGCCAGAATGTCTAGGCCACTGCGTCCCCATGTACACGAGGGCAAGCCCTCGGTTATCTGCTGCCAGTTTTCGCCACCGTCAATGCTCTTGTACAGGCCGCTGTGCTTGCCGAACCGGACAACTGGATCGTTGCCGTCGAATCGGTCGCGCTTGCGTTCATACATGCAGGCGAACACGGTCATCGGATCCGTTGGATGAACGCGAACATCGATACAACCCGTCTTGTCGTCGATGAACATGACGCGTTCCCATGTGCCACCTCCGTCTTTGGTTCGGTAGACGCCGCGTTCTTCGTTGTCGCCCCATAGCCGACCAAGTGCAGCGACGTAAACAATGTCCGGATTGGTGGGGTGCACCTCGATGTGGCCAATCTGGAATGTCTCTCGCAGTCCCTTGTGCTGCCAGGTCTTGCCGCCGTCAGTAGACTTGTAGACGCCGTCACCCCATTGCACGGAATTGCGACCGTTCTCTTCGCCAGTGCCGACCCAGATCACATCAGGGTTAGACGGTGCGATGGCGACATCGCCAATGGACACCGTGCCCTGATTGTTAAAGACGTTGTCCCACGTGGTTCCAGCATTCGATGTGCGCCAGACTCCGCCGCCGGCTGTGCCGACGAACCATGTGCTTTGCCGGTCGTTGTGCACAGCAATGTCGGTCATGCGTCCCATTGGGTTGGCAGGGCCGATAGACCGCCAAGCCAACTGTTCTACAGCGTTGCTGTAGAAGGTCTGATCCTGACCAATGAGTTGCGTGGCGAGTAAAACAACGGCGATTGCCGTCACGTTATTGTGGATTCGCATGAGTGTCTGCGGAGCTTGCATACCGCACGCAGCTTAAGGCTTTGGAAGGGTTTGTGTTCGCCGGACTCCGCTTACGGTTGTCGCAACTTGGCAACTGGTCGGGTCCTTTGCAGTGCCGTTGTGGGCGACATAACCATTGCAAGGCGTGCGTAGCGATTTGACCCGCGTGGTCGCCCACGCTGCCTGGCCCTTCATGCCTCTCCGGCGTAACAGGTGCAGGGTGCAAGCGACCGCTCGCATGAGCCGTTTACGAGCTGCGGATGGGCTCCGGCGAACGCAAGCTAAACGCGGGCCTTGGCCTGCCAGAGATCTAGGAATCTCTGTCTCATCGATCGTTGTGCGAACCGCTGGCTGACTGTGCGAACGAGTCGACGCGCGGACGCTGGTCGATCCAGCAAACTAAGTGCACGCAGATGCATTGGGAACGGCAAGTCAGCGTCCTGTAGAAGGTCGTTGATTTGGTCGTGGGTGTTGGCGACCTCGCGACCGCTGCCGCTCATGGCCAGCAGCCAGTTAGCGCGTAGTTCTGGCAGGTCCAGTTCGTCGACAATGCGCGCTAGGTCTGGATCGTCGGAGCCAAGTCGCAGCAGATGGCTTCGTGCAATGGCTTCGCCAAGCTTGTCGTTTGCTTGGTCCGCCAGCGCTACTGCCTGTTCGAATCGAACTCGTGCAGCATCGTCATTGCCGCGCCAGAAGTCGCGGTCTCCGAGCAAAACGGCGGCGCGCGCCCCGTAGACGGGCAGGGCTAGTTGTTCGGATTGATCTAGGGCAAGCGTGAGATCCTGATTCGCGTCGGGATCACCCAGCAGCATTCGAATTTGGCCGCGGTAAAGATGGAAGCGTAGGCGCGCACGTGGGAAGTGGCGCACTGGATGCGCCTTCTCGATGTTACGCAGCGTTCGCATGGCTGTGGCGTAACGGTGGGCAAGAGCCTCGGCACGGGCTAGATCGATCCAGACATGACACCGCAGGTCTTCCTGCTCGGGTGGCACGCGTTTCTTGGCAGCCAATAGATGCTTCATGCAATCCGGTGCCTGCCCCAGATACAGCAGGATACGCCCATGCAGTGCGTGTGCTTGTGCGGCAAGAGCCTCGGTTGCAATGGTTGGCTCGTAGTGTTTCTCATCGGCAAGATCGCCGTGGACCGTCTCGAGCAGCGCAATGGCAGATACGAGCCTGCCGCTGTCGAGGTCGGCTGTTGCGAGGCCAATGCGGGCGGCGGCGGAAGCTTCGAGATTGTTTAGAGTCCGGGCGAGCCGCTCCGATTTTTGGAACGATCGAGTGGCGGTCTTTAGGTTGGCTTGTTGTTGCGCTTGTGCTGACAGGAGCAGAAAGCGCAGGCGGCGTTGCGCATTTTGATCCGAATCCGTGACGTGCCGGAAGTGCACGCCGAGGCGGCCAACCAATCGAAGTGACGTGCGTTGGGAACCCGCGCGGACACGATTTTCGAGTGCTTCAAGCAGCGGGTCAAGACAGCCTTCGTGATCGAGGGCCTGGGATCGGTGCATGCCAACGACTAGTGGTCGCGCGCCACGTGCCTCTAGTAAAGACGCTGCCGCTGCATGTAGACGCTGAACTTCTTCTGCCGGTGTGCCGCGCAGTAGTGCTTTCCGGAAGTCGCGATGTCGGAACGTCACTTCGCCACCCTGCGCCCGCACGATGCGGCCACGAAACAGTGATAGTGATTCGAGCAGGGACAGCTCAGGCTCCAGGATTAGTGCCGACAACTCGACTAGCGAGCAGCGATCTCCAAGGACCGCAGCGGCGGTCAAAGCCTGCCGGTGATGTGGTGACAGCGAACGTACGCGGTTGCGGAAACGTTCGGCGTGACTGGGGGCGGGGCGAGGCTCCGCGTTCTCTGCCAGTAAGTTGTAGTGCCCAACCCGGCCTTGCAGTTCGCCGCGCTCAACTAGGAAGTCGAGCGCCTCAAGCAGTGCCCCGGGGGCGCCGCTGAACATCTGGTGGGCCGCGTCAAGGAAGTCGTCGACGCGTGCCGGGACAGGGGATGCAAATAGGGCTCGGCCAAAGCTGCGGAATTGACGTTCATCCAAACCCGTTAATTCGATTCGGTACTGCTTGTCCACAAGTTGCATGTCTGGACCGGCAACCAATAGCACCAGCAGGTGGTGTGTCGCCGCAGCGTTGGTTAGCTGCTGCAGCACTAGCCTGCCACTCGTATCTAAATCGTCTGCGTGGTCTACGCGCAGGACCAGCGGGCGATGCTTTGTCGGCAGGTGCAGAATGGCCGTCGCCATGCGGTTGGCACGCACCTCCGATGGTTCGGTGCTGTCTCCAAAAGCGACGGCAACAAGCGCCTCGGCGTCTGGACCATTGAGGGCAAATCGATCGGATGCGCGGGCGACGGCACGGGCGTGCGCGTTTGGACTATGCCGATCATCGCCGCGTAGCAGTAGGTCTAGGAGTGTGCTTGCAAAGGGCTCACCATGACCAAGGCCACTATCGGCATCACCGCCGAGGTAGCGTGGCGGCTCGCTGTGGCCGAGCCAGCGCTGCATGGCTTCATCTAACAGGCGCCGCCGTCCTGAGCTCTCCGGCGCGACAATTGCGAGGACACGCCCCTTGCCTAGCCTGGCGGTGGCGAGTGCCGCATCGAGTTGTGCGGATTCCTGCCGTCGCCCGAAGAAGTTTGCTTCGGCAGGGCGGCGCATACGCAGTAAGCGGCGGCTGCTGGCGAGGACTGGAGCATTGTCTTCGTGTTTGCGCCAATATTCGGAACGCGCTCCCTTCTCCAAAATACGCGCGACCTCGTGAGCACTTCGCAGCCTGTCCTCGGGGTCCTTTTGCATCAGGTCGAGTAAGACCTGCTCTAGCAATGGTGAGATTCTAGGTCGTAAATGCGACGGCAGCGGTGGTTGCTGAAAGAGATGCGCGTGCATCATCTCGTCTGCAGTGGATGCGTTGGCGAATGGGTGTTGCCCAGTGGTCACTTCAAACAACACCACGCCTAATGCATATAAGTCACTTCGTGGTCCGGCGCGCTCACCGCGCAGCATTTCTGGCGCACTGTAGGCGACGCTGCCTGCGATGCCTAAGCCGGAAGATCCCGCACTCCCGACCGATCCCGGGGAGTTGCCAGGAGAAGATCCGCCGCCTACCGATCCGAATGGGCGGGCGAGGCCAAGATCGACGATCTTCAACTCGCTTTCAGGTGTCAGGATGAGGTTCTCCGGCTTGATATCGCGATGGGCTAGCCCGTGGCGATGTAGTGCCGACAGGCCTCTGGCTGCGTCGGCGCCAAGCCGGCGGGTCAAGTCTTCGACTGGCGAGCCGCCACGCTGCAGGAGCTCGCGCAGGGTCGTGCCCTGAATAAACTCCATGACAAGAAACGTCGTGACTGCGCCAAGTCGTTCGACCGTCTCTACGCCATAGATTTCGGCGACATTGGGGTGGCGGACGGATTGGCCTAGTTTTCCCTCGGCAAAGAGTCGCGCCCGGGCACGTTGGTTGGCCGCCAATTCGGGGCGGAGCAGTTTCACGGCGACTTCGGTGCCTGTGGGCAGGTCCTTGTAGTTTTTTTGCAGGCGTGCCCTGTAAACCGTACCGGAGGACCCGCTACCGACTACATGCAGCAGTTCTAGGCGGTTATCGACCTGTTGCAGACCCGTCCCTGCCTCCGGAGATGCTGGTTTGGAGGGGTCTGACTGCCCGGTTTGCTTGTGATCCTTGCCGTCCACGAGGTGTTCCTTGTAGCGGTGTTGTTGCACCTGATCGAGGCCTCTGCGATTCTTAACTCACATGGCGATTCGTCTGCACAACTCGTTTACGCGTCAGCTTGAAGAGCTGCGCCCAATCGTCGATGGCAAGGTGACGATGTATCACTGTGGCCCGACTGTCTACAGTTCACCTCATATTGGCAATTTCCGCAGTTTCTTGTTCGCGGATGTTTTGCGGCGCTTTGTTGAGGATCAGGGCTACGAAGTCACCCAGGTGATGAACATCACCGATGTCGGGCACTTGACCCTGGATGATATCGAAGGTGGTGAAGACAAGATGGAGGCTGAGAGCAAGCGCACCGGCCGGACCGCCTGGGAGATTGCCAAGGAGTACACCGACGAGTTCCACGAGTGCCAGCGGCAACTGCAAGTCCGCACGCCGCATCACATGCCGCGTGCGACGGACTTCATTGATCAGATGGGCGTGATCATTGACGATTTACTCAAGAAGGGGATCGCATACGAGGTCAACGGCGACGTGTATTTTGAAGTTGCGAAGTTCGCGCCATATGGAAAATTGTCGGGGAAGGTTCTCGATGATCTTGAAGCGGGGGCCCGTGTAGCGGTTAACGACGACAAGAAAGATCCACGCGATTTCGCCCTGTGGAAGGTGGACGACAAGCATCAGATGCAGTGGGACGGCCCGTTCGAGGGTGGCCAGCGTGGATTCCCAGGTTGGCATATCGAATGCTCCGCCATGTCTATGCACTACCTGGGCAGCAGCATTGATATTCATACTGGTGGTGAAGACAACGTCTTCCCTCACCACGAATGTGAAATCGCCCAGACCGAAGCACACACGGGGGAGCAATTCGTGGGCATCTGGATGCATGCGCGCCATTTGCTCGTCGACAACACCAAGATGTCGAAGAGTCTGGGCAACTTCCATACGGTCTCGGAGATCTTGGCGAAGGGGTATACTGGGCGAGAATTGCGCTTTGCCCTGATCCGTGTGCAATACCGCCAGTCACTCAATTTCACCCTGGCCGGATTGAGCGAGGGGCGAGCGGCGATTGCACGCGTCAATGAAGCTCGCAAAAGTCTCGTGCGCGTTCGTGATGGTGCCGATTTGGCCGGGGCCGATGATCTCGTCGACGCCGTGCAGACGGCAAACGACACCTTCACGTCCTCGATGCAGGATGACCTCAACGTCTCGGAAGCACTCGCTGCAATCTTTGACTTTGTCACGGCATGCAATAAGGCATCACCTAGCGTTGCGGGGGCGACAGTGGCCCTGCAATCTTTCGCGCGTTTTGAAGACGTATTGGCGGTGTTCGGCGATGAGCCCGAGGCCGCAGAAGACGCGCCGGCGGAACTAGTGGCGTTGTTAGACAAGCGTCAGGAAGCGAAGACTGAGAAAGACTGGACGGCTGCGGATCAGATTCGTGATAAGATCGCCGCGGCTGGCTGGAAGATTGTCGATACGCCTTCGGGTGCGAGATTGGAGCGAGTGTAGCTGTGGCGGTGAAGCACATACCCATGACCCGCCTACAGATGCTGGCGATGCGCCTTGCATTGCTGCCAATGGTGTTCGGGTTGGTGATGCTTATTGTCTGGCAGCAGGTGGAGTGGCGCCCGTTGTTAATCATGGGCTATGGCTGCCTAACGATAGGGGTCCTGGTATCGCTATGCGTGCCGTTCTTGTTACTGCGAAGCTGGCCGCAAGCCCCGAACGTCCGCAATACGGTGCTTATTAGCCTGCTTGCGATTAGTAATGTGCCGGTTGCCTTCTTCTGTGCATTACAGGGCGTCTACCATATGACTCGGCTGCATGTCGAGATGCATAACGAAGCGGATTCAGTATGGCAGGGCGTGCAATTGGTTGGCGGTGGCATCCTCGGCGAAGCCACTCCAATCGCAAAGCATGCAACGGAAACGCGCGACATCTGGGCAACGCAGGATGGCCGTCTTGAGCTGCACTATCTCGAAGATGGAGTGCCGCGCCGAGTCATTGTTGCTGGCTATGTCACCCACAGCTTAGGTGGAGATTACACTGTAACTCGTGATCCCGACGGGGTCGTCACCGTGGTGGAGCGCACGAATTAACCGGCTCCATGGCGGTTGAATTGGTCCGATTTGAGTTCTAAAGAATCGGATCTGCCGCCCAGTTGCACAACTGTCGTAGCATGATCTGCAGCTCGTGGCCCGCTGTCCTGACTCCTCAACCTACCATCATGCAGTATCTACTTTCGGCACTATTGGCGGTGCTTGCGTTTTCCTGTTGCAGTCACGATTCGGGCGCTCCATCAACTCCTGCTGAAAACCGTGTTGGCGCGAATTCGAGTCTGGATCGTGTCGATGATGAATCGTTGAGCGCGAACGACGAGGATTCTGGTGATGACTCTACTGCGATAGCTGCACCGGTAGATGCCCAGTCGACGGCCACAGCGGATGCCCCAAAACAGAAGAGTGTCATGAGCTACAACAAACTGACCGAAGAGGAAGCCTATGTTATTCAGCGCAAGGGCACGGAACCGCGTGGTGTAGGAGAATACACAGATAACAAAGCTGATGGTTTGTACATCTGTCGTCAGTGCAACGCTGAGCTGTATCACAGCAAAGACAAGTTCAACTCAAACTGTGGTTGGCCGAGCTTTGATGATGAAATCAAGGATGCTATCGAGCGACACGAGGATCGTTCGCACGGCATGAGTCGCATTGAGATTGTTTGCGCGAATTGCAAAGGCCACCTTGGCCATGTGTTTAACGGTGAGCACATGACCGAGAAAAACACTCGGCACTGTGTGAACTCGATCTCCATGAGGTTCGTGCCTGCTGGCGAGACAGCTCCTCCGATGCTGGTTGTGAAGTAACTGCAACGTTGGCGTTATGGCTGGTCCGCATCACGGGCGAGCAAATATGCGGTCTAGAAGAGATTCTGATTCCGGAGTTGCATTGCCTTCTGGGCGGTAACGGGTTTGCATGGCGATAATGCACGAAGTCGAGATGACTGCGGCCGAAGATGGCCAACGGCTCGACCGTTACTTGCGCAAGCTTCTGCCGGATACGCCGCTGGGCGCAATCTTCAAGATGCTGCGGCGCGGCATCATTCGTGTTGATGGGAAGAAGGCGCAGCAGAGTCTACGTTTGGCTGCGGGCATGCGGGTCACCCTGCCGCCGTCGGCAGTCCCGCGTGCAGTCGCTGGCCCACCTAAAAAGGTTGCAGTGCATGGATCATCATCACATCTGCATCCTACGATTGTGCACCGTGATGATGATTTGCTGGTCGTAGTCAAGCCTGCTGGCCTCGCAGTGCAGCCTGGTAGCGGTCAAGACTTTCATGTTTTGACATGGTTAGATGCCCAAGTGTTCGGGACTAGAACGGCCACCTACCGGCCTGCTCCCGTCCACCGATTAGATCGCGGCACTTCTGGGCTGTTGGTGATCGGGTTGTCGCCAGCTGGTTCCCGTTCGCTTGCAGATTCGTTTCGGGAGAACCAGGTTCAGAAGTCCTATATGGCGGTTGTTGAAGGTGTGCCTAAGCCACCTCAGGGGACAATCGAAGCGCCGCTATTGTTGCGGGAGACGGCTCGTGCGCACCAGCCGAAGGTCAGGGTTGATGATCGGGGCAAGCCAGCTCGAACCGATTACGAGGTCGTGGAGGCCGGTCGCAAGAGGGCTTTGTTGCATTTGCGCTTGCACACGGGCCGCACTCATCAGATCCGGGCTCATCTTGGGCATATTGGAAGCCCGATAGTAGGCGACCGCCGCTATGGCGCGGCGGCTGAGCAGGGAGATGCGTTCTACTTGCATGCGTGCGAATTGAAATTGCCACATCCAACGAATGGGAAACGACTCACATTCCAATCGGAAATCCCTGAACGGTTTCGAAAGGCAGTCCAGTTGGGATGATGCCTTTGGGCTTGGTTGCGGATACACCGAATTGTAATGGCTGAGCGTGCGACAGAAGAGCAGGTGCGTCTGGGACAGATCACCCGACGCGAGAAGAACTGGCTACGCTGGGGTCCCTACCTGTCCGAGCGTCAGTGGGGCACCGTGCGCGAGGATTACTCGGATGACGGCAATTGCTGGGAGTATCTGCCACATGATCATGCTCGTAGTCGAGCCTATCGCTGGGGCGAGGATGGCTTGCTCGGGTTGTGTGACCGGCAGGGCCGACTCTGCTTTTCCTTTGCGATCTGGAACGAAAAAGACCCGTTTTTAAAAGAGCGCCTCTACGGCCTAACTGGTCCGCAAGGAAACCACGGCGAGGACGTTAAGGAAGAGTATTTCTACACCGACGCGCTGCCCACCTCGTCGTGGCTGTGCGCGCTCTACAAGTATCCGCAGTCTGCCTTCCCATATGAGGATCTTGAGAAGGAGAACGCTCGTCGTGGCCGCGAGGAGCGCGAGTACGAATTGCATGATACGGGTGCCTTTGATGACAACCGTTATTTTGATGTCGAGGTGACGTACGCAAAGGCTGATCCCGAAGACATGTGCGTGCTGTTGACGATTCACAACCGTGGGCCAGATGAGGCACGTCTACACGTTCTGCCACAGTTGTTGTTCCGCAACACTTGGTCGTGGGGTCGTGATGGCGAAGGGTATTGGCCGCGCGGCGTGATTCATGACGCCGGCAACAGGAGTGTCGTCGCGAATGGCGCGGATCTGCCCGAAATGACTTTGGCGATCGACGATTTTGACGGCGATTACCGCGGTGTATTGGTCACCGAGAACGATACGAACACGCAGAAGCTGTTTGGGTTTGGTGATGAAGCTGCACCCGTGAAGGACGCTTTTCACGACCATGTTGTCGACGGTAAAGACAATGCTCTGTCTGGAACGGGACGTGGTAGCAAGGTCGCTTTCCATTGCGTCCTTACCGTGCCGGCAGGTGGCCAGCGGCAGATTCGAATGCGTATGCATCCATCAGCGATGCCT
>Ga0315331_10001911_pt1 | contig 15721 bp, 24 predicted proteins | sample M160m34915metaG_FD_203456 | JGI IMG/M metagenome (GOLD analysis project Ga0315331, IMG submission 203456) | Ammonia-oxidizing marine archaeal communities from Monterey Bay, California, United States - M1 60m 34915 | ecosystem: Environmental > Aquatic > Marine > Intertidal zone | place: USA...
AAAACATTTGATAAGTTATGGTCCATGAAAGGTAGATTAGTAGCTAGTGCTACTAATGGAGAGTTACACGAAGTAGCTGCAACATCAAGTCCTCCAACAATGAAAGCATTACCTAGTGGTAGTTCTTGGACAGATGTAGCAGATGGTGGTGCAGTAGTGTTAGCTTGTGCAGATGATGGTTATATATATTCTTTTGCAGATGAGTCATCAACATTAACACTTAAAGGACAGACATTTGTAGAGGGTGAAGTACCTAATGCAATAGATGCAGCACAAGGTTTAATATTTTATGGTACATATCAGAACACAGCTAGTGGAAAGATAGGTAGATTGTACAGAGCAGAGATTACAAATGCTAACAATCTATATGTACTTGTAAATGCACAGTTAATAAAACAATGGGGAGATGGAACAACAACACTTAATCAAGCACCTTACAGATTAGTATCTACGAGAGACAGTATTTTTGTAGGAATAATTGATAGTGCAAGTAAGACAAATCTGTGGCGATATTATCTACCAACAGGTGGTATAGCTAGAGATTTAGAGTTTGCAGAAAGTGGCATAGTAGAAGGTATAGCAGTATTTTCTGATAGATTGTTTGCAACTATATCAGGTGGTGGATTGTATAGAGAGAGTACAAACTATGTATCAACAGGTTATGTTATTACACCACTTGCAGATTTCTTTACATCAGAGAAAAAACAATGGGTAGGTGCAAAAGTAAATACTAATGTTGTTAGCTCTGGTTCTGTAAAATTATTTACATCTACTATTGCTGCAGATATAAACAATGCAGATGCTGCTACTTGGGCAGAACAAGTATCTATATTTTCTGGTACAGGTGGAGATGAAGAAGTTATGACACTTGTAGATGGTAGATGGATTACAGGTAAGATAGAAATAAATACAGATGATGTAACACAGACACCACAAATGTTATCGTTTGCTATTAGAGGTTTCCAGCTTGTCAATGACTTAGTAGTAGATATGCCTATAAATATATCTGACCAAATAGAAAGACCATTTAGAAAAGCATTAAGAGTACAAGGTCAAGGAGATTTAGTATATCAAGCACTTCGTAATAGAGAAGGTAAAAATGTGCAGTTAGAGATATTCAGACCAGATACATTATTAAGAGGTATAATAGAAAATGTCAGCAGTCCTATAGAGGAAATAAGTCCTAGAGGGTCTGTAACAATGTATTGTTTGGTAAGATTTAGAGGTAGTAAAGTAGTACAAACTTCAACATCTGGAGTAGGATTAGGTATAGAGCTATTAGGAGTAGGACAACTAGGATAGTATGACAGCACAAGAAACAAACTTATTAAATGCGTTTGAAACAACCTTAACAGGTACTATTGGTGCATCAGATTTAACAATAACAGTAAACTCTGTTGTAGATTCAGCTTCTAACACTCTTGCAGCTCCTTGTTATTTAGTATTAAATCCAGATAGTGCAACAAATAGAGAAGTTGTACTTGTTACATCTATAAACTCTGGTACAAAAACACTTACATTAGATAACATAAATAAAAGATATTTAACAGGTTCAGCAGCAACTTCAGGATTATCACACGCTTCAGGTTCTGTAGTTCGTATGTCACCATTACAACAACACATAGAGGACATAAACGATAGAGTAGATACAGTTATTAACGAAGCAGGTACTGCAGTTAATACAACATTATTTTTAGATGAAGATGATATGACATCTAACTCTGCTACTAAAGGTGTAACACAACAATCAGTTAAGGCTTATGTAGATACACAACTTACAGCAGAAGATTTAGATATATCTGCTGATAGTGGTAGCAACATAGCTATTGATTTAGATTCAGAAGTATTAGATTTAGAAGGTGGCACAGGTATAGATACAGCCACAGGTACAAACAAAGTTACCTTTGCAATAGATAGCACAGTAGCAACTCTTGCAGGTTCACAAGCATTAACTAACAAAACTATAGATGTAGATAGCAACACAGTATCTAATATAGAAGTAGATAACTTAAAGTCTGGTGTCTTAGATACAGATTTATCATCTACTGCTGGTACAGATACTACATTAGCTTCTGCAAAAGCAATTAAAACTTATGTAGATACACAAATTACTGCTGAAGACTTAGATGTAACAGCAGATAGTGGTGGTCCAATATCTATTGATTTAGATTCTGAAACATTAGATATTGCAGGTGGTACAGGTATAACTACTACAGCTAGTGGTAATGAAATTAGTGTTGCTATAGATTCAACTGTAGTTACAGAAAGTTCTACAGATACACTTACCAATAAAACAATAGATGCAGACAATAATACAGTAAGTAATTTAGAAGTAGATAATCTTAAATCTGGTGTATTAGACACAGATATAAGTTCTACTGCTGCAACTGATACAACAATACCTTCTGCAAAAGCTGTTAAAACTTATGTTGATGCACAAGGCACTGCACAAGATTTAGATATCACAGATGGTTCTACTACAAGTGCTGTTGATTTAGATAGTCAGACAATGACAATACAAGGTACTTCTAATGAAGTAACAGTAGGATTAACTGACCAAGCATTTACAATAGGATTACCTTCTAGTATTACAGCCAACCTTGTTGGTAATGTAACTGGTAATGTATCTGGAACATCAGGTTCTACAACAGGTAATGCAGCAACTGCAACAGCTTTAGCAACAGCAAGAGCTATTGGTGGAGTGTCTTTTGATGGTACAGGAGATATTAATTTGCCTGGTGTCAATACAGCAGGTAATCAAAATACATCAGGTACAGCAGCAGACTTATCTGCAACTTTAGATGAAACTAAAGGTGGTACTGGACTAACAAGTTTTACAACAGGAGATGTTATATATGCTTCTGGAAGCAACACACTTGCTAAATTAGCAATAGGTTCTTCAGGTAATGTATTATCAGTTTCATCTGGTGGAATTGTAGAATGGACAGCACCAACAACAGGTGATGTAACATCTGTAAATACACAGAGTAACTCTGGTTTAGCAGGTGGAGCAGTAACAGGAGATATAAACCTTACAGTTGACCCATCTAATTTAGCTGATGGTTCAGGTGTTACAGTAGATACATCTAATGACTTCTTAATTATGGAAGATGTTACAGATGGTACAGTTTATAAAGTTAACCCAGACCAAATAGCTTCAGGTTCTGCTAACGCATTAGTTGATGGAGATTCAGATTTTACAATTACAGATGGTGTTGCTAATGGAATACATTATGAGTTAGACAATACAGATATGGCTGACTGGAATCAAGCAGGTGTTGTACTTACAACTGCTGGTGGTATATTTCAACATCATCAAACACAAGCTGCAACATATTCAGTTCCAGCAAGTACAGGTGCTGTATTAGCAGGACCTATAACAATCACAGGAACAATTACGAATAATGGTACAATGGTCGTTATCTAATGGCTAATGTAAAAGTAAACACAATATCAAAAGTATCTGGCAACAATGTTGCTATGGATTGTTCTTTAAATTTAAAGTCTTATACAACAACACAGAGAAACGCATTAACAAGTGCTGCTGGTGACATAATATACAACACCACAGACAGTAAAGTACAGTTTTACAATGGAAGCAGTTGGGCAGATTTATAATGAGTACACTAGAAACCAACTCTATAGGTAAATATTCTGGCAATAATGTTTCTATTGATGATGCTTTAAATTTAAAGTCATACACCACAACACAAATGAACGCACTTACTTCTGCTGCTGGAGATGTAATATTTAACACTACAGAAAGTGTGCCTTATTTTTATAATGGTACATCTTGGAGTGAATTAGCACCATCATTACTAACTGTATCTTATTTAGTAATAGCTGGTGGAGCTGGTGGTGGTGGAGAATTAGGTGGTGGTGGAGGTGCAGGAGGTTATAGAAATTCATATTTAACAGAAACCTCTGGTGGTGGTGGTTCATCAGAAACACCATTAAGCCTAGATAAATCTACAAATTACACAGTAACAGTTGGTGCTGGTGGTAGTGGTGGTAGTGGTAGTGCAAGTGCTGGTACAAATGGTAACAATTCAATATTTTCAACTATAACTTCTATAGGTGGTGGAGGTGGTGGAGAAGGTGGTGGTTCAGCATCTCCTTTTACAGGTCTTAATGGTGGTTCTGGTGGAGGTTCTGGAACAGCAAATACAACAACAGCTTCTGGAGGTACAGGAGCAACTAATCAAGGTTTTGATGGTGGTGGAACAAACTCAACAGGTTCTTATCCTAATATTGGAGCAGGTGGTGGAGGTGGTGCTGGTGCTGCTGGTAGTCAAGGAACTACTAATGGTGGTAATGGTGGAACAGGTGTAGCCTCATCTATAACTGGTTCATCTGTTACAAGAGCAGGTAGTGGTGGTGGTGGTTCTGGTTCTACAGGAGGTACAGGAGGTTCTGGTGGTGGTGGTAATGGTTATGGTGGTGCAAATGGTACTGGTGGTTCTGGAACAGTTAATACTGGAAGTGGTGCTGGTGGAGGTGGTGGAGATACATCTTCTGCTGGAGGTGCTGGAGGAAGTGGTGTAGTCATAATAAGATACGCTACAGCAGATGGAACTATTTCAGTTGGTGCAGGTTTAACTTCATCAAGTGCAACAGTTGGTGATGACACAGTAGTAACTTTTACAGCAGGAACAGGAACAGTGAGCTTTGCATAATGAGTGAATTAAAAACAAATAAGATTTCAACAAATGATGGCAATAATGTAGCCATAGATGATTCACTTAACTTAAAGTCATACAGCACAAGTGCTAGAAATGCTCTTACAAGTGCTGCTGGGGATATGATATACAACTCTGATGACAATAAAGTTCAAGTATATACAGGTTCTGCTTGGGAGAATGTTGGAACACCAGCTACATTAAATGTAGATTTTTTAGTAGTAGGTGGTGGAGGTTCATCACACGATAGTCTTGGAACTGGTGGTGGAGGTTCTGGTGGTGTAATATCTACTGTTGATAATAATGGTGGTGGTAGCTCATTAGAAAGTGCTTACACAATGAATATAGATGAGAATTACACAGTAACTATTGGTGGTGGTGGTGCAAAAGACAGTTTTGCTGGAACTTGCACTAACTTTGGTAAATTTGTTGCTTTTGCTGGTGGTTCTGGTGCAAGTCAGTTAAGAGGTGCATACCCAGGTGGTGGTGGTGGACGATTTAGTGGTGCTGGAACAACATATCCAACTTATGCAGATACTTTTGGAGAAACATCTAATGCGTTTATAGAAATGACTGGTGGTTCTACAAAACAAAACTTTAGAGGAGCTGGTGGTGATTATAATACTGGTCGTGCTGGTGGTGGAGGTGCTGGTGAAATTGGTAATACAGATGGTACTGGACACGGAGGAGATGGTATTATCTGCAATATTTTAACTACAACACAAGCTACTGCTGCATCAGTAGGAGAAGTTGTATCATCTGATGTTTACTATGGCGGTGGCGGTGGTGGAGGTAGCTATGGTGGTGGTACAGACAACACAGGTGGTCTTGGTGGTGGTGGAGATGGAGCTCCAAATACAAGTTCAAATGGTTCTGCTGGTACAACAAACACAGGTGGTGGTGGAGGTGGTAATGGACAAAATGGAAACCCTGGTTCAGGTGGTTCAGGAGTAGTTATTATTAAATTTCCAGACACATACACAATGGGTGGTGGCACAGGTCTAACAATACATACACCAAGTAGTCCTCCAACAGGATATACATTAAAGGTATTTACAGCAGGAACAGGTACAATCAGTTTTAGCTGATATAATAGGAGATAGATATGGCACATTACGCATTTATAAACGAAAACAATATAGTAACAGAAGTTATTGTAGGTAAAGATGAAGATGATAACACAGATTTACCAGAAGGTTTTGCAGACTGGGAAGCCTGGTATGCAGATTTCAGAGGTCAGACCTGTAAAAGAACTTCTTACAATACAATAGCTAACACACATACTGGCGAAGGCACACCTTTTAGAGGTAACTACGCAGGTATTGGGTTTACTTATGACACAGACAATGATGTTTTTTATCCAGCACAACCTTATGGTAGCTGGACACTTACATCTAACTGGGTATGGGAAGCACCAGTTGCTTATCCAGATGATGGTAATGCTTACATTTGGAACGAGAACGCATACCAAGGTGACAACACCAAAGGGTGGGAACTCGTAAATGAGTAGCGAACTAAAAGTAGATACAATATCTGAAAAGACATCTAACAATGGTGTTGAGTTAAAAGGTTACAAAGAAACAGATGTAGCAGTTACATCTAGTTCTGGTGTTATCGCTGTTGATATGACAGGTGGTAATACTGGTGCTATTACATTATCAGAAAATATTACAGATATAGATTTTACAAATGTACCTGCAAATGGTACTTCTTCATTTACCTTGAAGGCAACACAAGATGGAACAGGTAGCAGAACTATGGCTATTAACGCAATAACAGTTAATGGTGGTGGTAATGTTACAGGACTTACTCCAGGTGCTGCTGGTCTTACACTTAGCACAGGTGCTAATGATGTGGACTTAGTGTCATTCTTGTTCTTTGATGCTGGTACACCATTAATTAATTCATTATTAGATTTTAGCTAGGAGGTCCATATGCCATTAGGTGCAACACGATTTGGATTTTCTGGAAGTAAACCAGACTTAGTAGTATCTTATTTAGCTATTGCAGGAGGTGGTGGAGGAGCAGGAAATGCAGGTGGTGCAGGTGGTGCAGGTGGTTATAGAAATAGTTATGCTTCTGAAACATCTGGAGGTGGTGGTTCAACTGAAACTCCTTTAACTCTTACTTCTAGTACAAACTATACAGTAACTGTTGGTGCTGGTGGTAATGGGAATGGTGGAAATGGAAATGGTAATAAAGGTTCTGATAGTGTGTTTTCTACAATTACATCAGAAGGTGGTGGTCTTGGAGGTACTTTTATAAATGGTGGTGGTTCTGGAGGTTCTGGTGGTGGTGGTAGTGCTGCTGGAGGTGGTACAGGTTCTGGAACAACAAATCAAGGTTTTTCTGGTGGTAGTGGTACTTCTGATGGAAGTCCATCTAATTTTCAAGCAGGAGGTGGTGGAGGTGCTGCTGAATCAGGTAATGCTGATGGACAATCACAAGGTGGTGATGGACTGTCATCATCTATAACAGGTTCTGCTGTTACTCGTGCAGGTGGTGGAGGTGGTGCAGTAGGAAGTGGTAAGACTATAGCTGTTGGTGGTGATGGTGGTGGTGGTCGTGGTGCAAAAAGGTCTAATAGTGTAGGTGTAGCAGGAACTGTTAATACTGGCTCTGGAGGTGGTGGAGGAGATGATAATAGTGGTTATGATGGTCAAAGTGGTGGTTCTGGAGTAGTTATACTTCGTTACCCTAGTGCTTACACAATTACAGTTGCAGGTGGACATACAGCTAGTACAACTACTGTAGGTACAGAAAAAGTTACTACTTTTACAGGTGGTACAGGAAATGTTAGTTTCGCATAATTAAAATATTCTATGATACAATCGTATTATGGATTATCTCGTTGGATTTATATTTGGATTTATTGTAAAAGAAATATACAAATTACTACAGTATTTAAGCACATCTGAAACATTAATAATAGACCACGATTGGGATGAGGAATGGGATTGGATAACAAGACCAGAGGATTTACCATAAATGACACACAACAATGGCTACACACAGAAGGAACTACTCAATATGGTCATTGAAAGACTAGACAGATTAGAAGAAAAACTAGATGCAAAGCTAGATAAGGCAGAGTTTTATAAAGTATTAACATTACTTGTAGCACTTGGTGGAGTGGTAGCAGCGATTGTAATGTAATGCTAAGACTTATCTTAGCTTTATTTTTATTAATACCTATGCCTGTATTGGCTGACCACGTACCAACACAAGAACCTTATGGTTATGAACAATCAATAAATGCAGAAACAGGTGACTTAACTATTAGATTGTTAGGTTCAGATGGTTTTGAGGATAGTCCACCAGAGAAATACACAATCTTTTTTGGTATGGCTACAGGTATAGATGAGAATAGTTTTTGTATATCTACAAGTTTTGGTCACGTACAAAATGAATGGAGTGACCACGTGTTTAGTATTAGTAATTTAAGAACATACTTTGAGTTACCAGTAGGTACATTTTATTACAGAGTTAGGTCAGACAATGACACAGATAATAGCTACAGTACAATATCTATAGAAAGAAGTATAGCTTTACCTGACCAAGTACCTTTTAATGAAACACAAACTGATTGGTCTGCACCTACTTCTACTTGTGTAGATACATCTACCACTACAACTACCACATCATCTACTACTACATCAAGTACAACAACAACTGTACCTGATACAACAACTACTACAACTACTACAACTGTTCCTCCACCACCGCCTCCACCACCGCCACCGCCAACTACAATTCCACCTGTTGAGGTTGTAATGGATGATGGTTCTGTAGCAGAATATGAAGTCTACGAAATAGAAGATGGTACTGTAGAAAGAGATAACGAAAGAAAAAAGAATGAAGAGCTTTATGGTTGTTACATTACTGACATTGCTTTGGAACGCGGTGATTGCGAAATACCTGAAGAAATTATAGAAGAAGAAATTATAATTATTGTTGATGAAGAATATGAAGATGAGATATACGAAGAAGAATACGATACCCAAGGAGAGTTTTATGATGATGATGATATGGTATTGGAGATGGATGATGATTATGAAGATGAAGAATTTATTGAGCTTACTGAAGAAGAAGTACTTGAACTTGAAAAACAAATGGAACTTGAAGTTGAGTTACTTGAACGCGAAGAAGAGTTTGAGATATATGAGTTTGAAACTAAAGAGGAAGCAGAGGAGTTTCTTGAAGCCATACTTAAAGTTGAAGAATACTTAGAAGAATTAGAAGAGATAGAGATAGAAGAAATTGAGTTAATAGAGATACCTGAAGATATAATTATTATTATAGAAGAAGAAGTAGAAGAGGAAATAGAAGATGAGCTGGACAAAGAAATACTTAGAGATGACACCAATACAGAAGATACAATTCAAGCAGAGGAGATTCTGGATGAGCCAGTACAGGAAATTGAAGAGGAAGATACAAGCAGAGGATTCTTTAAAACAGAAGAAGTTATTGAACTAACAGAGGAAGAACTGCAAGAAGAAGTTGCAGAGATAGAAGAAGCTATTGAAGAAATTATTGTTGTAGATATTCCTGAAGTAACTGAAGAAGAACTAGAAGAATACACAGAAGAGGAGTTGGTTGAGTATGAAGAAGCTAAAGAAGAAGCAATACAAGAGTTTGTACAAGAACTTGAAACAGAAGAAGTAATAGAAGTTATTGAGGAAGTCAATGACATAGGTGTACAGAACCTAGAACAAGTATCAGTAGAAGTACAAGAGATAGTCCAGGCAGTAGTTGAAGAAGCTATTGAGGAAATAGAAGAACTTACAGAGGAACAAGTAGAAGTTGTTGCTGAAGTATTACAAGTTGAAACAGAAGATGTTGAGATAATAGCTGAAGCTGTCAAAGAAGATGAAGTCGTAGCTGAAGCAGTAGAAGAGTATGTAGCGAGAGCTGTAGAGAACGCAGATGTAGAGAACTATACTCTTGCTGATGTTGTTACAGAAGTACAGTACGAATCATTCCTAGAAAATCCAATAGAAACATTTGTAGATTTAGATTTTGAAGGGGTAACAATAGGTAACATAGGAGATGATATGACACAAGACCAAAAAGAAAAAGCACAGGAGGTCGTAGTTCCTGTAATCTTGACTAGAATAGCTAGTATGGCAGCTTTTGTATTTAGGAGAAGTCTATGATTAACAAGCTATGGACTTGGTTAGTAGAAGCAATTAAAGAAACATTAAACCTTAGTTGGACTTTGGTTGGTTTAGTTATTGCTACGCTTACACTAACTGGTTCAGCACAGCAAGTTACAGGATTAGCTACTATAATAACTTTAGCTGTATGGTTATTGACCATTGGTTTTAGAAAAGGAGATTAGTATGGACTGCTGTGGTAGTGGTTGCTGTGGTGGTGAATAATGTGTAAATGCAACTACTTATGTTGTGGTTGTAAATTACATTGTAATAATTGGAGGAATATATGAAACTACAAGTTATTAGAACACAATTTGGAACAGATGCAACGAATGGGTTGCTATTTATAGATGGTATTTTTGAGTGTTATACACTAGAGGACCAGTATCAAGCAGTAAAAGTTATGCACGAGACCTGCATACCAGAGGGAACTTATGATATTAAGTTTAGAAAAACAGGTGGTTTCCATGCTAAGTATTCAGAGAGATACAAGAACTCACACTATGGCATGTTACATATACAAGATGTGCCTAACTTTACTTATATACTTATACACACAGGCAATACTGATGAACATACATCAGGTTGTTTAATTGTAGGAGAGACACAACAAGATTTAGAGGTATCTAAAGATGGTTTTATAGGCAGTAGTTCTGTAGCTTACAAAAAAATGTATGCAAAAGTAGCAGGACAGTTGCTGCAAGGCAAAGATGTGACTATAGAATACACAACAATAAACAATTTATTAAATAAAGATGTAGATAATCAAGCAAAAGACCATACTGTTTTAGCTACCACAGTTTACGATAAATTACAGGAAATAAATGGTAATGTTTTGATAGGTAATGCTATGTTGAAAGGTAGATTGATAACATAATGTTTGAAAGATTTAAAAGAGCAAGAGACAAAGATGGTAAGTTCAAGAAGGACTTATGGTGGACACCTTGGTCAGAATCATGGGAGTATAGAATGAGTGTAGACCTCAAAGATATGCTTGAAAGAACTGCCTGGACCTTCATTGAAGCGTTCATTGGTGCATTAACAGTTGCTCCATTAGTTGGTGTAGAAGCTGAAACAATTCAGTTAGCTGCATTAGCTGGTGGTGGTGCTGCACTTGCAGTCATCAAGACATACGCAAAAAAACAAATAACTAAGTAGTAGAAACTGTCTTATCTTTGTAGTAAACTGTCAATGACAGGGCAAAGGAGGACAGATGTCCAAGAATAACACACCTGAAGAGTGGGGTAATAACTTCTATAAGTCAGGTTGGAAGCCTGGCGTAGATATTAATGACCAAACTGGGCAAGGTGAAATCACACATGTTGGAACAGACCCAAACTACAACAATAAGTTTGATGAAATACTCAAACAATGGGGCTACAATCCTAAATTATACGAGATTGAAGGTACAGTTAGGTCATCTTCATGGCAAGTTCAACTAAAAGGTGGGAGAACTGAGACATTCTTTGCTTTTAAAGGGCTTGTAAAGAAGAAAAGACCTGGACAAGACAAGTATTTTCAAGCATTATTCAAACAAGCAGGTAAAAAACCACCATTAAAACTTAAAACACATGGAGGTGATACTGCTTTTTTGTTTTTTATGGCTGATTGGCAGCTAGGTAAGAAAGATTATGGCGTTGAGAACACACTTAAACGCTACGATATAGCTCTACAAGATGCAGTAAATAGAATTAAGGAACTGCGTAAGGCAGGTGTCCAGATAGATGAGATATATATGATTGGACTAGGTGACCTTACAGAAAACTGTTATGGTTTCTACGATAGTCAGCCATTTAATATTGAGTTAACAATGATAGAACAGTATGCGTTGGCTAGGTCTATGATGATGAAAACAGTAGAGACATTCTTACCACATGCAGATAAACTTGTATTAGCTGGAGCTCCAGGAAATCATGGTGAGGCTTCTCGTTCACAAAAAGGTCAAGTCGTTACTAACAGATTAGATAACACAGATACTATGCACTTGCAGATATGTGAAGAGATAATGAAAGCTAACCCTGAAAGATATAAAAAGGTATCTGTTGTAGTTCCTGAAGGCTTTCATCAAGTTATGACTATCAAAACTATCCCATGTGCTTGGACCCATGGTCACATGACAGGTTATAGTGGAGGTAATCCTGAAACTAAGATAGAAAACTGGTGGAAAGGTCAAATGTATGGTTTCTTACCTGCAAAAGATGCACAAATTCTTATTACAGGTCATTACCATCACTTTCGTGCAAAGCAGCAGGGAGATAGGACTTGGTTTCAATCACCTAGCTTAGATAAATCCTTAGACTTTACTGCTAGAAGTGGTATGTGGTCGCACCCTGGTGTGCTTACCTTTACTGTTAATAAAAAAGGTTGGGATAACTTAAAGATATTATAAAGGTAATGTCTTAAACTTTTTCTCTTGACCTTTGAAGTCTTTCTCGTGATAAGTTTCGTATTCCTCTATGCTATCCCACATCTGTAGTACTTCCTCAAATGAATACCACTTGACCTCTTTAGTTTTTCTGTTGACATAAGTCAAACCAACTTTAACTTCAGGATAATCTTTTGCTCTGTCATACATCTCTTGTAGTTTATCCATATCAGAGAACTTTATTTTCTTTGTACCTTTAACCTCTGTCAAAAATAACTTATCTCTCCTGTTAAAGATGTAATCAGGAATAGTTATTATGTCTGTGTAGTACCAAAAGAAATTAATACTATGTTCCCATGGGCTAGTTGCTGCTTTTAACCAGTCTTTCTGTTTTACTAGCCCTAAGTCTGTAAGGTGTTGCTCAAAGATATCCTCTGCTTTTTTACCAACACCATCCTCTACCCTGTCGTTGTAATCCATTTCGTTAAAAAGCATTACTCTTCTTCTAAATTAGTTGTTGTAAGTACTTGTATGTTAGGAAGTATTGCAAGTAATTGCAGTTGTCCATTAGGCAACACAATACTTTTACCCATAAACAAAGGTACTTCCTTTTCGTTTCTCCTATTTAATAATTCTGCAATCAACATACCTTCTGTTGCTTTGCTTAACATTACATCAATCATTCTTTCTCCTTTTATTTCCTCTCTTGTTTAACTTAACCCATACATCATAATCAAAATCAAAATGGTAGTTCAGTTGTTTTAGCTCCCTGCTCTTTTTCTTTGAGTAAGGCATTACATGTCCTCCATTCCCACTTATATGGGTTGTTGTCATCTTGTAGTTTATATCTCTGTCCACAAAATAAATTACCTTTGCTATCTGTGTACATCACTTTATCTTTATTGTTACAAAGATAAGATGCTTTACACTTTCTATCAGGCTCAGGTGGTATATCAAAATTGTAGTTAGGATATTTTTCTTTTAATTTTTCTTTAAGTTTCTTAACATTAAAGATTTCCCCTGCACTTTCTAACTCCATGACTACGATGGGTCTTTTAGTGTCCAGTCTCCATCTGTGTCAATCCAATCAAATATATTTTTCTTTGTTGCATTACCACTAGCTAAGAAATCCTTAGCTTTCTTTACAAGCTCTGTCTGTCCATCATCAGTAGCTTGTGCAACTTTATCATTAAATGTTTTAAGTTGCTTGTCTGTAGGTGGCTCTTGTTCCCATGCTCCACTTGGTATGTCTGTCATTTCATCTCCTTTTGTTTCATCTTGTACTGGTTGTGTATCAAACACAACATCAACAATATTTTCATCCTCTAAAAACACTTCAACTCTATTTAAGAATTTATCCATGTCTTTGTTTGTCCAGTTGTTAACATCATCGCTAACCTCTGTATCTTTTACCATGTCATTGTATATCTTAGTCTTTACCTCTCCCATTTTTTTTGAGTTAGGTATCATTTCTTTTAGTATCGTATTCAATTGCTCTGCAACAGGTTGCTTCTTAGCTCCAATGTCCTCTGCAAATTTGTTAGCACTTTCGTTTGTTGTTACTGCTACTTCTTTTGCAGTTGGGCTAGGTTTATTTGGCTTTGGTTTTGGTGGAGGTGCTCCATCATCATCATAAAAATCATCAGTTCCACTCCATAACTCTACGCCTAGTCCTGCTCTCATACTTGCTCTTTTAAAAGCATCACTCTCTGCAAGTTTAAGACACTCACCTTGTGTTGCTCTTTGTAAAGCTGGTGCTTCAACATCTCCTGCACCCTGGTAAACTAAACCATCAATAGTTAACTTACCAATCGCACCTACAATCTTGTTATCTATAATGACTGGCTCAAACTCCCACTCATACTTTACATCACAGTCTCTTAGTCTCTCTACATATACTGCATGATTAACAAACTTCCCAAACTTTCCCTTTGGTGGGTCTTGTACTACCTCCTCTGGAAAAGGTGCAAGAAGTTTCTTTTTAGTTTCTTTATTCATTTATTCCTCCTCTGTTCTTGTTGCCTGTATAACTGCAAATACTCTTTGTCTTGTAACTTTAAGTATTGCTGCAATTTTTATCATGGATAGACCATTATTGTATGCGTGTGAGACAATTTGTTGTCGTTGTTCTAATAAATTGTCTAAGTTATTTTGGTTGTGGTCTATCTGTTGTTGTATATTTTCTAGTGTCAATTCAATATCATTAACATCTATCATCTATCCTCCTCTAATTTGTATAATTTTATTTAATTGTTTAGCTAGTTACTGCAATTAATCTAACTATGAAAGCGTCTCTATGGTCATTGTCTTTCAACTCTCTAACCTTTAGTTGTGCCTCATGTAGAGTATCAAAGTCAAACTCCATACTCCCACCATAAATAGATGTGCTTAGTACCTTATACATAGTCTCCTTATGTACATATCTAGTGTCAGTTTAACAGGTATTGTCATGTATGTCATGGCTAAAATGGTGGTTCTTGATAGTCCATTGCACCATCATAAGCTAATTCATCATTGAGTTCTGCTAACTCTACCTCTTTAAATAGTTTTTTTAAGTGTCTAATCTGTTGCTTGTAGATATATTTCTTAGTATCGTATCGTGCATATCTATCATCACTCCACCACCTAATACTATCTTTCTTTTCTTTCTCCAAGTTATCTAACTCTGCTTGTAGTTCATCTTGTAAATGTTCAATGACTTCGTACGAGTTAGGATAACTCCTAAATGTTTTTGACATTATCCTCCTTTATTGCACCTGTTAATACATAGTATTCGTGCAAATCTCTCTGTTGTTTTTGATTTAACATACCTACAACAAAGTTGTATCTATCTAAATCAATCTTGCTTAGTTTCTGTTGTTGTTTGAAATGTCTGCGTAGTGCGTAGTTATCAGCCATAAGACCTGATAAAAACCATGCAAACAAAACAAGCCCTATTAATATATATACTTGCATTATTCCTCCTCTATTTAATACCTTTCCAATCTTTGTCAAGATTAAAGTTTGTAATTATTCTTTGTCGTATATTTTCTTTGTTAGCTTTCCAATAAAGGTAAGCTTTTTGTTGTCTGCTTACTTCCATTTAGTCTGCATCCTTTCGCCTATTTTTCCATAAACAAAGCCACCATGCTTTTTGCTTTGGGCTTTCCTCCTCTGTTTTCTGTTCATGTTATCCTCCTTGTAAATAACCATGTACATAGATTACTATGTGAATATGTGTTGTCAAGTCATATAAAAGAAAAACCCCCTGGGGCAACAGAGGGCTTTCCTTCGTATCGTATAACTAAGGGAGTTATACAGTTTCTTTTAACAATTTGTCATAATAGTCTTTGGTGTGTTCTAGTGCATAAAGATTTAATATCTTTATATAACTCTTACAATGTTCATGTTGTGTGATATAAATTTAGTATTTAAAATACAGTCTTCATTTTCTCTAAGGTATTCCAAAACTTCTTGGAATGTTTCAAAATCTGGAGTATGACCATAAGTAGAGTATCCACCCCAACCAATTTGTTCTTCCT
>Ga0315331_10001915_pt1 | contig 15710 bp, 12 predicted proteins | sample M160m34915metaG_FD_203456 | JGI IMG/M metagenome (GOLD analysis project Ga0315331, IMG submission 203456) | Ammonia-oxidizing marine archaeal communities from Monterey Bay, California, United States - M1 60m 34915 | ecosystem: Environmental > Aquatic > Marine > Intertidal zone | place: USA...
CTGGCGGTCACGCTTCCATGCTGACACCCTGCCCCGGATGTAATATCCATTCGCTTCAACGATACGCGCCCTTGGTCGCAACCGCGCCTATCTGGTAAAACTACGCACATGAAACATATTCGCAACTTCTGTATTATCGCCCACATTGACCACGGTAAGTCCACCCTTGCCGATCGTCTTATCCAGACCTGCGACGGCGTCGCGCAACGCGACCTGCATGAACAAATGCTCGACTCGATGGATATCGAGCGGGAGCGTGGGATCACAATCAAAAGCAACTCCATAACACTCGACTACAAGGACCCCGAGGGCAACGAGTACCTCCTGAACCTGATTGACACACCGGGCCACGTCGATTTCTCCCACGAGGTGCGCCGTTCACTGATGGCCTGCGAGGGTGCGTTGATCATCGTCGATGCCTCACAGGGCGTGGAAGCCCAGACCGTTGCGAATCTCTACCTGGCCCTCGAGCATGACCTGACCCTGCTGCCCGTGATCAATAAGATTGACCTGCCTTCTGCGGATGTCGAACGCGCGCAGGAGGCGATCGACGGTGAGCTTGGACTCGACCCCTTCGAAGCGATCCCGATTTCCGCCAAGAACGGCATCGGAATCGAGGAGGTGATGAAGGGAATCGTGGACAAGCTTCCTGCGCCTTCAGGCGATCCGGCCGCGCCCCTCAAGGCACTGGTGTTTGACGCCCACTTCGACAAGTTTCGCGGCGTCATCCTGCAAATACGCGTTATGAATGGCACTCTTAAGCCAAAAGACACGATCCGCTTCATGCACACTGAACGCGATTTCACGGTCGACGAGGTGGGTTACAACCAGCTCAAGCTCAACCCCCGCAAACAACTGGCCGCTGGCGAAGTGGGTTATGTCGTGGCTGGCGTGAAAAGCGTGCAGGACATCGAGATCGGCGATACAATCACCCTGCTTGATCGTCCTACGGATGAACCGATCCCTGGTTACCAGGAAGCTCGGCAAGTCGTCTTCTCCTCGATCTACCCGATGGAGACGGGTGATTACGCGGAACTCACCAAGGCATTGGACAAGTTGGCCATCAACGATGCCGCGCTGACCTACGAGAAGGATAGTTCCGCAGCCCTCGGTTTCGGTTTTCGCTGCGGATTTCTCGGCCTCCTTCATCTCGATGTTATCCAGGAACGATTGCGACGCGAATTTGATATCGGTCTCGTGATTTCCGCTCCCTCGGTCAAGTACAAACTGGAACTCAAGGATGGCTCGACATTGGACGTGGACAACCCGTCCTACTGGCCCGACCCAACGTTGATCGAGTCCGCCAGCGAACCCTTCATCAAGGCTTCGATCCTGACTCCTGACACCTACGTCGGCCCCGTCATGGAACTGTGCCGGGAACACCGCTCAGACGAGCAGACGATGAACTACCTCTCCTCCACGCGAATCGAGGTCACCAGCATCATGCCACTGGGTGAAGTGCTTTTTGATTTCTACGGCAAGCTGAAGATGATTACACGTGGCTACGGCTCTTTCGATTACGAGCCTATCGAGTACCGAACCACCGATGTCGTCAAGGTGGACATCCTGGTGAACAAGGAACCGGTCGACACGCTTTCCTGCCTCGTCCACCGTGAAAAAGCGCGACCTCGGGCACTGCACTACTGCGAACGCCTGGCCAAGGAGATCCCCCGCCATCAGTTCAAGATCCCGATCCAGGGAACCATCGGTGGTGACATTATTGCCCGAACCACGATTGCCCCGTTCCGCAAGGACGTTACCGAAAAACTCTACGGTGGGGATGTCACGCGGAAAAAGAAGCTGCTGGAGAAACAGAAAAAGGGAAAGGCCAAGATGAAGCAATTTGGCAGCGTCAACATTCCCCAAAAGGCGTTTGTTTCTGTACTGCGGGCCGACCAGGACTAGCACCTGCTCCTGCGGGCCATCTCGGCCCTTTTCTTCGACCGACACTGGGATCCATCCGTCCCGCAGGCTACACTGGACTCCCTACAAAAACCAAGACCCTTTATGGATTCAGACTCATGAAACGAATATGCCTGGCCCTCCTGCTGTTAGTTTTGGTCTCTAATGCCACGCTGGCCGCCAAGCGACCCAATATCCTGTTCATTTTCAGTGATGATCATGCGCCTCACGCGATTGGTGCCTACAACGGTTGGCTCAAGCCAGTCAATCCAACACCCAGGATCGACCAATTGGCACGGCAGGGAATGCTGTTTGAAAACAGTTTTTGCACCAACTCCATCTGTGGGCCCAGTCGCGCTGTGATCATGTCCGGTAAGCACAGTCACAAGAACGGCTTCATGAACAATGGTAATTCCTTTGACTGGAACCAGCAGATTTTCCCGAAGCTGCTACAGAAAGCAGGCTACACGACCGCCATCTACGGCAAGTCGCACCTCAAGGGGACGCCACAAGGATTTGACGACTGGAAAGTACTCCCCGGACAGGGTCTTTACTACAACCCTGACATGATCACCCCGCAGGGGCGGAAGCGGATCGATGGGCACTGCACCGATATCGTCACCGACCTGGCAGTCGAATGGTTGAAGACAGGCCGTGACGGCGACAAGCCGTTCATGCTAATGGTGCAGCACAAAGCACCCCATCGAAACTGGATGCCCGCAGCACGCCACCTGGACCTCTACGACGACATTGATATTCCGGAGCCAAATACCCTGTTCGACAAGTGGCATGACAATGCTCCGCCGGCGAGGTACCAGGAACTGGAAATCGATCGGCACATGCATCTTAATTTTGATTTATTCGTCGACCTGCATGCCGGTTTTGACGGCAATGCGATTAAGGGCCGCTATGACAAATCCGCCTGGCGCAACATGCAGCGGATGAGCGAACAGCAACTCGCCACCTGGCGGGCAGCCTACGGCCCAAAGGATAAGGATTTCCACGCTCGCAAGCTGACTGCCGACAGCCTCGTCCGCTGGAAGTTTCAGCGTTATGCCAAGAATTACCTTCGCTGCATCAAGGGAGTGGATGAGAGCGTGGGCCGACTGATGGATACGCTCAAGCAACTCGAACTGGATGACAACACTGTCGTAATTTACTCTTCGGACCAGGGATTTTACGTGGGCGACCACGGCTGGTACGACAAGCGCTGGATGTACGACGAATCATTAAAAATGCCGTTTATCATCAAGTGGCCCAACACCATCAAACCCGGCTCTCGCAACAGCACCCACCTCGTGCAGAATCTCGACTATGCCGAGACCTTCCTGGAGATGGCCGGGGCACCGGTTCCCGCGGACATGCAGGGCCAGTCCCTGGTGCCGCTACTGCGAGGCGAAACACCGGGCACCTGGCGCAAGAGCATCTATTACCATTACTACGAGTATCCCAGCGTCCACATGGTTCCCCGGCACTATGGTGTTCGTACGGCAACACACAAGCTCATCCGTTTTTACCAGTTCGACGAATGGGAATTCTATGACCTCGAGAACGACCCGGATGAATTAGTCAACCAGTACAACAATCCGGCCTATACCAAGCAGATCGCTGAACTCAAACGCGAGTTAACTCGCCTCCGCACTCACTACGCAGACGATAGTGACGTGGCAGTTAAATCGAAACAGTGGCAAGCCGAAATGCGCGGCGGTGCGCAGGGCCGCTAGTCTGCCCTGGATTCCACACATCTTCTCTTCAGCCAGGGCTCTCACCGCGGCACTGCCCAGCCGTAGGTGTGTAAACTGCACCCCGGTTTACACTCGACAGCCAACTGCACCCGACAGGATAATGACTGGCTCTGCAAAGGTGACCCACCTCGCGCTGACGCACTCCATCAACAAATCAAACTCGCCGGGACGCTCGCATGACATTCATTATTGGCTGTATCTTCGTGTGGTTGCTGACTCTGTCTGCCGCGCTGGCACTCTTCATGATCAAGCCAGACAATGAAAACCGTTTCGGCTCCGATGAGATCAAACATACTATGTTTGTTTCCTTCCTGATGGGGCTATTCACATTTCTCTCGTCTATTGCCGTCATGGCCAGCATGAAGGGAATGGGGTTGTTTAGCCTTGCCATTCTCCCGGTCATGGTCGCCACCGTGGGCTTCGGCGCAAAGATTTTTTACGGCATGGATTTTCTCAGTGGCTTCTATTTTGCCCTGATCATTTTCGGTATCTTTTCCCTGCTCTTGAAATTCGGCCCCTACCTGGGCCTCGGATTGCCTGTCTCCATTTTTTGAGGAGTCCGTTGTTCAACCCTAGCAGCAACGCGACTCCACGCAGCGCCCCGCGATCACATCGCACACGACCACGGTGAGGCTCGCATTTATTAGCAATCTCACAACTTCTCTGCTAGGCTAAAACACGCCAAAGACGCATCCGCCTTTGACTGCTTAAGGTGAGCAGAAAGAATCATTGTGAAACTCCTGGCATTACTAGTTCTACTTGCAATACGCTCCTTCTATGTCACCCTGCTGACGACAGTTTCCGTCTTCGCTCTCTTCCTGGCAACGCCAGCAGAAGATCATCGTTTTGCTTCCGAGAATCTCGCCGGTTCACTGGCGGTTTCCTTTGGCGTGGCCATCGTTAGCATCGTCTCTGCGAGCTTCTGGATCGGTATCATGTCAATGTTTGGTGGCGACGACACCCGCCACCTACTCGCCATCATGGGACTTTCGTTCCTCCCCATCATGGGCGTCTCTGTCGCTGTCGCCGCGACGGTTTTTTACCGTATCACGGTGCCCTGCGGCCTCCGTTTCAGCCTTTTCTTTTTCACAACAGCTTCCTTACTGCTATACATACATCCCTACCACGCTTCTCACCGGGTCTACTTCCTTCCAATCAAGCCGTTGGCTATCGAGGAGAACTTATCAACATGAACCATGGTGACCAAGACGATTCAACATCGGTGCCAGACTCTTTTGCTGGTTTACCATCGGGCGAGTTTGACTATGACATGTATCGCGCCGGTAAAAAGAGGCGACGACTGCGAGACCGCAAGGCCTGGCTGACGGTGGTTGTAGGACTGACCATTTATATCCTGGTCGAAGTCTTTATCACGAAGGGCGCGCTGACCGAGGCTATCCGTCGAATCTATTTCTGACCACCATGATCTCGTCGATGCCAGCCGGCACTTAGCCAAAGAGCTCCATGACGGGCTTGCCAGTCGTCAGCGGTCGAGAAATGCCCGTATTATTCTGCGGCTCGTTGAGCGGGATATCCAGCGCGTGATAAACCGTAGCCGCCAACTCTTCTGGCCGTACCGGGTTCGTTGTCACGTAACCCGCATGGCGATCCGTTTTCCCATAGACGTGTCCGCCCCCGATACCAGCACCTGCCATGATCGATGAAAAACATCGCGGCCAATGCTGCCGCCCAGGAGGGGACTGGGTGAGAACCTTGGGAGTGCGGCCGAATTCCCCGGTCACTACCACGAGCGTATCGTCCATCATGCCACGCTCTTTCAGATCCGTAAGGAGCCCGGAAAGTGCCTGATCGAGCCGTGGCAGGCAGAATCCCATACCATATGAGCCGGTACCGAATGCATTGCCCATCCCCATGTTTCCGCCGTGCATATCCCAACTGCTGCTCGGTGGGCCCTTGGTGTCGTGAGGTGCCTGGCCGGTCCAACCGTTCACGGTGACAAATCGCACGCCGGACTCTACCATGCGTCGGGCCAGCAGAAGATTCTGCCCGAGGGGATGTCGCCCATACCGATCTCTCATCTTGGTCGGCTCAGCAGACATATTAAATGCTTCACGCCCCTCGGGTCGCGTCATGGCATCATAGCCTTGCTCCCGCAAATGGGCCCAGTCCTTCCCCAACGCGTCCTGCGACAGCACGCTACTCTCAATGTCACTGAGTAGGCCGCGGCGTTCAGAAAGTCGGTCATGGTCGGCAAGATCGTAAATCTGCGGCGGTGTGAAGTTATCCATCGCCGGATGATTCTTGGCTGAACCTACAAAGACCGGAGCGTAAGCCGATCCGAGGTAACCACCGATACCAATGTTCGGTGCACAGAATACCGGGGGACCGACACACTTAATCAACCAGGCATTGGAAACAATGTTTCGGGTACTGGGGCTATGCTTGGCAACAAACGAGCCGATATAGGGCTGATCGTTGGTCACACCCTGCGCGACGCGCTTGGACGATTGTCCGCTCAGCAGGTTATGCATGGCGTCGAAATGGTTACTAATCGCGCCCGGATGGGTCATCGAATTAATCAACGTGAACTGGTCCGTGCACTTGGCCAATTCCGTATGCATCTCGTTGATGCGCATGCCCGGTACCTTGGTGGCGATCGGCTTGTAGGGCCCGCGGATTGTGTCCGGTGCTTCCGGTTTCATATCCCAGGTGTCGACGTGACTAGGGCCACCACACAACAGCACAAAGATGCAGGACTTCGTCGATGGCACCGCCTTGCCATCCTTGTCCAGCTTATCGCTTCCCATCACCGACCCGGGCATCCCAAGCGACATGGCTCCCATGCCACCTACCATGAGCGCCTGCCGACGGTTCATCTCGAAATTTGTCATAGCGATTCGATCCTTTGCTGATGCACACCAGTATCTCAGCCACACATACGAAATGCAAGATAAAGACGGTCCGCATGCTGCCTGGACTACCTACCGATCAGCCTAAGCATCGGCACAAACGGGATGCTGTTTGCAGATTTTTAGCGATTTATTGCGATTGGCTGCTAACGGATTCCAAGGACCTACCACTTTCCTGTGGTCTTGCCACCGCTGCAACCACCTCGCTGAGGACCGCCTAGCGGTTACTTTTCAGGTAGTCCCGGATGTATTTCTGGTCCGCCTTACTCAGCTTGTTCATCGACAGTGCGATCACCTCGCCGCCCACCTTCTCCAGGTAAGCCTTACCGCCCATGAACTTGACAAACTTGGCACGGATCTTGAACTGCCCTGTGCTATCCACGAATTCACGCACGGCCGCTTCTGCTGGCCCCGACGAACCGACTGGCCCAACCGTTCCGCCCTTGGCAACCATTTGATCAATCACAGGATCCATCGCCGGGCCACGCAGATTCTTGTGTCGGATAATCCCCTGCTGATCGATCAGGTAAAGCGTCGGCCAGCCTCGCACCTTGTAACTTGTCGAGATCGGACCGCGTGTGCTGCCGCCATCCCAGAAGGAGCGCCAGGTAATATTCTCACGCTTCATCGCCGCCTGCACTTTTGCCTTCGGATCACTGTTAACACCGATCAATGCGAAGGGTTTGCCCTTCATTCTTTGCACGAGCGACCGCTCGTGTGGGTACATGGCCCGACAAGGCGGTCACCAATCACCCCAGAAATCCAGCAACACAACCTTGCCACGATAATCGCTTAGTTTAAATTTCTTACCATCGACGTCTTCGCCGATGATTTCCGGTGCTTGATTGCCTACCTCGAATCCAATGGGAGCATTCATCGGGGCCGCTGCTGCCGAAACCGGGCGACCGCCATCGCTATCCGTAACTGCTTCTGCCGTGTTGCCACCATCCGCCCGCCTAGTTCCGGGCGGGGCGGCCGATTCCGCTGTGGCAGATTCCTCCTCCGACCGTCCAGCTGCCTTGACGGTCGCTTCCGACGGCAGCAGTTTCGGACAACGGTCGGCCCGCCAACCGATTCCCGGTAGTTTCATGCAATCGTCTACCCGCAGACGCTGTTGTTCCCCACCAAGCTCGACAATTACGGTAACATCTGCAAACTCAAAGACTAGCCCCTTCTCTCGCATACGCGCCGCTTCCTCAGCGCTAGGCCTTTCCACATCAATTTTAACGAGCTTGGTCTGGCTTATATCAAGCCCTTCCGCCTCAACGCGGTTTTGCAAACGCTTGTAGGCGTCATCAAACCGTTCCTGCATCCGAGTGAGTTCTCCGTTCGCGATCTCCGAGACGCTCTTGCCTTTATCCCTTTCGGGACCCTCTCGGCCCGCTTCCTTGAGGGTCCGGATAATATCTTCCATCCGGTCTACGGTAAGACCGGCCATTGTTAGGTTTCTCGCCGAATCCCGATCTTTGCTCGTAAAGGCCTCAAACGATCGCCGCGCGAGCTCTTCCGGAGTGGCTATCTCCTGGCCCTCCGCTACTCCCTGATCCGCACCCCCTGGACCGGGCTGCGTCGCTGCCGGGTTGCCTGCGCCGTCCCCGGTTCCTGCTGCGGGTGGATTACTCCCTTCAGTAGCTGGCGCGGGATCCTTCTTATCCCCACAACCGAGCGAAACCACTAACAGCACAGACATGCAGGGCCATAACAGGCGACGTAGCTGGCGACGAATCATCAGAGGTATTTCTCCTTAAAGAATCAGTACAGAGGCCTAGTTTATCAGCCTTGCCCAACAGCCACAATGCAAATCACACCAACCCCCAACTTCCGAACCCCCGGCGCTGTGGAAACTTGCAACAAGCCTTACAGGTGCTAAGCTGACAGGCCTATTCGAACCCATTCTTACCCTATTCGACCCTGCCGAGAAGCATCATGCCCCGAAACGCAAAATCATTTCCACAGCATTTACTCAGTCTACTATTCCTCTCCAGTCATTTCCTCGTCATTGCAGGACAACCTGCCAACGCCCAGGGCCGTCTTTACAAGGCAACCATTCGCCCGCATTGGTCGGCCGACCTGCAGTCCCTCTGGTACCGCAATGACCTGGCTGACGGCCAACGTGAATTCATCCTGGTTGATTTGCGCACGGGGAAGCGGCAGGCGGCATTCGACCATGAAGTGCTGGCTGCGGCCCTCACCAAAGCGGGCATCAAGGGAATCCAGTCAGCGAGACTACCCCTGGACGATCTCTGGTTTGACTTACCGAACGACTCCGTGACACTGCGTACGCGTGGCAAGCATTTCCGCTACCATCGAAAACCTGGCCGCCTTGAAGAGACAGACGGTCCCCCGACAACTAAAAAGAACAGCGTCCCGGAGAAGACGGATTCATCCGACACACGACGCCCGTATCAACCGAGCCGACAGGTCTCACCTGACGGGAACTGGAAGGCTTACATTGAAAAGCACAACCTTTTTGTACGTCACACCGCCAGCGGCGTCGTTCATCAACTCAGCAAGGATGGAACCCCATCCCATTTCTATGACACTCCCTACTGGGGACCCGACTCGAAGCACCTAGTCGCCTTCCGGATTCGCCGTGGTGACAATCACCAGGTACACCTGATCGAGACCTCGCCCAAGGGTGCTGGCCGGGCCAAGCTCACCTCACGCGGATACCCTTTGCCCGGCGATCGCTTCACGACCCACGAGCTCAACTGGTTTGATATCGAGGGCCAGAAACAGGTCAAGCCACCGGTCGGGATTATCGATTTCCACGGCCCAAGGTTACGCTGGTCCGTCAGCGGTCAGCATTTCCGCTACCAGAAAATTGATCGAGGCCACCAGCGATTGCGCGTTATCGAGGTGGACACTTTCACAGGAAAACACCGTGACATCATCGACGAGGTGTCCGAGACGTTCATCTGGACCGCCCATGCCCGGGATCTTGGTGTCCCTCTGGTAAGTTGGCTCAAACAAACCGACGAAATTGTTTACCTCTCCGAAAAAGAAGGTTGGCGACACCTGTATTTAATCGATATCGCAACGGGCAAAACGAAACACCAGATCACAACGGGGGAGTACGTGGTGCGCTACGTCGACCGTATCGACGAGGAGTCACGGCAGATCTGGTTCCGCGCCTCGGGACGGAATCCAGATCAAGACCCTTACCTGATGCACTATTACCGCGTCAACTTTGACGGCAGCGGATTAACCGCGCTAACGGCCGGAAATGGTTCGCACAGCATTCAGTATTCCCCGGATCGCAAGTACCTCATCGACACGTACTCACGCGTCGACAGCGCGCCGACTCATGAACTGCGCACGGTTTCTAATGGAGAATTGGTCTGCCTTCTAGAGAAAGCGGACACCCGGGAAATGACCGCCGCTGGCTGGAAGCCTCCCGAGGTTTTCTCTGCCAAGGGACGCGATGGCAAGACCGATATCTGGGGCATCGTCTTTCGTCCCGCCAACTTTGACCCGAAAAAGAAATACCCCGTCCTGGAACACATGTATGCCGGCCCTCATGATTCCTACGTCCCAAAAACATTCAGCGCCGGAAACCGCTATGCATCCTGGACTGACCTGGGATTCGTCGTGGTCAAGATGGACGGCATGGGCACCGCCAACCGCTCCAAGGCCTTCCATGATGTTTGCTGGGAGAACCTCAAGGACGCAGGTTTTCCGGACCGCATCCTGTGGCACCAGGCGTATGCTTCCAATCACTCCTGGTATGACATTACCCGGGTCGGGATCTACGGCGGGTCCGCCGGAGGACAGAGTTCGACCGGAGCCCTGCTCTTCCACCCAGAGTTCTACAAGGTGGCCGTCTCCTCGTGTGGCTGCCACGACAACCGCATGGACAAGGCCTCCTGGAATGAACAGTGGATGGGATATCCCGTGGGGCCCCATTACGCAGCCTCCTCGAACATTGATAACGCGCATCGTTTACGTGGCAGGCTGATGCTGATCGTCGGCGAACTGGATCGGAATGTGCCCCCCGAATCGACCTACCGCCTGGCCGATGCGCTAATCAAGGCAAAAAAGGATTTTGAACTGGTCGTGATTCCCGGTGGGGGCCATGGGAACGGTGGACGCCACGGCGATCGCCGTCGCCGCGACTTTTTCCTCAAGCACCTGCAGGGTATCGATCCACCGAACTGGAACCAAGCTCCTTGACCCGTCCTCACGCTACCACGCGTTCCCGTTCGTCTCGTCAACGCGGGCACAGTATTTGCCTCACTCTCACACCGATGGATATTCAACATGCGGACCATAACCAATCGCCTCTTACTGCTGCTGGCAATGTACCTTGGCGGCTGCACCCCCTTGCAGGCCGCCATCAAGGTTCCATCACTGTTTAGCGACCACATGCTACTCCAGCAACAAACGTCTGCCCCGGTCTGGGGTTGGGCCGAAGCCGGTGAGTTGGTTACAGCCACCGGTAGCTGGGGATCTCGAGCCACCGCCACAACCCAGGCCGACGGAACCTGGAAACTCTTCCTGAAAACGCCCTCTCACGGCGGCCCCTACACGCTATCAATTGAAGGTACCAATCGCATCACGATCAAGGATGTGTTGATCGGCGAAGTGTGGCTCTGTGCCGGACAATCAAATCTTGGATGGCGGTTAAGCGCCACCTTTAACGGCAAAGAAGCAGCGGCGGCGGCCGACGCTCCCGCGCTGCGTATCTTTCGGTCCGATCGCCAGCACAGCAAGACGCCGCTTCCGGACGTCACCGCGGAGTGGAAACTGTCCTCACCGGAATCCGCAGCCACCTGTTCCGCCGTTTCCTATTACTTTGCCCACAAACTCCACGAGGAATTAAAGCTACCCGTCGGAATCATCGTCCAGCCATTTGCCGGGACCCCCATCGAAGGCTGGCTGCCTCGAGCAATCCAGCTTGGCGATCCTAGGACCCGTGCCTCCATACAAAGCATGGACGAAGAATCCGCCGCTTACGACCTCGCCACAGCCAAGAAGCAGTTGGCGCGCGCCATGGAGCGCTGGAAAAACGGCGAACGAAGAGGTAAACCAACTCTCAGGAGGCCACAAAACGAGGGCCATCAATACCCAGGCAATATTTTCAACGGTCTAATTCACCCGATTCGCCCCTACGCGATCCGCGGAGTCATCTGGTACCAGGGAGAACGCAATTCCAAGGATCTCGCCCAGGCCGCTAACTACCAGGGACAACTCAGGAAACTCATCCGCTATTACCGTGAATCCTGGCACGAACTGTCTGGTGGAAACGTCTCCAGGCAATTTCCTTTTTATTTTGTACAGTTGCCCTGCTGGCATCCCGGCCAGAACGATCCGGTTGAAGCGGATGCTGCCTGGGCCGTCAACCGCGAGATGATGCGACTGGTATCCCGTTCTGTTGCCAATACCGGCATGGCTGTTTCGATCGACACCGGGGACGAGATTCTCCTACACCCGCTCGACAAGAAACCGATCGGCCTACGATTGGCCTACCAGGCGTTAAAGGGTACCTACCAGCGGGATTTTGTAGCCAACGGTCCTGTTTATGAATCCGCTGAGGTTGACGGCAATCGGATCATTCTCAAGTTCCATTCTCCCGGAACAGACCTGGTGCCGGGTCGAGACGGGCCCCTCGACGCATTCGCAATCGCTGGCGCCGATCGCCGTTTCCACTGGGCCAAGGCGACGATTGTGGGTAACACCGTGGTCGTATCGGCCGCTGCCGTACCGCAGCCGAAGGCTGTTCGTTATGCCTGGGCGATGAATCCCTCGCAGCGCAACCTACTTTACAATCAGCAGGGGATTCCTGCCTCGCCGTTTCGCACCGACAGTTGGCCCCTGTTTGACCCAGCGACTTATATGCCACAGCCTCAGCTGAAACCGGCGACACCCAAGGGCTACAAGGCTATTCCGCTGATACGTCCTGCCGCCACCCAATGATCGTCCGGAACCCTGAGGTCGTTAAGAAGCACTAGCTGCGAAACTACTTCCAGCCAGCGCCCCGCGTGAGGGTCTTGATACGGCAGAGGTACATGTCGGAAGTCAGGTACAGGACGGTTCCATCATTGCCCCACCCCACGTTGGCAATTCGTTCCCCGGTTACGATCCGTCCGAGCAGTTTCCCCTGGGGCGAGATTACCAGTACACCACCGGGTCCGGTGGCAAACACGTTTCCGGCGCGATCGACTTTCAAACCATCACCACCACCACTCTTGATGCGACTTTCTTTCGATGCATCAAAAAACGGCTTGGGTTCTCCCAGGCTGCCGTCCGGCTTTACCGGAAAGGCTCTCCAGACGGGATCCTTGCCATCACTGTTGGCCACATACAAGGTACGTTGATCCGGCGAGAAGGCAATCCCGTTCGGACGTGACATCCCATCGTACTGAAGGGTCACTTTTCCGTTCGGCTCTACACGATAAACCCCGCAAAACTCGATCTCCCGCATGGGGTCCTCGGCGCGCTGCGGTAAGCCATAAATCGGATCCGTAAAAAAGATATCGCCATTGGCTCGAATTGCCAGATCGTTGGGACTATTAAGTCGCTTGCCCTGCCAGCGATCGGCCAGCGTTGTCTTGCCACCGCCACGGCTGAGAAGTGAAATACGACGATCGCCATGTTCACAGAGCACAAGTCTTCCCTTGGCATCCAGCGCAAGTCCATTGCTTCCCGGCTCTTTTCCGTAATCAGCGACCCCGGTGTATCCAGCTGGCTTCATGAAAACAGACACACCGGTCCCTTCCTGCCATTTCATTACGGCATTGTGTGGGATATCTGAGAAAAGCACGTATCCACCAAATGGGTTCGCCTTCTCCGGGACCCAGACCGGCCCTTCTGCCCACTCAAAACCTCCACATAGCACGTCGATACGCGCATCTTTCGTGATCAGTCGATCCAGGGCCGGATCAAATCGCTCCACGTGTCCGATCGTGGCAAAGTTCGTTGTGTTCTGTGCTTTGATTCCGGCGTTTGCCAGCAAGGCAATTCCGGCCGCCATGACTATCGTTCGCATCTCCCTAACCTCCTGGGTCCTGCCCCTTACGTGCATCGATCAAATATTAAATGCTGCCGCGTATATTGCCACAAACAAACCGACGCTGCAATCAGGCAAGATCCTGCTGTACCAGTGTGGCGGCTTCTAAAAGCAAGATGATCGCCCTGCTAGACGCTCATAACCAACGGACGGCAGTTGCCCGTGCTAACCTGGAACGTCTTAACGAGTCACCAGTCTCGTTGATAACGAAAAAAACGGAAAAACTACTAACCGGAAACCCCCTGCCTCATTTCTTACCCAGCGATGTGGGCCAGCCCTCTCGATGATTTATCACTATCCAGGTTTCCGTTTACTTGCAAAGCGGCCTCCTGCTTGGCATAACTAGTTCCATCCTCCAGCGCCCCATCGGGCGGATTACCCTAGCCCACTCCACTCGCGAGGCTCCCATGCAACGAGACGTCCACAGCCGACTACCCAGTTCACTGATACTGACTGCCGCCGTCGTGATCCTGGCCTTCAACTGGCTGGCCACTGCGTATTCCCAGGAATCAACTGCACCGCTACGAGTCGGCATGATTGGCCTGGACACCTCACACGTGATTTCCTTTACCAGGCTCATCAACAATCCCAAAGCCAAGGGCAACCTTGCAAAGATTTCAGTGGTTGCCGCCTTTCCGGGCGGTAGCCCTGACTTTCCTCCCAGTCGCGATCGGGTTGAGGGATTCACCAAGCAAATCGCCGAGATGGACATCGCCATAGTCGATTCGATTCCCGCGCTTCTCAAGCAAGTAGACGCCGTGATGCTGGAAAGTGTCGATGGCAGCCAACACCTCGAACAGGTACGACCGGTTTTCAAGGCAGGCAAGCGAGTCTTCATTGATAAACCGTTTACCGCGTCACTGGTCGATGCCCTGATGATCGTGGAACTGAGCAAACGCAGCGGCGTACCTTTCTTTTCGTGCTCCTCGAAGCGATACCAGGCGGAATACAAGTCCACCCTGGCCGCCGCGGCTATAGGCAACGTTTACGGTTGTGATGTTTATGGCACATCGAAATCAGTCCCCAACCATCCGGATCTGTTCTGGTACGGCGTTCATGGATGCGAGGTCCTCAGCACCGTCATGGGCCCCGGACTTGAATCTGTCACCGCCTACCAGACACCGAGTGCGGAACATGTACGCGGAACCTGGAGCAATGGTCGGATCGGCACTTTCCGGGGTCTACGCGAAGACGGCGGCAAGGCAGGATTCGGCCTCACCGTTTTCGGGGAAAAAAAGATTATTCAATCGGGCATTGGCAGTGACAAATTGCCCCTACTGGACAAAATGGCCCATTTCTTTCTCACGGGAGAAACGCCGCTGCCACCCAGCGCCACCATCGAGGTATTCGCACTGATGCAGGCTGCTGAGGCCAGCAAGGCGGGCGGCGGAAAGTCAATCAACATCGCTGAATTCATACGAGACGCTCGAAAAGAAGCTATCACGCGGCTGGCTAATCCCTGACCATTCCGCTTTTCAATCCAGGCCCATTTGGCTGACACCTAGCACCTTGATTCCGATAAAGGTTTTTCATGAAGACCCACAAGACCATCACTCGCAGAGCATTCCTGGGAACCAGCGCCGCCGCTTCCGTGGCCACCCTGTCCCCTGTTACTCACCTTGCTGCGGCCGCCCCCAAGGCAATGAAACTCCTGGACTGCCACCTTCACTACAACCACAAGAACCGTACGATCGAGCAAACCATTGCGCACATGGATAACACGGGTACCGAAAGGGCATTTATCCTGCCCCTGGAAACGGGCGAGGGAGGCGTCCTGTCGAAAAGCCAGACCGTGATTGATTCGCTTGAAAAATACCGCGATCGCGTTATTCCATTCTGCCAATCTGATATTCGCCAACCGGATGTCCTGCAACGAATTCGAACCTACCACGAGGCCGGCTGCCGCGGCATCGGTGAGCAAAAAGAACATTTACCCCTGAACGATCGTCGCGTGGAGGCAGTCATCGCACTTTGCGACCAACTAAACTGGCCCATCACGATCCATTTCCAGGACAGCGCCACAGGTTATAACCAGGGAATCGCTGACCACCTGGAAACCTATCTAAAACGCTACAAGCGTGTGCGGATCATTGGCCATGCCCAGTCTTTCTGGTCCAACATCAGTGCCGATGTTCCGTCTCCCACCGAAACGCTGTATCCCAAGGGGCCAGTTAAACCGGGCGG
>Ga0315331_10001916_pt1 | contig 15707 bp, 10 predicted proteins | sample M160m34915metaG_FD_203456 | JGI IMG/M metagenome (GOLD analysis project Ga0315331, IMG submission 203456) | Ammonia-oxidizing marine archaeal communities from Monterey Bay, California, United States - M1 60m 34915 | ecosystem: Environmental > Aquatic > Marine > Intertidal zone | place: USA...
TAGGCCTCCAGCATCGCGTTGACCGTTTCGGGGTCGTCTTGTTGCACCCAATGAGAGATGCCAGGGAGATAGCGCAGCGTGAGATCCGAGACGTAGCGGTCCGTCCCATGGGTGAGTTCGATTCCCAGTGCGACATCATTCTCTCCCCAGAGCATCAGGGTCGGGACGTCGACGACGGGGAAGCCGAGGCGGGCTTGGCGCGCCTGCCCCCCGCGCACCAAAGCGCGGTAATAGTTGAGCATGGCCGTCAGGGCGCCGGGCTGCAGCGCAGCATCGCGATAGACCTGGAGCACGGGTTCGGGAAAACGGTCAGGGTGCGTCGCAGAACTCGTGAACACGCGCGCGATTGAGGAGGCGTCCCGGAGCGCGAGAACCTTCTCGGGCAGCCAGGGGATCTGGAAGAAGGCGATGTACCAGGACCGCAGGGGCTGCCGCCAGGTTGCGTTCTCTCGAATGAGCGCAGGGTGGGGGACGTTTAGGATGGCGAGGCGATCGAGTTCCCGGGTCCGCCGGATCGCGAAGATCCAGGCAACGATCGCGCCCCAGTCGTGACCCATCAAAAACGTCGAGCGAGCGCCCGAGGCGTCGATCAGCCCTCCTACATCTGCCACGAGATTTTCGATGGCGTAGCGCTCCACGCCTTTCGGTTTGTCGGTCCCTCCGTATCCCCGCAGATCCGGTGCCCAGACGCGGTAGCCCTGGGCGACGAGTGTCGAGATCTGGTGGCGCCATGAGAAAGCGAGTTCTGGGAATCCGTGCAGCAGGAGTGCGAGTCGGTCTCCTTCCCCCGCGGTGGCGACTCGGAACGAGAGTCCGTTGGCCTCGACCCTTTCGTAGTGGAGTTGATCCGTGCTCATGGCCAGATAGTAGAGCCGATGAGGGGGCGGACCAGCACAGGGCGGGCTCAAGCGGGTGGGTGGGATTCGGCCGTCCCCGCGAGCCCGATTCGAGCTAGGTTTCCCCCTTCACCTCGCCCCGCGTGCTAGCGGCGCTCGACGGGTCCCCATGAAACGAAGGAGAAGATGATGACGACGTATGACCTCGTGATTCGGGGCGCTCAGATCGTGGACGGGAGTGGGTCCTCTCCCTTCGAGGGCGACGTGGCGGTTCTAGACGGTCGGATCGCGGCGGTCGGCCGTTTCGATGGAGAGGGACGTGAGGAGATCGATGCCCGAGGTTTGATCGTGACGCCCGGTTTCGTCGACATTCACACGCATTATGATGGCCAGGCGACCTGGGATCCCTATCTCACTCCGTCGAGTTTGCATGGAGTGACCAGCATCGTCTTCGGGAATTGCGGCGTCGGGTTCGCGCCGGTCGCTCCGGGTCGGCAGCAATTTCTGATCGAGTTGATGGAAGGGGTCGAGGATATCCCGGGGACCGCCCTCTCCGAAGGAATGCAATGGGAGTGGGAGACTTTTCCCGAATTTCTCGATGCGATCGAGAAGCGCCGCTTCGCAGTGGATATCGGTACGCAGGTCGCTCACGGACCCGTTCGCGCCTATGTGATGGGCGAACGGGGCGCGAAGAACGAACCGGCCACTCCGCAGGATATCGAGCGTATGTCGGCGATCGTCGAAGAAGGCCTCCAGGCCGGTGCGCTCGGTTTTTCCACGAGTCGCACGATCGTCCATCGGGCCATCGACGGAGAGCCGGTGCCGGGGACCTTCGCGGCGGAAGACGAAGTCTTTGGGATCGGACGAGCACTCCAGCGGGCCGGCGCGGGGATTTTCGAGTTGGCGCCCGCCGGCACGGTCGGCGAGGACGAACTCATCAAGCCGCATAAGGAACTCGATTGGATGCTCCGACTTTCGGCGGAGATCGGTCGACCCATCACCTTCGCAATGGTGCAGAACGATCAGGCGCCCGATCTATGGCGCGAGATGCTGGAGGCGTCGGCTGCCGCAGTGGCCAACGGCTCGCAGGTCTACCCACAGGTGGCGGGACGACCGGGTGGGGTGATCATGGGGCTCGAGCCCGGCTTCCATCCCTTCGCGACGCGGCCCAGCTTCATCGAGGTCGCGGATCTCCCGCTCCCGGAGCGTGTGGAGCGTCTGAGGGATCCCGCGCGTCGCGCACGGATCCTGGCGGAGGCCCCGGCGACGGAAGACCCCATGGCATCTTCCGTCGATACCAGTCGGATCTTCCCCGTGACGGACCCGCCGAACTACGAGCCGGGCCCAGAGGAGAGCATCACGGGATTGGCAAAGGCGCGGGACGTCGGTCCGGAAGAACTGATGTACGACCTGTTGCTGGAAGACGAGGGGAAGGCGCTCTTCTTTTTTCATCTGCTCAACTACTCGAACGGCAATGGAGACCACCTATTGGAAATGCTGCGCCACCCCCGCGCGGCGCTGGGGCTCTCCGACGGCGGGGCTCATTGTGGAATGATCTGTGACGCGAGCATGCCCACCTACATGCTGACGCATTGGGCCAGAGATCGGGATGGGGAGCGCGTCTCGCTCGAGTTTGTGGTCAAGCGGCAGACGCGCGATACGGCGGAGCTCTACGGTCTACTGGACCGAGGTCTGGTCGCAGAGGGGATGAGAGCGGATCTGAACCTCATCGATTTCGAGAGGCTTCGACTTCATCCTCCGGAGATGAGGTCCGACCTTCCGGCGGGCGGAAAGCGGTTCGTTCAGGGCGCGGAAGGCTATGTCGCCACGATCGTCGCGGGCCAAATCGTGTCACGTGAAGGCGAGGCGACGGGGCAGCTACCGGGCCGACTGGTCCGCGGAGGGCAGGCCGATCCGCGGGCGGCCAACGCCTGAACTCGGAACGCGCGCCAACGCCAGCAGAAAGTCCCCGACGCGGGTCTACACAGCTCGTTCCGGATGGATACAGTCCGCCGGTCCATGAGCGGTTGCATCTCGAACGGGGGTTGACTCCGATCTCGCGTGCAACCTCCGACGCGCCCGCTCGGAGTTCTGGTGATGCGTATCCTGTCTGCCCTCGTTTTTTGCTCTTTTCTTTTTTCCGCGCCAGCCTCGATTGCGGGCGAGGCCCTATCCGTCCCGGTGGGCAAGGTCGGTACTTGGGTCCACCTCGATACACAGGACCATCGAGTCCGCGGCCAATCAATGGGCTCGGTCGCGTTGGATTCCACGCAGATCCGCCGTGATTGCGAGGCGAGCGACAATTTCAGCGGAATCATTCACGTCAGGCCTCTCAGACGATCGATGGGCATGAATGATTTCGGCCGGCTCCGCGTGGAAATCGATTGTCTGGGTCATCCCGGCTGAGAGAAGGCGATCGGAGCCGCTACGGTTCACGGCAGTCCGGGCCTCTGTCTGGAAGGGACCGGGTTCGGTTGCGGGACCGCGGTGAAACCATCTCAACGGCGGTCGGCATGAACCCCCACTGCTCGCAGCTCTGTAGCGGGTGGAGAGGCAGGTCTCGTTCCACGGCGGACGTGAACCGAATCAGGAGCGCGTCGGTCGCGCCGGCGGCTCCTCCCGCCCACGGCCACGACGCCCTCCGGACCGCGTCGATCGGTGGCCTTCCGCGCCGGGCGTGAATCCGCCCCCACCCGTCGGACGAACGCATCCAAGATCGACATCGTCCGCTTTGGCCTGTCGAGCCCTGGGGGGTGTCGGCTTCTCTTTGATGGGCGGCGATCCCCATCGACCCGTCTGGGACGGGACGCACCTGCTGCACTCTGTTAGGTGCGTCGGGGGGAGGCTGCATCGGGCCGGCATCCGCCGCCGGCATTCCCGAAACAGGCGAGCTCTCCTCCGGCGGATGCGTGCCGCGTCGGCTGCCCCTTGCGGGATAGTGGGTTTTGCGGATCCTACCAAGCGATCGCAGCCCGGAAGGTGCAACGCCAGCCGGTCAGATTGCCGTGTTTGAGGATAATTTCGGGGAGGATGTATTTCGATGTCCGAGGTGATCCTGATCAACCTGACGGGCCCGGACCGGCCAGGGATTACGCGTGATTTGAGCGCAATCCTGGCTCAGCACGAGGTTCGGGTCCTGGACATCGGGCAAGCGGTCATCCACAACACCCTGACCCTCGGAATGCTGGTCGAATTGCCCCCGGAATCCGAGACGCACCCGGTCTTGAAGGATGTGCTTTTCCGCTCGCATGAGTGGGATCTGCAGGCGCGTTTTACGCCGATTTCTCTTGAGGAGTACGAACGCTGGGTGGCGGGACAGGGACAGCCACGGCACATCATGACCCTGATCGGCAGCCGCCTCACGGCGCGTCACCTGGCGGGTCTCGGGGATGTCGCGACCCGGCATGGTCTCAATATCGACAATATCACCCGGCTCTCCGGCCGCGTCTCGCTCGAGAGTGAGCAGGCGGAGCTTCGCGCATGTGTGGAGCTGTCACTTCGGGGGACGCCGCTGGACGCGTCGGCTCTGCGCGGCGAGCTGCTCTCGCTCGCCCAGGAACTCGAGGTCGACATCGCTTTCCAGATCGACGATGTCTACCGACGGAACCGGCGTTTGGTCGCTTTCGACATGGATTCGACGCTGATCCAGACGGAGGTCATCGATGAACTCGCCGTGGCCGCGGGCGTCGGAGACGAGGTGGCCGCGATCACAGAGGCCGCGATGAATGGAGAACTCGACTTCGAAGAGAGTCTTCTGCGTCGAGTCGCGCTGCTGGAGGGACTCGAGGCGACCGTATTGCAGAAGGTCGCGGAAGCCCTCCCGATCACGCCCGGCGCGGAACGGCTGATTCGAACCCTGCGGTCTCTGGACTACCGGACGGCGATTCTCTCGGGCGGGTTCACCTATTTCGGGCTTCATCTGCAGAAGCGACTCGGGATCGACTACGTCTACGCGAACGATCTCGAGATCGAGGCCGGCCGGCTGACCGGTCGGGTCCTGGGCCCGGTCGTGGATGGACAACGCAAGGCATCGTTGTTACGAGAGCTCGCCGAGCGGGAGCGCCTGCGGCTCGAGCAAACCATCGCAGTGGGGGACGGTGCCAATGACCTACCGATGCTGGACGCCGCGGGGCTCGGGATCGCCTTCCACGCCAAGCCGAAGGTGCGAGCCTCCGCGGGACAGGTGATCTCGAACCTCGGCCTCGACGGGATTCTCTATTTGATCGGGATGAGCGATCGGGAAGTTCAGCAGGCCTGAGTCCGTCGGGCGCGGACGTGGTGCGAGGGGGGCCCGAACCTGCGAGGATGGGGCCGGATGCCGAAACGCGGAGACAGAATCAGGGCGCCGAGGCGGGACTCGGGTTGGGCGCGGGCGACTGAGTCACTGGAGAATCCCGAATTCAGGAGGGTCTTCATCGGCAACATGGCGTTCTTCCTGGCGATGGGGGGGCAGGCCATCGTCCGAGCCTGGATCGCCTCTCGCCTGACCGACAACAACTTGATGCTGGGTGTCGTGTCGGTCGCGATGGCGGTGCCGATGTTCTTCCTCTCGCCATTCGGTGGGGTTTTGGCGGACCGGATCGAGCGTCGCAGCCTGATCATTTTCGCGCAGGCTCTGGCGATGGTCACTGAAGCGGGAGTACTGGTTCTGCTGCTGGCGGGCACTCTTGAGTTCTGGCACCTGGTCGTGGCAGCCGCGTTGCTTGGGTGCTCTTTTCCGCTGATCATGCCTGCGCGGTCCGCGATCGTCGTCGATTTGGTTGGACGCAAGAGTATGGGCGCGGCGATGTCGCTCAATATGACGGGTGTGAACGTCACCCGAGTACTCGGGCCGGCGGGCGCGGGCTATCTGATCTCCTTGATCTCGGTCGAGGGGGCCTACCTGGTCAATCTCGGACTGTACGGCGTTGCCCTGGTCGCGATGTGGTCCGTTCGACGACTTCCGCCGCCCCCTGGAGGTCGCAACGAATCGGTGATGAAGAACCTCGTCGAGGGTTTTCGCTACCTCAAGGAAGACCGGTTCGTTTTGATGCTGCTGCTCTTCGGCCTCGTCCCGCAATTCCTGGCGATGCCGTTTCAGACCCTATCACCGCGATTTGCGGATGATGTCTGGCATCAGGGTGCCTCGGGTTTTGGGATCCTGAACGCGGCGATTGGAGTGGGTGCAGTTGCAGGCTCCGCTTATGTGGCCGTTCGTTCACAGGACAAGGGACGGCTCTGGCTGATGATGGGGAGTGTCGTGGCCTTCGGGGTCTTCCTGGCGATGGGCGTGCTGAGCTCGAGTTTCTGGCCCGCGGTGTTCCTGGTTTTTGCGGCCAACGTGGGTGCGAGCGTGTTCAGCACGATGAACAACGTCGCCATTCAGCTCGTGATTCCGGACCGCGTGCGCGGCCGGGTCTCAAGCTTCCTGATGATGTCGGTCTCGCTGCCCTTGCTGGGGTCTTTGCCCGTGGGTGCCTACGCGGACGAAGTCGGATTACAGCAGGCGATGGGGCACGCCTCGCTTCTCGCGGTCGTGCTCGCGATCACGTTCTTCCTATGTAGCCCCAGACTGAGGGGCCTGGACGATCGGGTCCAAACAGAGGTCGCACGCCATTGATGAGTTACCCTTGGCCGGGACGGATCGGGCGGGGGACGAGGGGAACGAGGAGGAACTCGCGTCATGTTGATCACGATCTCGCGACAATACCTGGCGGGGGCCTCTGCGGTCGCCGAGAGAATCGCCGGGGAACTCGGATGGACGGTCGTCGACGACGCGTTCATCGAGACGATTGCGGACCGATCCGGCTATAGCCGTGAGGACGTTCGCAGTCTGGAGGAGAGTGTGCCCTCCTTCCTCGAACGTTTTGCCCAGTCCTCGGCACTCTCTTTTCCAGAATTTCTGGTTTCGACGCCGTCGGCGATGGAAGAGCCAGATGCCGTGAAGTTGGCGCATGTGACCCGAGACCTCGTGGAGGAGCTGGGCCGTCGCGACCGGCTGGTGATGGTCGGACGGGCAGCGGCGGCGATCCTCGCTACCGAGGAGCAGGTATTGCACGTCCGGTTGGTCGCCTCCCGGGAACATCGGATCGCGCTTGCCATGGCCCAAGACACGTCGTCAGAGAGCGAAGCGGCGGCCGTCGTCGATGAACACGACACGAACCGTGCTCGCTACCACGCCGAGATGTATGGACGAGACTGGAGCGATCCGCTCAACTATCACATGGTGCTGAATACGGAATTGCTCGGCACCGACGGGGCCGCGAAACTCGTCGTGGCGGGGGTTCGCTCTCTCGGCTGGTAGCGGGGCTCACGTCGCTCCGGGACTCGGCGGCGAGTACCAAATCGGCGAGGTCCACGCGCGTTCCTGGATGGTCTTCGGGAGGATCGGGTCCTCGCAGGTCTCGGGCCGGTCCGACGGCGCGAAGCGATTGCATTGCAGGGTGCTCCAGCGGCAGCTGGGGTTCTCGAGCACCCGGGCGTAGTAGACGGCGTGTTGGGCCGGGTCGAAAGCGGGATCGGTCCAAACCGCACAGAGCGCGTCGTGGCCGTCGCCATGGGGCTCACAGGTGTCGAGATCGACGCCAGCCGCGCTCTGCGCATTCCCCGCGACGTCGTAGACCGCCTGGTGCATGGCGTCGCCTTCGCCCGGCCAGGCCTTCACGATCTGGATCTTCTGGAGCGGCAGTGAGCGAAGGCCCGGCGCGCCCGGGTCTCGCTGGGCCGACACAGCGAAACGCGGCGCGGCGCTCGTCGCGGCGGGGAGATCCGCCCCCATCGGAACGCCCTCGGCATCGGCCTGTGCGACGAAGTCGTGGCCGGCGCAGAGGTCTTCGTCGAGCTCCCAGCCCCCGAAGAAGCGCGGCTGGATGCGGGTGCCGCTCGTGCCAAAGGTCTCGCGACGCTTCATCGCATCGAAGAGCGACTCGCGGGTGTTCTGCTCCGCCCAGACCCCGACCAGCCCGCCGGGGTTGAACGAGGCGGGCGCGTTGGCGGCCATATGGCGGACCAGGCGCTGTTCAGGGCGGGCGTCGTTCACGCCGAGTACGCCGTCGAAGGAGGTCTCCTCGGTGTCACCGGGGTTGGCGTTATGCATGTCGGTGCTCGCAGTATTGCCGAGCTTGATCGGGTTGACGCCGATCCGAGCCTTTTCTTTCAGGCCCTCGACGAGGGCGTAGCGTGCGAAGTCCAGTCTGGATTGACAGCCCTTTCCGAGGATCGCGCCCGCCTCCGTGCGCCCTTGGCAGGCTTCGGGCGCGGGGTCGAGCGCTCGCCACTTCTCGAAATCGCATTGGGGATCGCGGCCGCCGTAGACTTCCCAGAGGCCGTTGCGGCACTCCATGCTGCCTTTGGTCTGCATGATCTCGATCAGGGGTTCCAGCTTCTGCCAGAGCCGAGCCTTCTGGACCTGGACCGGGAGAGGCTCGTCGCGGTAGTCGATCACGAACATATTGCCGTTGCTCATGTTGGAGTTGTGCGGAATGGTCAGTGCATCACACCCTGTGCCCGCTTCCAGACATTCGCGGTCGAGCTGTTCCCATAGATCCCATCGGGTGGGATAGTCGACCCAGGCGAAGACGCGCTCGGGGACGATCTCATTGCGGAAGATGACGTTGCGATGGACCTTCGCCAGGTCGGGGGTGGCGGTGTACTCATAGCCGTTGAACGTGGTGAACCGGCAGGCCGACGAGCGGTCCTGGAAACGCTCTGCTGCGCGCCGGTGCTCGGCCCAGACGGTGTCCATTGCGGCTTTGCAGAGCTCGAAGTCCTCCCCACAGAGTTCTGCGTTGCGGAGCGCCTTATGGACGCCTTCTCCCATCACGATGTTCATGGCGGAGTCGAATTGCTCGAAGTCCTCGCTCGAATCGAGCGGCCCTTCGTTGCGGGCGATTCGGCAGATGCGGTGGTCATAGACGGCAGAGTCGGGGTCGGTACACAGCCGCAGCTCCCCCATCGTGGAGGCGTGGTCCGTGACCGCGCTGAAATCGAGAGGGCGCTCGAGCTGAACCGTTCGCTCGCCGGGAAAGACCAGGGGTTCCCCCCGCGCGAAGCGGTAGGCGTCATCCGCGTTCGCGACCGTCTCGAAGGTCCAGGCATCGAGCGAAAGGGCCGTGTGGACGTGGAGCTCCCCGAAATACGCGTTGCGCTCGTCGCTTCGATCCAGACAATCGGGAGGTGGGCCTGCAGCAGAAGCAGGTCGGCTTGGGGTCTCTCGTGAGTTGGCCGCGGGCTTCGAGTCCGGAGCAGTGCACGCAAGCGGCGTGGCAAGAGCGAGTAGGACCAGCAGTCGGGTTCGGTTGGACGGGTTGCGCGGCATCATGGTCGGCCTCCGTGTGGACTGCGATGCTACCCGGTCGTCAGGGCAGACGCGCGGGCCCGTCTGGACGCAGCGAGAGGTGCTCGTCGAGAGGCGCTCTGCGGGGCAGAAATCGGCTGGCCGTGAAGCCGACGACGAACATCAACAGATTGCCGAAGATCGCGGCATAGTAGAGGTCGAAGGGAACGGCGTAGGGCAGAGGGAGCAGTCCCATGGTCCAAAGCGTGTACGTCAGGGTGGCGATGATCCCGCACCAGACGCTGCGCGCATCGCCGGCGCGGGTAAAGAAGCCCATCAAGTAGATCCCGAGGATCCCTCCCGCCAGGAGCGCGGTCAACCGGATCGAGATGTCCTGAAGGCTGGGCCCCTCCGCTTCGAGCATCCAGATCGCCCCGCCGAGCATCAGAATCGAGGCCACGCCCGAGACCCCCCAGGCCACGTGCAGATAGTGTCGTTCGGCCGCGTCGTGCACGAGATGACGCCGGTAGATGTCCACGATCCAGACCGTCGAGATCGCGTTGATACTGGAGTCGAGCGAGGACATGCCGGCCGCGAGCGCGGCGGCGATGACCAGCCCGGCGACGCCGTGGGGCAGGTACTCGAGGACGAAGAAGGGCACGATGCCCTCTGGCTTGGCTCCGCCATCGAGCATGGCCTGGGCTTCGGGGGCGGGAAAGACCTGGAAGAAGGCGTAGAGCGCCGTGCCCAGGAACATGTAGAAGAACCAGGTCGGGACCCCGACCAGCACGTTCGTCCACATCGCCCGTCGCGCCTCGGACAGGGAGGAGGCGGCGCAGTAGCGCTGGACGTAATGCTGTCCCGTGGCGTAGTCCGTCAGGAAGAAGTTGAAGCTCATCAATAGCATCAGGGGCACGGTCTTCTGGGAAAAGTCGAAGCCCCAGGTCGTTTGCACGAACTGGCCGTCGACCCGATCGCCGAGCGCGAACTTGCCGTGGGCGAAGGCGATCTCGAAGACCTGATCGAGTCCTCCCGGCAAGAGGCTCAGAATCGTCCCGAGGCATAAGATGCTGCCGGCGATCAGGACGAAGGTCTGAATCACATCCGTCCAGATGACCGCTTCGATCCCGCCCACGATGGTGTAGAGCGCAACGAAAGTCCCCGCGACGAGGATACAGAGGGTCTCGTCCACGCCGGTCAGCGTGTTCAGCATCAGCGCGACGAGGTAGAGGATGAAGCTCACCCGGAGCAGTTGTGCGGCGATGTAGGTGAGCGCCCCGTAGGTCCGGATCGACGGCCCGAAACGCGCCTCGAGATACTCGTAGGCGGTCATTGCCTGGCCGCGCCGGAAGAACGGGATGAAGAGCCATGCGGCGAGACCGGCGGCGACCGGCATGAATACGTAGGGGAGGAAGCGCAACCAATAGGTCTTGTAGGAGTCTGCGGGGAGCGAGAGGAAGGTGATCGAACTGATGGCGGTTCCCACCATCGAGAGGCCGATGGCCCAACCCGGAAAGCGTCGTCCGCCGACGAAATAGCCTTCGGTGTCGGTATTGCGGCGCGCAAAATGGAGGCCCATCGCAGCCATGGCCGCGAGGTAGAGGGCGACACAGATCCAGTCGATCGGGTGTAGCTTCATGGGGGTAGGGCGTCAGTCCGTCGCAGGGTTCAGTCCGGGAGCAGCCGAGGCAGGATCTGGCTGATCGAACCGCGCAGGACGGCGTCGGCGATCGTGTCCATCTCCGTCGGTTCGCCATTCACGATCACGATGCGCGCGCCGGCCTCCTGTGCGATCGGGACCATCGCCGCGATCGGGTAGACGGCGAGGGTCGTCCCGATCGCGAGCAGGAGGTCGGATTGTTCCGCGGCGCGTTGGGCACGGGCCAGGTCGTGTTCGACGAGCCCCTGGCCAAAGGAAATCGTGGCGGACTTGAGCATCCCGCCACACGTACGGCAGGGCGGGTCGAGTTCGCCCGCTTCCACCCGCGCCAGGGCCCGGGCCATCGGAGCGCGCTCGCCGCAGCCCAGGCACTCCACCTCCTGCAGAGTGCCGTGGATCTCGACGACGCGGGCGGGATCCGAGCCCGCGGCCTGATGCAGCCCGTCGACGTTCTGGGTGACCAGCGTGTCCAGGCGCCCGGCGCGCTCGAGGGTGACGAGGGCTTCGTGACCTCGGTTGGGAGAGCGCTTGTTTCGTTCGGTCTCGAGGCGCCAACGCCAGGAGCGCTTGCGCACCTCCGGGTCGGCCACGTAGACCTGGAGTGTCGCCATCTTCTCAGCGTCGGGATCCTTCGTCCAGAGACCTTCGGGTCCGCGGAAATCGGGGATGCCCGAGTCGGTCGAGATGCCTGCGCCCGTGAGCGCCACGATCGAGGAGGCCTCGTCCATCCAGTGTCGGACGCGCTTGAGCGCTTCGGGCTCGGGCGTTGCGCTCATGCAGCTCCCCTCTGGTCGGCGTCCGCGGCGCCGAGACGCGTTAGCAACAGCCCGTCGCGCCGCTGCGCTGGTCGTGCCAGTGGCCCAGGTCGACGAAAAGGCCCCGATGCGCCGCAGCCGTGAGGGCGCGGCTCGGGTCGATGACCCAGGGTCCTTCTCGGACGACGCGGAGAATCGCGCGCTCGTCCGGCGCGAGAACGATCTCGCGATCGCCATCGAAGGCAAGTAGCCCCGGACCACTCCAGAGGACCTCCTCACCGAGTCCGACGCGGTCGACGGCGTCGAGTCCGACGTTCGCGTAGAGCCCTGGGGAGATCGGCGTGCGCAAGCTCTTTCCCGACCGTTCGGGGTACGCCTCGGGCCGGGTTCGGACCTCGACGGCGAATTCATCCTCCGCGTGGCAAGGCATGACCAGGCCCCCGACGGGGGAGAGTCCGACGCTGGCGGGTTCAGCACGGGTCAGCAGGATCCGGGAGAGTTTCTCGGGATCTGCCTGGAGCAATGAGCCCGGGTGGTCGTTGACGAGCAGCGCGGCATCGATCAAGGCCAGGCTCTCGCGTCCGTCCTCACAGCGAACCTCGAGAATCTTGGACCGAAGAGCCCCTTCTTCGAGCGTCAGGCGACCGGAGGCGACGAGCCCGGCCGCGGCCCCAGCCACCGTGGCTTCGGCATGGAAGGGGAAGACGTTGTTGGTGCCCGTGGAGAGCGGGAGCAGCGGGACGTCTCGCCAGACCTGGGTGATGGCGCGGCTCGTACCGTCCCCGCCGAGGGCCACGATGGCGCCGCAGCCGGCGTCTCGCATCGCAAGGGCCGCGGCCTGGCTATCTGCGCCGTGCCCCGTCAGCGGGGTTTCGAGGAGCTCACAATCCACCTCGAGGGAGAGGGCTTCGGTGGCCGCGGAGGCGATTCGGAAGGAATCTCGCGAAAGCAGGACTTTCTTGATCCCGGCCGCCGCCGCACCAACGACGATTCGGGTCACCTGATTGCGTTTGCCCTCGATGGTCGAGGTCCCCGCACGGGCAAAGAGCCGTCGCGCATCACGACCGGAGTGGGGATTCACGATGATGCCGAGCGTGCCCGCGATTTCCATGCGCGGAACCCTATCCCGAAGCCGGCCGTGCCGCGAGCGGTCGCCGGCGGCGGGGTGGGCGAGGCGAGCGCGTCCGATGGGGTGAAATCTTCGCGGTCCCGAGGCGGGAGGAATCGCTTCCGCTCAAGTGCAGGGGGCCTTCGCGCCGATGCAAGTCGGGAGGCAAGCCGCCCGATGGGCTGTCTTTTCGATGCGGTTGTGCGGTCCGGTTCGGGGCGCGAAGAGAGGGGGATCTGGTGGCAGATGATCGGCTCGACGCAGATGGCCGAAAAGCGAAAGGGGCTCAGCTGTGGACGGCGGCACTCGGCCTGGCTTGGTGCGCGCTGGTAGCATGGAGCGGCTGGGACCTCGCAGCGTCGATTTCCGCCGCCGATAAGGCGGCTGCCCGAGAGCTCTCGGCGGCGGCCGGGGTGGCGGAGGGAATGTTCCTTTCCGAGCGCACGCGTGTCCGCGGTGAACTCGCTCGTCTGAGAACAGAGCTGCGTGCGGAAGGCCTCTGGCTCGCCTTGGCGAAGGCCGGGCTTTCTGCTGAGGACGGGGCCATTGCGGATCCGCCCAACGAGACCGAATCGGACGGCGAGACCGCTCCGCTGGAATCGGGTCGAAGAGGATTGGAAGCGGCTTTGCGCCGCTCGCTCAGTGCGATGCCCTCGCTTTCGGGACTGACCGTCGTCGTGGCAGGCCCTGAGGGCCTGCAGAGGGTCTCTGTCAATCAGGCCCCCTTGGCACGGGCTCCGTTGGGAGCGGATCAGAGTGAACGGGCCAAGACGCTCTGGTACTCGGCTGCGGTCGAGCAGGCGGTCGAGGCGGCAGGACGACGGGTCGTCCAAGGCGAGGTGTCCTTCGAAGGGGCCTCCGGCGCCCCGGTCTCGCCTGTCACGATCGCGTTGCACGATTCCGATGAGGTGTTCCGTGGAGCCCTGGTCGCTGCGGTCGACCTTTCTGGCTTCTCGGCGCGGGTCGATCGCATCACGGGAGGCCGTCCCCAGGTCACTCTGAGGACGGGCGAGGGGCGAATGCTCGAAGCGACCGGGGCGGATTCGAGCGGCGCCCCCATGGACCCGAACGCGGGTGGCCCGAGCCTGAACCTGAATCAGGCCCCCGAAACGGCCTTTGAGTGGGACGGCCAGCTCGTGCTGGCTCGCCGCCTGGGCGAGACGGACCCAACCGGGACGCCGTTGTGGGCCCTGGTCGGTTTCGAGGCGCCTGATTCGGCGGTGCTCGCCTGGCTCGCGAGTCCGTTGCCGATCACGCTGGTTCTGCTGGGCGCAATGTCTGTTTGGACGTTGCGAGGCGGTCGCTTTGAGAACCATGAGCCAGCCGTCTCGACGTCTTCGGTGGCCGATGCCTCGTCGAGCCATCCCAGCCCGCCCATCGATTCCGCCCCTCCGATCGAGGGTGAGCCGGAACCCGTGGTGCTCCGCGAGTGGTTGGCCGATGTCAGGAGCTGCCTCGAACGGGAAGCCGCAACGCGGGGGCTGGCGCTCGATGTGCGCTGTGCCCGCTCGATTCCCAGGGAGCTCCGGACCGACGCGGCTTGGCTGGGAGGGTTGCTGGTCGCGATGGGACGCGAGGCGCTCGACGCGACGTCGGAGGACCGTGTCAGTGTGGCCGTGCTCGGCGACGAAGGTCGGGATCTTCGCGTGGAAATCGACGCCGGTGGCGTCGCGCTCACGCCGATCGCCGGGATGGAAGAGGTCGCTGCCTCGGTGGGCGCCCGCTTTGAGTTGGGGACTGCGGCCGGATTCACCCTGATCGTCCCTGCGGCGCTCGCCTGAACTCGAAGGCCGAGTCGCCCACGCGGTCGTCTCGGGAGCACGGGTGCGAGGCGCTCGGGGGCTAGGGCCGGCTGCGGGGAATCCCGGGGTTCGGGGCTAGGGCCGGCTGCGAGGAATCCCGGGGTTCGGCTGTCCGTAGCCGCAGCGTCGAATCCGATGGGGAGCGAGCCGGTCCGAGGGGATCCTCACGCCGTCGGAGGCGGATGGGCGCTCCCGACGAGATCGGTTGTCGTCTCGGCGCAGTGAACTTCCGGATTAGTTCCGGGTGGGCCAGGGGCTCCCCACCTGCTCGGAAGCGTCGCCGTCGCCGAAGAGCGCTACGCCGTGTCGGGTAGGCAGATTCTCGGTTTCCCCGCGGCTCTCGTCGATCGCGAGGATCGATTCGAGCAACTGCGTGGCGGCTTCATCGTCTTCCTGCAACATGGGGCCGCGGCTCGGACCGACCAGCAGGTCTGCCAGGTGGCCGAAAGTCGCGACGGCGAGTGGGTTGAAATGCCGATTCAGCGCGGCCACCGGATCGACTGCGAGCTTGGGGCTCCCCCCGTCATCTCCGATGAAGGGTGCCGTGGCGAGACCTCGATGCTGCATCAGGGACTCCGGCAGGACCTGCCAAAGTTCCTGGAGGCGCATCCGCGTTGACTCCGAGAGTTGTACGGGGCCGCCCTCGAGTCGTCCTGCGAAGAGCAAGAGAGCACCGCCCGAGACGAGCGGAGTCAGCCGATCCAGAACTTCTTCCATGGCTTCCTGATGCGCCAGGAAGTCGGCCAGCAGCAACGCGTGGCAGGGCTGCTCGGGTGTCCAATCTCGCAGATCGCGAAGATTCACCTGGATGACATCATCGAGTCCCGCCCGAGAAATCTGCGCCCGGCGGGCCTCGGCGGTCGTCGCGTCGGCGTCGAGCACCTCCAGTTGGACTCCGTCCAGGCCACGCTCGAGCAGTGCCAGAACCAGCTGGACCTCCGCTTCCGTGCGTCCCCCTCCGAGGCTCAAAAGCCGCAGAGGCTCCAGCGGGTCTTGCTCGAGACGCTGGATCAAACGACTGGCGAGGAAATCGGCGACGCCGGACGTGCCGTCGTCGAGAATCTCTGCGAGGCGTCGGTCGCGCCAGCGCCCGAGGATTTCCGGCTGTAGGGTCGGCGGCGTCAGTAGGGGAGGCTGGGCGGCTCCGTCACGCAGGGGCGTAGAGGCTTCGGTGTCCTCAGGAGTCGCGGCAACCGGCACAGCTTGGGTCGAGATCGGGGCTGCGGGGTCGGTCGAATCGGTGTCGGCGGGCTGAGGTTCGACACCGACGGGCGCAGGCGTCTGCGAAGCCG